>CENU01183082.1_pt1 | contig 15278 bp, 15 predicted proteins | sample 361331 | NCBI WGS metagenome assembly CENU01 (sample SAMEA2619766, study PRJEB7988) | marine metagenome | isolation source: saline water (ENVO:00002010), including
AAGGCGATGGACTCGCATTTCTTAAACGTTTTCAGACTACAAGCACACGAGCCGATGCGGAACCACCCGCTTGGTTTAAACGTCGCTCCAAGACAGCCAAGAAACTCACTTACAGCGTAAACCGGAAAAATCGCGACGATTTACAGACGGAAGTCAATCGCATCCTCGACAAAATCAATCTTACCGGCTTCGGCTCTATTAGCGAGGAAGAGAAAGCCACTCTGGACCGAGCAAAGGAAATACTCCGCAAATGAAGTTCTCTACCCTCCCTCCCATTCTTCTAGCCATCTTATGTGCCTCGACGGCACTCCTTCTCGATCTACGCGCAGAGGCGCCCAATGGGCTCCAACCGAGCAAGGATATGGCGGCTCAAACCCGCTGGGTAGTCAATACCATCCACTCCCGTCACTACCTGCGCGAGAGCATGCAACAACTCGACGGCGAGGAGATTATCGAAGCGTACATTGAGTCCTTCGATTACTCAAAGATGCACTTTACCCGACCAGAAGTCGACGACTTCGTCTTCCGCTTTGCCGAAGCCACCGAAGGCTTTCTCGAAAAGGGGAATCTCTATGCCGCTTTTGAAATCTACGAAGCCTACAAAAAGGCGATGCAAGTTCGCAACGACTGGGTCAATAAGTACCTCGATGGGCCCATTCAATTTACCGAAGTAGAGACCTTTACTCCGGACCGGCGTGAACTAGACTGGCCGAATGATTCGCGCGCAGCAAACCAACTCTGGGAACAGCGACTGAAATACCAATTACTCAATGAGCTCCTTTCTTTAGCCTCAGAAGAGACCGACGAATCTTCGTCCAACGGTCTACAAAAAGAACCGGCCGAGACGATCGACGAGCCGCAATTCGATCCGCAAAAATTGCGCCGTCTGCTCGATGATCCGGAATTTTACGACGACACACTGGATCAGGCACGTGCCAAGATTCGTCGCCGCTACGAACGCCAGCTTGGACAAGCGATGGATCGTGAAGCCGCTGAAGTACAAGAGTTCTTCATCAATTCAATGACTCAGCTCTTCGACCCGCATTCCTCTTTTCTCTCATCCGATACTTTGGAAAGCTTTAATTCTGCGGTACAAAACTCCTTTGTTGGCATCGGAGCCATGCTGGAAGACAAAGACGGCATCTGTACGGTCAAAGAAATTCTGCCCGGAGGCCCCGCTGAAGAATCCGGCCTACTTGGCGCAGAAGACCAGATTCTTGGAGTTGCCCAAGGAGAGACCGGGGAATTTGAAGATGTCGTCGATATGCAGCTGCGTTATATCGTTCGAAAGATTAAGGGTGAAAAAGATACCATTGTTCGCCTCCTTATCCGACCCGGCGATGCCGCAGACCCTTCTGTCCGGAGGGAAATTGCCATCGTTCGGGGCGAAGTTAAATTAACGGCCAATCTGGCCACCGGCACGCTTATCCAAGTGCCGCAGCCATCCGGCGAGTTCATCCCTGTCGGCGTCATTGAACTCCCTTCATTCTACGGAAACATTGGCGGAGGCTCGCTCACCACCACCTCGCAGGACGTGTCCGAACTCATTCTCAAACTCAGCATAGCCGGGGCACAGGGCCTCGTGCTGGATCTACGCATGAATGGCGGTGGGCTCCTCAATGAAGCGGTCCGCGTCGCCGGGCTCTTTATTCCGGAAGGTCCGGTTGTGCAGGTTCGCGATAAAGACGGACGCACCGATGTACTTTCCGACCGTGACCCGCGCATGCTCTGGGGGGGGCCTTTAATCGTCCTGACCTCTCGTTTCAGTGCTTCCGCATCTGAAATTGTCGCCGGCGCGCTACAAGATCATGGCCGAGGTCTCATAGTCGGCAATAGTTCCACTCACGGCAAGGGTACGGTTCAGGAAGTGTATCACATGAGCAATCGTCCGGTTTTTGCCTGGTTCAATCAATCCGTCGAAAAACCGCGCCCGGTAGCCTCCAAAATCACCATCAAACAATTCTACTTGCCCGGAGGCAACTCCACCCAGCTACGCGGAGTACCTTCCGATGTCGTCCTCGACTCGGCCAACGAATTTCTACCTATTGGTGAATCCGACCTGCCTCACGCACTGGCTTGGGACTCCATTGAATCCCTCAATTGCGAAAACGAATGGAGACAACATAAGGTCTCGAGCCCAAGAAAAGAAAACCTGATGGGCGATTTAACTGCCGCCAGCAAATTACGACAACAGAGTTTGGAGGAGTTCAAGTTCCTTGAGCAACAAGTTGCTTGGCGACGTAAGCGCATTGAAGAAAAGCAAATCTCGCTCCATCTCGATATGCGTATTGAAAAACAAATCCGTGAGCAGGCCCAACTCGAATTGCTCGATGACAGTTATGAAGCCCTCCGCCAATACGCTTATGAATCAGAGCCGGTTTTATTAAGATTAGCGGAAGAGCAGGAAGCTATTTCCAAGGCGAATATCGAAAAATTTGATCTGGCGCAGACAGAAAGCACCGCGGAAACAAGCGCCCTACCAGTCTCAAATGAAACTGCCTCGGCAGAGGATGTTGAGGCGGCACCCGCAGAGGAAGAACCAGAGCCGCCCGTATTCGATATCCATCTACGAGAGAGCGCACGCATTATGGCAGACTGGATCCAAATAGAAACGACACAACCAACCGTCGCGGCAAACATGCCGGAAAAAGCGGCCGAGCCAGCCAACGACTTGTAAAGGCCTCCCACGCGGGCGATCCCTACCAAACGTATTCGACCGTGTAATCGATCGACGCCGCTTGATTCGGCGCGATTGTCAGAGGAAATTCGATCGTCCGCGCATCGACTCTATCGTACGCTTGCTCGGATTCGACTTTGGCAGTCGCCCATCGATACAGATGCTCAACAATCTGAACTGTCACCGTTTCCTCGCTGCGATTGCGAATCTCTACAACAAAAGATTCGCGGATCAAGTCTCTCGACGGATGCTTGAAAAAACTCGTTTGTTTGCGCTCACCAACCAAGTCGAAAGCATTCCCCAAATAGACCCGTACCAACTCGTTCTTTGGCGTATGGTCAATCTGGTTCTCCCCCGTGAACTCGAGCTGCTTATCGGCATCTGCCCGGTAAAAGCGCATGCGGCCGGCCGGTAATGGCAGGCCAAGCCCATTCGCCTGAGAATTTTTAAATTCACGATAGATCGCTACATCCGGACTATCATTATGTCCATAACTCTGGTTCTGGTTAACACCTCCGTAACTACGCCAGCCGTAAGGAAGCTGCGCCCCATCATAGACATAACGCTTCGTTGTCGAAACAGCACCACTGCGAATAAATTCCACTTGCTTCGTTTCCCGGTCATGCAGCGTTGTCGGATACGGCAACCGATATACATGAAACTCATCAAACTTCTCTGATTCCACCTGCCCGGCAGACTCCTTAAAAAGCATCTGACCTACCCGCGACCTCTCCAGCGGGAGGTCTTTCTTCACCTTATTAACGTCGCCGGCGACAAGCTTGACCGTGTTCTCTGTGAATGTCTTGCCCGTATTATTTTCGATCGAAACCCAGCCGGTCAAGACCAGCTCATCTCCCTGCTCCGGCAAAACAAGATTGTAGTCTGCCTGCCAACTCAAGCCTTCCGTAATGTAGCTCAATTGTGCCTCCAATGAACCGCTCTCCTCTGAATACAGCTTCCACTCTAAAGTCGGCAGCAAGACAGAGTCATCCCCCAACTCGGGAAAAAGCGGCCGCCCCGGAAGCGCCGTAACTAATGCACCCTCTACCTCAATAATCGGGTCGAGGTATCCTGAATGGTAATGCCACTTTTGCACTGGCCGACGATCGCTTATGGGGCGCGGCGCACGCAAAATCCTGCCAGCGACAACCACCTCCTTATCCCCCACTTGTTTGAGGAAAGAAATCGTCTTTCCTTCGTAAAGCTCCAAGAGGCGCGGCTCATCCAGCGGATCACCACGGTAGCTCTGCTCCAAGACAGAAAAAGGAATCGCACCAGTCGCATCGCGCAAGACAACCGACTCCGGCTCCAGCTGAGTCGTCACACCCGTGTATCGCACCTCATTGATTCCGGACTCCAGTTCTAATGGCACCGTGTCACGAACGACTCCGAAATTATGATTATAGACGGTAATCGCCGGACGAGCCGATAGGCTGCCGGCACATAGAAATAAGAAGAAAAGACAAGGACTTGGCTGCATATTCAATTAAGGATTCATTGAGCTTAGACAGCAGCTCGCTCACCTCGATCCCATTTTTCTAGAAAGAATTGAAATGCGGGTTAAACTATGCGTCGAGCAAATCAGCCAGATGACAAAGGACGTCGACCGCCTCCTTAAAAAATTTGCTGCCTGCCTCATCACCCAGGAGCCCGGGACGAGCCAAGGCAAGGACACTCCCGCCCAGATACAGAGTGGCTCCGCTGCTTTCAAGCAAAGCGCGCATCTTCTGCTGCATTTCAAGCGACAGTAACATAGCCAATCGCACACCATCATTTGAACGCACATCGAGCGCCCGATCGAACTCAACGTCCCCGCTCAACCAGCGTTTTTTTTCTCCACGATCCCGCTGACCCAAGCGGCCGACTAGGCCACTCTTGGCGATCTGCATGCGGAGCCCAGTGTCCGCCACCGCAATCTTTAATACTGTCTCGGTTTGCCGCGTATTCTGCAGCCCCTTGCCGGGAGCGGAGATGGAGATTTCTCTACCTTGATAGTGCCCATGTACAAATGGTTCCGGTCGCACAAATCCGGCGAGTGCCGCATCCGGTGCTGTTAATTCCAACTCAAATTGTTTGGCAATCGATTGGTACTGGCGGTAGATCCGGACAGAAGACTGTTGGAGCAACCACCAATACAGCCCGATCACGCATGCTAGGAGAAGAAGCGCCGGTATGATTTGCCAGAACATTTCCAACCAATGCCTCTGCAGCTAGCGATTGGCCAGCCATTTTTCTCCTCTGCGCAATAGGGTTGCACCGAAGCAGATATTTCTAGTAACCTGTCGGACATCCGGTAAATGAAATACCTACTGTATGCAACTTGTTTGACCCTCACCTTCCTGACCGGCTGTGTAACCGGCCCAAAGGAACGGATTGAGCAGCAATCGGAACGCTTTAACCGGTATTCTGCACAAGAGAAATATCTTATCCGCCAAGGACAAATAGAAGTCGGCTTTGATCAGGAGCAAGTGCGCCTCGCCTGGGGCGAGCCACAGCGATCTCGACAAGAGACCAGCGCGAAGGGCACCCTGCTGGTCTGGGAGTATACCGTGCTACAGCCAAACTATAATGCCTATTCCAATGCGTCGATAAAACGGGGGTTTGATGCCGGAGTTCAGGCGCGCGGCAGTCCCACCCGGAAAAAGCTTCGCAGGCGCGTCTTTTTCGATCCGCAGACCGGTAAAGTTGCCCGTTTTCAAACCTTCTTCTAATTGCCGGAACCATGACCTCGCCCACAACCTTCGCGAAGGAAGCACTCCACAAACAACTGAGCTGGGAGCAAATTGATCCGGACTATTTGCGCCAACTGGTCGGGCTTGCTAAAATCGAGGATCTGGCCGGTGCCGGGCTGGCGGAGCGTCCCGAGCAACTGGGCGACATAACTTCCGCACTGATGCCGGGTACAGCCATCGGCAAAGCTCAAATCGTCGCCCGTCAACCGCTCGTCGCCTGTGGCCTCGGAATGATTCCACTGGTCTTACAGGCCTATGCGGAAGCCTGCCATTTCGCGCCCTCGGCAAAGGACGGCGATGCCATCGAACCCGGAAAAGTAATCGGAACAATCGAAGGGCCCGCTACCGCACTACTCCAGGCAGAACGTATTTTGCTTAACTTTCTTCAACATCTTTCCGGCATTGCTACAGAAACTCGTTTTTACACTGCGGCGCTGGAGGCTAGCACGACCGCTCTTCTCGACACCCGCAAGACCCTTCCGGGCTATCGGGTTCTTCAGAAATACGCATTCGCTTGCGGCGGCGGCTTCAATCATCGTATCGGGCTATTCGATCGATTTATGCTCAAGGATAATCACCTCGCACTTTGCGGAGCGACTGGCTCGCGTGTAGAAGAGGCAATCGCATTCGCGCAAAAGAGCGAATCCGGAATCCCTATCGAAGTGGAAGTCGATCGCCTAGAGCAGATCCCGCCCCTTCTTGATCTCGGTGTTGACGTCATCCTTCTCGACAACTTTAGCCCGGAAGATCTAGACTCTGCTGTAACCATGATCAATGGACGAGCCTATACGGAAGCTAGCGGAGGGATCTCTCTGGAGACTCTGCCCCACTTATGTCATCTCGGGCTCGACTTTATTTCAACCGGATCACCCGTCCACCAGAGTACCTGGAAAGACATTGGCCTAGACTGGATCTAATTCTATTATGCGCGATACACCCACTTACCGAGCACAAGGTGCCCCCAAAGACCGCTGCTACTTGCTACAAAGACTACAGGAATCTGCCGGTTCTTTTGTTTCCGGTACCGAGCTTTCCGAGTCACTGAAGATCTCCAGAACTGCCGTCTGGTTTAAAATTCAGGCGCTCAAGGAGGCCGGCTTCGAAATCGATGCCATGCCACAGCGCGGGTATAAAATCGACAGTTTGCCAAACGTACTGCATGCGATCCTTCTTGGTGAAGCGGCAAAAGCCCGTGATTTGCAAGCGGAACTTCTCTACTACCCAGTATTGGACAGCACCAACAATGAGGCCGAGCGGCAATTGGCAAAGGGTCGCCCAGCGCCTTTCGCGATCCTCTCCGGCCAGCAAACCGCCGGTCGTGGCCGCCGCCAACGCAAGTGGCACAGCGAGTCGAAGGACAACCTCTATCTGACCGTTGCCTTTGACCCGCAGATGCCGGCAAACCAGCTTCAGCACTTCACTCTTTGGAGTGGTATTTATCTTTGCCGTGCCCTGCAAAAAAGCCTTCCGGAAACCGACTTGCAGATTAAATGGCCCAACGATCTTTATGGTCATGGACGTAAATTTGCCGGCATGCTGACTGAAGCGCGGATCGATGCGGAAGGCCTTAATACACTACTCTTCGGCTTCGGTTTAAACGTTAACAGCGACCCGAAAGATTATCCGGAAGAGATCCGTGAAATCGCGACCAGCCTGCTTGCCTGTAAGGGCTCTTCGCTGCCTCTAAACGAATTGGCAGTCGTGTGCGTCGAAGCCATCCTTCAAGCCTACGAAACCTGTATCCAAAATACAGATGCCACCGCTTTACGCAAAGCCTGGGAACCACTCGACTGCCTTGCCGGGAAGCCTGTCCGCACCGAGAGTCATGGATCTGTAATAGAAGGTACCGCCCGAGGCATCGATGACTCCGGCGCCCTCCGTATTGAAGATGCTGCAGGGAAGATCCACCTCGTACACGCCGGAGATGTCACCCTCGCTCGCATACGAGTATGAAAATACTTTGTATTGATGTTGGGAATACCCACATCCATTACGGGCTGGTTGAAGGCATCAACGTTACCGATATCGGTGATTTTCGCACTCGAGCTGTAGAGACTCCCTCCGCCGCCGAAGAATTAAAAATCGCCCTGCGGTCATTGTTGCCGCAATCTCAGGGCATTGCTTATTGTTCCGTTGTTCCAGCGCTTAACCCAATCCTCAAGGCTGCGCTAAAAGAGAGCTCTCTGCCACTTTACCAACTGACCAGTGACGATTGCCCCGGGCTCCCCATTGTCTATCCGAATCCGAATGAAATTGGTCAAGATCGCTTGGCCAACGCGCTTGCCGCCCAAGCGCATCATGGACTCCCCGCCGTGGTTATCGATATGGGCACTGCCGTCAGTTTCGACATTGTTTCCAGCCAGGGCTATGAAGGCGGCATTATTGCCCCCGGCATCGGCCTGATGACCCGCTACCTCCACGAGCAGACCGCCCTGCTGCCCCAACTGGAAGAAGCCGAACTCATCGCCCCCAAGAGCCCCATTGGGAAATCAACTCTCGAAGCCATGCGACTCGGTGTAGCCATTGGTTTCTCCGGGATGGTGGACGCCCTACTAGAACGGGTTATAACGGAACTGATGGCTCGTGAAAAGAAAGCACCCATCGTGCTCGCCACCGGTGGTAGTACAGCCAATCTGACTGCTGACTGGGTGAAAAAGGCTCAATTCGTCGACAATCTAACACTCAAGGGTTTGGCAGTCGCTTTCCAGCGCGCGCGATAAGTATCCAAAAAGGAAGGCTGCAAGAGCATCCGTTCGCTCATCGGGCCGGTCGACCCGACTACGTCCATAAAGCCTGTGGAGATACCGGTGAGAAAGCGTCGCTGCGCTAGCGGCGCCGACCTTTTGCCAATTTCTGGGCAACAAGGAACCGTACGCCGGAGGTCAGGCGCTCGAGTTCGTCCGGATCGACGCCCTCTTCCCGTGCTTTTTCCAATGCCGCTTCGGCACGAGCCTGAGCAGATTCGACTGCAGAGAGGTCAATTTCGGAAACGTCGATAGCATCCTCTGCCAGTACAGAAACCGCATCGCCCAACACCTTAGCGTAGCCCTTGCCCACGGCAATATGCTCGGTGTTTCCGGCCTGTAAAACCTGTATCTCGCCGGCCACCAACTTTGTCACGAGGGGCACATGCCCGGGAAGAATCCCGGTTTCCCCAGACTCCGTGGGAAGCACTACTTGATCGGCAGGAGCCTCCAGCACCTTGCGGTCGGGTGTTATAATTTCGAGGGTGAGCGGCATATTTTATCCGTTCTTATTGGCCTCAATCGCCATTTCGATGGAACCCTTCATGTAGAGATCGTTCTCCGCCAAGTCATCACATTCGCCGTCAAGGATCATCTTGAAGCCCTTGATTGTGTCCTGAATGGAGACGTACTGGCCGGGCGTACCGGTAAAGACTTCCGCCACATAAAACGGCTGAGAAAGGAACTTTTGAACCTTACGGGCACGATAAACGGTCTGCTTATCCTCCGGGGAAAGCTCGTCGAGCCCGAGAATCGCAATAATGTCCTGCAGATCGTTGTAGCGCTGAAGCACGCTCTGTACGCCACGGGCAACTTCGTAGTGCTCCTTGCCGACAATGGCGGGATCCAATGCGTTCGAAATCGAAGAGAGAGGATCCACCGCAGGATAAATACCCAACTCGGCAATGGAACGCTCCAACACAATCGTCGAATCCAAGTGTGCGAAGGTGTTCGCTGGCGCCGGGTCAGTCAAATCGTCTGCCGGCACATAGACCGCCTGAAAGGAAGTAATGGAACCCTTCTTCGTCGAAGTAATCCGCTCCTGCAAGTTCCCCATTTCCTGAGAAAGTGTGGGCTGATAACCCACCGCAGAGGGCGAACGACCAAGTAGCGCGGAAACTTCAGCGCCGGCCTGTGAGAAGCGGAAGATATTGTCGACAAAAAGAAGTACGTCCTGGTTTTTCTCATCACGGAAGTACTCGGCCATGGTCAGGCCGGAGAGAGCCACACGCATACGAGCACCGGGAGGCTCATTCATTTGGCCATAGACCAGCGCCACTTTAGAGTTGGCCATATTCTCTTGGTCAATAACCCCGGCATCCGACATTTCGTGGTACAAGTCATTCCCTTCACGAGAACGCTCCCCCACTCCGGCAAAGACAGAATAACCACCGTGCGCCTTGGCAATATTGTTGATCAATTCCATGATGACCACGGTTTTGCCCACTCCGGCACCACCGAAAGCTCCCACTTTACCGCCTTTAGTAAAAGGGCAGATCAAATCGATCACCTTGATGCCGGTCTCTAAAATCTCGGCTTCAGTCGCCTGATCAATCAGTTCCGGTGGCATGCGGTGGATCGGGCGGCGCTCATCGGTCGCCACCGGGCCACGCTCGTCGACCGTATCTCCGGTCACATTGAAAATGCGTCCCAGTACGGCTTCTCCAACAGGAACGCTGATCGCACTGCCAGTTGCCTGCACGTCCATGCCACGGACAAGCCCGTCCGTAGAAGACATGGCTACGGCACGAAGCATGCCCTCGCCCAAGTGCTGCTGCACTTCAAGCACGAGCGTCTTTTCTTCGCCATCGACTTTAAAATCGACGGTCACGGCGTCGAAGATGGCGGGCATTTCGTTTTCAGGGAAGACTGCGTCAACGACGGCGCCGATGACTTGGACGATTTTACCGGTGGTACTCATGGTGTATATAGTAAGCGAAAAAAGTTGTACGGTTAGGTAGAATATTAGTTGGTTGCGGAGGCTGCCGCAATTTCGAGAATTTCCTGCGTGATGGCCGCTTGACGTGCCTTGTTGTATTCAAGAGTCAGGTCGTCAACCAGCTTAGATGCATTATCGGTAGCCGCCTTCATCGCAACCATGCGAGCACAGTGCTCGGAGGCACGTGCTTCCAGCAGGTACTGGTGAGCAAGAATTTTTACATAGAGATCGGGCAACCCTTCAAGAATATCGTCGACCGATGGCTCGAAAACCATCTGGCGAGAATCGGTTGACGTAGAGGCCTCTGCGGTCTCTCCCACTTGCGAATTGATTTGCTCAAGAATATCATCGAGGTCGAGAACCGGCAATAGCTTACGAATGACCGGCTCCTGCACGAGGACATTGACATAGCGGGGATAGGCCAACTCAACGGTATCAATTTCCCCATTATTAAAAGCATCGAGCGCGAGACGAAGAAGCGGACGCAGTTCGTTGAATCCGGCATCATCTGTGATCGTGAAATCAGCCAGTAAATCGCGGCCGGAGCGAGCAATTGCCTGTGTCGCCTTACGGCCGACTGTAATGAACTTGGCGGGGCCTTTGACTTCGAGGACGATCTTGCGCAATAGATTGGCGTTTAGGGGGCCGCAGAGTCCTTTATCCGTGGAATACACAATAACCCCCCGTGTCTTGACCTCACGCTTTTGAAAATACGGGTGGCTGATCTCCGCACCGGAAAGACGCAGCTTATCGCTGACTGTATTGAGCAGGTCTGCTAGCAGGTGAGCATACGAGCGCCCAGCCATAGCACTATCTTGCGCGCGTTTCATCTTGGAAGACGAAACGAGTTGCATGGCACGCGTAATCTGCCGGGTATTTTTGACCGACTTAATGCGGCGGCGTATGTCGCGTAGATTTGCCATTATTTACTTTTGAGACTCGCTGGATTTCTTGTACGCACCAATTTGTTAAGCGCTAAACCCGGCCTTCCACTCTTCAATCGAAGACTTCAGCTGTGCTTCGATTTCTTCGTTCAATTTCTTTTCCGAGCGAATGGTATCCATGATAGAAGCCCCACGAGTTTCCAGGAACTCTCTTAGGCTGATCGTTGCAGCAACCACTTGCTTGGCGTCAATCGCGTCATAGAACCCATTTTGCACAGCCCAGATAAGGGATGTCTGTACTTCTACCGGAATCGGATTAAAGGCGGTCTGCTTAAAGAGTTCGACAACGCGTGCGCCGCGGTCGAGCTGTGCTTTGGTTTTTTCGTCAAGATCGGAGCCGAACTGAGCGAAAGCCGCCAGCTCGCGAAACTGCGCTAATTGAAGCTTCACCTTGCCGGCCACTTTTTTAATCGCTTTGATTTGTGCCGCGGAGCCCACACGGGAAACAGAGAGACCGACCGAGACAGCCGGGCGAATACCCTGATTGAATAAATCTGTTTCCAGAAAGACCTGGCCATCAGTAATGGAAATAACATTGGTCGGGATATACGCGGATACATCGCCGGCCTGTGTTTCGATGATGGGTAGAGCGGTCAGAGAGCCGTTACCATTGTTCTCGTTCACCCGGGCAGAGCGCTCCAGCAAACGAGAGTGCAGGTAAAATACGTCACCCGGATACGCTTCGCGTCCGGAGGGGCGCTTCAGAACCAAGGAGATCTGGCGGTAGGCAACTGCTTGCTTGGAGAGATCATCATAGACGATGAGCGCATCCATGCCGTTACGCATAAAGTACTCACCCATAGAGGCTCCGGAGAATGGAGCGATATACTGATTGGCTGGATTATCCGCCGCCGGGGCACATACGATAATCGTATATTCCAAGGCGCCGGCCTTTTCGAGAACGTTGATCGTCCGCGCAATATTGGAATTCTTCTGACCAACAGCCACATAGATGGAATATACCGGACGGAACCCTTCCTCAAAGCTACCATCTTCCTGGCGATGCTGATTGTTGATGTTCGCCTGATTAATAATTGTATCAATCGCAATGGTCGTCTTCCCCGTAGAACGGTCACCAATGATCAACTCGCGCTGCCCCCGGCCAATCGGGATCATTGAGTCAATCGCCATAATGCCGGTCTGTAGCGGCTGGTCGACCGACTTGCGCGGGATAATGCCCGGGGCAATCTGATCAACAGGATAAGTCGTTTCGCTCTGAACCGGGCCTTTGCCGTCGATTGGATTACCGATAGCATCCACGACACGTCCCAACAGACCCATCCCCACCGGCACAGAAAGAAGGCGTCCGGTAGTTGTCGCCTCGTCGCCCTCCTTCAGGTTCGCGTAGTCGCCGAGAATAACGCAGCCAACCTCGTCTTCCTCCAGATTGAGTGCGAGGCCGTAGACTCCGTCCCCGAAATCAATCATTTCGTTATACATGACCCCGGAGAGCCCCTGCAATTTGGCCACACCGTCCGCGATCGTGACGATGGTTCCTGTATTAGACTTGATGGCTCCGCTTTCAAAGCGGGCGATTTCGTTTTCGATTTGTTCGACGATTGTGCTCATGGAAAATTGCCGTGCTGTAGGTGAAAAAATTTAGGTTTGTTAGCGCACGCTGTTGGCCAATCGCTCAAGGCGACCAGCGAGAGATGCGTCATAGAGATCGTCGCCCACGCGTACGCGCAGTCCGGCGATGAGAGAGGGGTCTTCCTGAGATACGGCCTTTATCGGACGATTATAGCGGGCACTCAGATTAGATTCGAGGGAAGCAATAGCATCCGCACTCAAGGGCGAGGGCGATGCTACGCGGGCAGTCTGGCGAGCCAATTCACGGCGAATCTGGAACAAGTAAGCCTTCGTTAAGCGCAGCGGCTGGCGGTACTTCGACTGGCGAATTCCTGCAAGCACCTCATCGACACGCTCACTTTTCAGGGCGCCTTCATCCTTGGACAATTCAACAAGCTTTTTGGCAAATTGTTTGATTTTTTTGTCCGTTTTCATGGTGAAAAGTTGTTTCGCCTTCTAGCGTTTAGCTAGCATTGGATAGTTCCTTAGCGGCAGTATCGGCATAAGTCGATTTTTCCGATTCAGAAAGTTCGCGCTCAAGCACTTTGCCAGAAGTCACCACAACGAGTCGGGCAACTTCCTGACGTACTTCAGAAAGCATTTTTTGGCGTTCCAGCTCAGAAGCTTCGCCCGCTTTGCGCAGTATGGATTCTGCCTGCGTCGCAGCATCATGGGTCTTTTGCTCGATCAATTCCTTTGCTTGCTCGCGAGCTTCAGAAAGAAGCGTTTGAGCCTGAACGGCCGCTTGCTTGATCGTCTCATTTCGCTCCCGTTCTGCTTCGGCCAGCTGGATCTTCATCTCTTCAGCATACTGGAGGCCTTCGGCGATCTTTTGTTGACGCTCGTCTAAGGTCGCTGTGATCGGCTTGACCGCGAGGAAGTAAAGAGCGCAAGCGACAATGACGAAGTTGGCCATTTGCGCAAATAAAGTGGGCCGGTCGACACCAAATTTACCGGCGATCTCGGAAATGACACCGGACTCTGTGGAGGTGCTCGCCTCGGAAGAGACCGGCTCGCTTCCGGCGTGGACATTCGTTGCCGCAATCGGGGCAAGGGTGAATGCCAGAACGCAAAAGAGTTTTGAAATCAGGGCCTTCATGTTCGGATCGGATCGATTGAGGAAAAAATTGGTGTCGGCGCCCGCTCAACGGGCACCGACAAAAGATCAACTAGCCGAGGAAGATGGCGAAGAAGATGATCGCTTCGGCGAAGGCCATTGCGATGATCGATTGGACCAGTACCTTGGTGGCGGCTTCCGGGTTGCGTCCAACAGATTCGCAAGCTTTGAGGCCAATCAGACCAATGCCCAGAGGCACAGCAAGGGCGGCGGCAGCGACGTGAATCTTTCCGGTGATTTCTGCGAGGAGTTCAAACATGATGTTATTTTTGTTGGTGGTTGTTTCTTTTAGTGTGCTTTCCGGGCGTTCACGGTTTTCTACATGATCCCAGCCGGAAAAAGTGTTTCGCTAGTGTGCGTGCTCTTCGTCATGGTTGGTCATCAAGCCGATGTAGATGGCGACCAGCAAAGTGAAAATAAGGGCCTGCACGACGCCGACGAGCAATTCGTAAACATAGAACGGGATCGGCACGATATAGGGAGCCATACCAGTCATACTGGTTAAGAGATTCTCACCGCCGTAGACGTTGCCATAGAGACGGAAGGAAAGAGACACGGGACGGAAGGCAATGGAGACGATCTCGATCACACCAACAAGCAAAAAGATCGGTGTGAGCATGAAGTATATGATGGAAGGAGTCTCCTTCTTGTCGGCCTTGTTGCCGAATAATTCCCAAACGAAAAATTTTGGCCCGGCCACTTTAAGGCTGATGAATAGCCATGCGATCATGGCGACGATGGCCATGCCGAGTGTGGCATTGAGGTCGGAATTGGCCGGCCGCATCCAATACTTCAAGTTTTCTTTCTCATCATAGAAGCCAAAGACGCCAACCCCGGGGATCAAACCGCTCCAATTGTGGATTAAGATAAAAAGAAACAGCCCGATGAGCAGAGGGAATGTCATGGGAAAAGCTTTTTTACCCACGATCGGAAGCAACAATTCTTTTAATTGCTCTATAATATTCTCGACCACTGCCTGCCACTTGCCCGGGATCAGCTTAGGACGACCCACGAGCGTGCGAACGGCAATGATCAGAACCAGAGAGATCGCCCATGTAGTGAGGATCGTATTGGTTAGTGGTAGTCCGAAAATCTCGGTAATTACGTATGGCGACGGGCTAACACCGGTATCTCCGGCCGCAAGTAAAACGGAAGGGATACAGAAAAGAACTGTTAGATATGGAAGCCGTCGGATCACAAAGTTAAACTGTATATTTGAATAGCGTAGCCGAAGAAAAAAGTAGCAATGTGTATTTATCGCACCTGTGCAAGGGTCAACAACGTATTCTAAAGCAACATTAATCCATAAGTGCTTCTAATGCAGAATATCAACGGATTTGCCCGCGCTCTACGCTTGCTCTGGGAGCACCACCAGAACACGATATGGACATGTCATCCCCGAAAAATCTGACGAGTACGATTACTCATTTGCGAGACCGCGAAGGAGGCTTTCAGGTGGGAAGTACACCTCCGGAGGGCCAAAACAAAGCGCGCAGAAAGAGTGAGAGAGCGTCGGCTCCGGATTATTTTTTGTTTTTTGCCCGACTTCTCTTGGG
>CENU01059696.1_pt1 | contig 15269 bp, 11 predicted proteins | sample 361331 | NCBI WGS metagenome assembly CENU01 (sample SAMEA2619766, study PRJEB7988) | marine metagenome | isolation source: saline water (ENVO:00002010), including
GGGCATCCCCTGTGAACTCACTGTTCTGCGGACCCAGGCCTGCGCACAGGCGGGCAACCGATCCGATCGGTGCGGCCCTCCTCACCCGTTACGGTTCCCACCACCAGTCGCTGAAACAGGCGGCCTGACCGCGGTAGTGACGCTCGGCATCCACCAGGTTCCAGAGCCTGGCACCGCGGAATCGAAAGCGGCGCCCGCCGCTGTCCACCCGCTCACCGCAGTAGTTCTGCAGGGTCTGGTTGCGGCGGACGCGCTCCAGCAGCTGGCGGCGGCTGAGCCGTTGGGAGGCGGCAGCGCTGAGCCTCGATGGCAGCCCCACCATCTCGTCCCAGCTGCGTCCGAACAGCAGCAGTGCGGCGCGATTGGCATAAAGAAAGCGAGGGTCGTCGCTGCCGTCATGGCAGAGCACCACCTGGTCGAGCACGAACAGCTCCTGGGCTGCCAGGCGGATGCCTTTGCTGCGCAGTAACGGCCGATTGAACAGACGCCGGTGGGAATCCAGCAGCAGGGCCGTCAGCCCCAGCACCTGGGGACTCAGCCAGGCCGCCTCGGCATCGCTGCTCATGGGTCGCTGCCGGCAGCCATGGCTTGCATCATGGCCATCTGTCCCACCTGCGTGCCGTGCTGGCGCAGGCGATCGAGAAAGCGTTGATTGGCTTCGGGGAAGCGAGGTTCGGCCGCCAAAGGCAGGTCACCGGCTTCATCGAGTCCCGTGCTCCCCTCCATCGCCGGGGTGATCACCACCAGGTTGGGATCGAGGGCGGCGTCGTACCTCCACCAGGCTGCGGCATCGGGTGCTGCAGCGCCCAGGCCTGCTGGTGCCGGCGCCGATTGGTTCTGCTGCCGGCGTCGCTCAGCCAGATCCTTGAGCAGCTGGGCGCGGCTGCGTCCACGCAGCTGGAACAGCACGAAGGGATCTTCACTGAAGCGATCTCCCATCAGGTAATAAACGGCGCTGATGTGTTTGCAGGGGTTCGCCTTGTCCGGACAGCTGCATTCGCTGCGCACTTCCTGCAACTTGAAAGGAAACAGGCGCTTGCCACTGGCCGCAAAGGCGCGCTCGATGTCATCGGGCATGACTCCGGCCAGCAGCTGGCAGGTCCAACGGGCCTTTTGGCTGAGGGCGTCAAGCACAAAATCCCAGTCCTCGTCATTGAGCACATCAAGCCAGAGCTTGAGTTTGTAGGGGTCCGGCTCGGTGCCCTGCACCCGGGCCTGCACACGCCTGCCCTCAAAGCGGATCGAGAGCACATTGCCCTCACGGGCATAGATCCAGGCCCGTTCCAGGCGCTTTTTGTAGCGGTAGGAGTTGATCAGCTCCATCCATTCGGCCACCCACCAGGGCTGTTGACCCAGGCCCTCCTTGCTGAGGGTGGTGCTGGCGTTGGGGATGCTTGTCATGGTGTGTCCTCCAGGGCGACCAGGCTGCGCAGCTGGGTCAGCTCCAGGCTTCCCAGCCATTCTTCGCCGCTGCCGATGATGTCCGCGGCCAGTGAGGCCTTCTCGCGAATCATCCGGTCAATCTTCTCTTCCAGGGAGCCGGTGGTGATGAACTTGTGCACCAGCACCCGCTGGGTCTGGCCGATGCGGTAAGCCCGGTCTGTGGCTTGGTTCTCGACCGCTGGATTCCACCAGCGATCGATGTGGAACACATGGCTGGCGCGGGTGAGATTGAGGCCGACCCCGCCGGCTTTGAGCGAGAGCAGAAACAGCTGGGGGCCGCGGGGATCCTGCTGGAAGCGATCCACCATCGCCTGCCTCTCCCCTTTGCTGGTGCCGCCATGGAGAAAGGGCACCTCCTGGTGCCAGCGCTGCTGCAGAAAGCTCTGCAGTAGATGCCCCCAACCTGCGAACTGGGTGAACAGCAGCGCCCGGTCTCCTGCCTCCACCACCTCTTCGAGGATTTCATCGAGCCGCATCAACTTGGCCGAGCGGCTGGCGAAGTCGCTGCCCACCTCCTCCTCTTTCAGCAGCAAAGCCGGGTGGTTGCAGATCTGCTTGAGTTTGGTGAGCAGCCCCAGCACCTGGCCGTGACGCTGGCCAAGAGGGGCCCGTTGGATCGCCTCCAGGGTGGCGTCGACGGTCTTGCGGTAAAGCTTGGCCTGTTCGCTGCTGAGCCCTACCCACTCAGGCAGCTCCAGCTTGTCGGGCAGGTCGCTGATGATGCTTTTGTCGCTTTTGAGCCGGCGCAGGATGAAGGGACCGACGCGGGCCTTGAGGTCCTTGAGAGAGGCCGTGTCGCCATAGCGCTCAATCGGCAGGCGATAGCGCTGGCGGAAGAAGTCTTCCTCCCCCAGCACGCGCGGGTTGAGGAAATCCATCAAGGCCCACAGCTCACTGACCCGGTTCTCGACAGGGGTGCCGGTCAGGGCGATGCGAAATCGGCTCTGCCGTAAGGGTCTGGCCAGGGTCCGCGCCGCCTGGCTCTGCTTGGAGCTTGCGTTTTTGATCGCCTGGGCTTCATCGATCACCAAGCCTTGCCAATCAAAGCCACCCAGCAACTCGCTGTCCCGTTGGAGCAGGCCGTAGCTGGTGAGGACAAGATCGACCCCTTTGAGAGCTTTTTTGAGGGCAGCAGCTGTGGCTGAGCGTTTGGGGCCGTAGTGCTCCATCACGCTCAATTCGGGGGTGAACTGGCTGGCCTCGCGGGCCCAGTTGGTGAGCACTGATGTGGGGGCCACCAGCAGCACCGGACGCTTGAGCTCCTGCTCCGCTTTGAGGTGTTGCAGGAAGGCCAGCAGCTGGATCGTCTTGCCCAGGCCCATGTCATCGGCCAGGCACGCCCCCTGGTCAAAGCGGTGCAGGAACGCCAGCCAACCCAGGCCGCGCTCCTGGTAAGGGCGTAGCTGTCCTTCGAATCCCTCTGGCGCCGGCAACGGATCCGGTGCTTTTTGCTGGTGGTATTGCTCCAGCACCGCCTGCAGCCTGGGGCCTGCTTCAAAGCGGTGCACTGGCAGCCGCATCAGCGTGTCGCCTTCGGTGGCGGTCAGCCTCAGGGCATCATCCAGGCTGAGCGGCGGGTTGGCTGCGCAGAATTTCTCGGCGTTTTTGAGATCGCCCGGCCGCAATTCGATCCAGGCTCCCTTGTGCTGCACCAATGGGCTGCGCTTGCCCGCCAGGCGCTCCAGGTCCTTCAAGGTCAAGGTGACCCCGCCGATCATCAGCTCCCAGGACCAGTCGAGGTCTTCGCCCAGGCTGAAGCCACGTCCCTGCGCCGGCAGTTCTGCCTGGATCGAAAGGCCAAGCCGGCTGGCTAACCCGCCGCTGAGGCTGGCGGGCAGCACCACACCCACGCCCACATCGCGGAGCTTGGCTGAGGCGGTGCGCACCAGCACAAAGGCTTCTGCCGCCGCCAGTTCCATGCTGGTGGGAGCAGCGGAATCCAAACCACGGGCCAGGGGCTCAAAGGCCACCAGGGCGCGCCCCAGCCCCTCGAGCAGCAGTTCACTGGGTTGGGGCACGCTGATCTCCCCGAGTTGCAAGCTGCCATCGCCGGCACTCCAGACCGCTGCAGCTCCCTGACGCAGGCTGGGATCAGCCTCGGCTTGCAGCCCAAAGTGCAGCTGCCAGAGCTCGCTGCCCTTGGGGGGCACCTCCAGCTCCAGCACCGCCCGAGCCGGAGCCACTTGACCGGCGACGGTCTCACGCCAGTGGGATGTGGCGCTGATCAGCCGCTGGCTGTCCTCATCGTTGAGGGCCAGCACCCCATCGCCGGGTCCGAGGGCCTGCTGCCAGCCCTGTAGCAGGGGATCGAGCCCCTCCCCATCCGCGCTGAAGCCCTGGCGTAGCTGCCCGTCCAGCAGTGCAGCGGCAATGGCGGCCACCTGCAGCCGCTTGGCCCCTGGCCGGCGGCAGCCCAGGGAACCCGGGGTGTCAGCGGCGCAGACCACCGCCGGCATGCGGCCGGCGAGATCCTCCAGGCGACGGCGGTCGTCCTCATGGTTCAGCAGTGGCTGCCAGCTGGCGCGCACGTGGCCTGGTTCGAGCCGCTCGGCCACGGGCAGCCAGCGGCCGCGTGCCACCAGGCTCAGCACCCAGCGCTGCACATGGGCCCACCAGCGCAGGTCATCCCCCAGCTCTGCCGGTGCGCTGGCCAGGGGGAGGGCCGCCAGCCAACGGGATGCTTCCGATGGTTGCAGTGCCAGAGCAGGGACTCTCCATGGCCACCACTCGACGGTTTTGGGCAGGGCCTCACCCGCCATCAGCGGCAGGCCATTGCTGCGGCTCGGCAGGGTCAGCTGTAGTTCAATGCTGCTGCTCGATGGGGGTTCGCGCTCCTGCTCCTGCAGCCAGGCGCTCAGATCACCTGCATTGAGCGCCAGGGGATGGATCTGCGGCGCCTCAAGTCCTTCGCTCTTGCGGGGCTTGGCCACGCGCCAGGTGTCCGCCCACAGGCCCAGGCAGGGCTGTGGCTCATTGGGTAGCCAGACGGCATGCAGCAGGCTCATGGCTGCGGCGGCTGGGGCGAGGGCGCAGATCCCATCCCTCCACTATGGAGGTGCAGGTGCTGCGGGATCATGGCCGCTGGCTTCCCTGCTCCCGCCATGGCCCCCGCACCTGCCCGACCCCGCAGCGGCGATGACATCCGCGCGGCTTTTCTCGGGTTCTATGAAGCCCGCGGCCACCAACCCATCCCCAGTGCGTCGTTGATTCCTGAGGATCCGACGGTGCTGCTCACCATCGCCGGGATGCTGCCGTTCAAGCCGGTCTTCCTGGGGCAGGTGGAACGGCCGTCACCACGGGCTACTAGCAGTCAGAAGTGCATCCGCACCAATGACATCGAAAACGTGGGTCGCACGGCGCGGCATCACACGTTCTTTGAGATGCTCGGCAACTTTTCTTTTGGGGACTACTTCAAGCAGCAGGCGATCGAGTGGGCCTGGGAGCTCAGCACGGTGGTCTTTGGCATCGACCCCAAGCACCTCGTGGTGAGTGTCTTCCGTGAGGACGATGAGGCCGAGCAGATCTGGCGTGATGTTGTCGGGGTGAAACCTGAGCGCATCATCCGCATGGATGAAGCCGATAACTTCTGGGCATCGGGTCCGACGGGGCCCTGCGGGCCCTGCTCCGAGATCTATTACGACTTCAAGCCCGAACGGGGTGATGCGGCCATCGATCTGGAGGATGACAGCCGCTTCATCGAGTTTTACAACTTGGTGTTCATGCAGTACAGCCGAGACGCTGAGGGCACCCTCACGCCTCTGGCCAACCAGAACATCGACACCGGTCTGGGCCTGGAGCGCATGGCCCAGATCCTGCAGGGGGTGCCGAATAATTACGAGACCGACCTGATCTACCCGCTGATCGAGCAGGCGGCCGCCCTGGCCGGCGTCGATTACCGCCAGCTCGATGAGAAGGGACGCACCTCCCTCAAGGTGATTGGCGACCACAGCCGGGCCGTGACCCAGCTCATCTGTGACGGTGTCACCGCCTCGAACCTTGGCCGCGGTTACATCCTCAGGCGGCTGTTGCGGCGGGTGGTGCGCCATGGCCGTTTGCTGGGGATCAGCAAGCCGTTCCTGGTGAGCATGGGTGAGGCGGCCATCGCCTTGATGCAGGGGGCTTATCCGCAGCTGCAGGCGCGACGGGACGTGATCCTGGCTGAGCTGCAACGGGAGGAGGCACGCTTTCTCGAAACGCTGGAGCGGGGCGAGAAGCTGCTGGCGGATGTGCTGGCTGCTGGCCCCAGCCAGATCAGTGGTGAGCAGGCTTTCGAGCTGTATGACACCTATGGCTTCCCGCTGGAGCTCACCGAAGAAATCGCGGAAGAACAGGGTCTCAGCGTTGATCTAGCTGGCTTTGAGGCGGCGATGGAGGCCCAGCGTCAGCGGGCCAAGGCCGCAGCGGTGAGCATCGATCTGACCTTGCAGGGTGCGATCGAGCAGATGGCCGCCCAGCTTGATGCCACCGCGTTCCAGGGCTACGAGGCCCTCGAGCAGCCCAGCTGCGTGGTGGCCCTGGTGGTCAACGGTGAGCCGGCTCAGCAGGCCGCGGCTGGTGATGCGGTGCAGGTGGTCCTGGATGCCACGCCCTTCTATGGCGAGGGGGGCGGTCAGGTGGGGGATCGCGGCAGCCTTTGCGGTGATGGGTTGATCGTGGCGATTGAGGCGGTGAATCGCCAACGCGATGTGTTTGTGCATGCCGGCACGGTCGAGCGTGGTCGCCTGGCGGTTGGGGATGTGGTGACAGCGCAGGTGGATCGCACCTGCCGGCGCCGCGCTCAAGCCCACCACACGGCGACGCATCTGTTGCAGGCCGCGCTCAAACAGGTGGTGGATGAGGGCATCAGCCAGGCGGGCTCACTGGTGGACTTTGATCGTCTGCGGTTTGACTTCCACTGCCCGCGGGCGGTCAGCGCTGATGAACTGGAGCAGATCGATGGGCTGATCAACGGCTGGATTGCTGAGGCCCACACCCTGGCGGTGCAAGAGATGGCCATTGATGCCGCCAAGGCCGCTGGTGCGGTGGCGATGTTCGGCGAGAAGTACGCCGATGTGGTGCGTGTCGTGGATGTGCCGGGTGTGTCGATGGAGCTCTGCGGCGGCACCCACGTGGCCAACACCGCTGAGATCGGCCTGTTCAAGATCGTCAGCGAAGCCGGGGTGGCCTCCGGCATTCGCCGCATCGAGGCGGTGGCTGGCCCGGCGGTGCTGGCCTACCTCAATGAGCGTGATGCCGTTGTCAGGCAGCTGGGCGAGCGCTTCAAGGTGCAGCCCGCCGAGATCGTTGAGCGCGTCCAAGCCCTGCAGGACGAGCTCAAGGGCACCACGAAGGCGCTGGCGGCGGCTCGCTCGGAGTTGGCGGTGGCCAAGGCCGCAGCGCTGGCGGCACAGGCTGAGGTGGTGGGGGATCAGCAGCTGCTGGTCGCTCGCCTCGATGGCGTGGATGGGGCTGGGCTGCAGAGCGCGGCGCAGGGTCTGGCCGATCAGCTTGGTGATGGTGCTGCGGTTGTGCTTGGCGGTCTGCCCGATCCTGCGGATCTGGGCAAGGTGATCCTGGTGGCAGCGTTTGGCAAGGCGGTCATTGCCGGGGGTCAGCAGGCCGGCAAGTTCATCGGCACGGTGGCGAAAGCCTGTGGCGGCGGCGGCGGCGGCCGCCCCAACCTGGCTCAGGCTGGAGGCCGCGACGGCGGCGCCCTCGATGGGGCACTCGCCCAGGCCAAGGTTGCTTTGCAGCAGGCCCTGGCGTGATGCTCAGCTCTGCCGCTGCAGGTTCTGCAGTTGGCGGGCAGCCTTGGCAACGCAGAAGTGGATGTCGCTGAGCGCCTCAGAGGTTGTTGCCAGCCGTTGCTCCTCCTCGTTGTGCACCGCTTCGATGCCGTTGAGCAGTAAGGCGATCACGCGGTTGCCGCGGCGGCAGCGCTCGCTCACCAGCGAGAGCATCTCCATCACCAGATCGCTGTCAAAAAGCATGGCCTTGAGCAGCTCCTGGCCTGGCACCATCAGCAGATCAGCAGGTCCATCGACGACGCGGAAATCCGCGTAGTGATGACCGCTGGCAAAAAAGCCCACCTCCCCCAGCAGCTCCACCGCTTCCACCACCGCCAGGGTGTGGCACTCCGCTCCTTGATGCACATCCACGGCGACACGGCCGCTGGTCAGCAGCATCAGCTGCTCCACCGGCTCCCCTTGCCTGAAGAGCACCTCGCCTTCTGTGGCATGGATGTGCTGGGGGTTGAGCTCCTGTTGGTGGGCATCCAGCAGCAGCCTCAGCCGCTCGCGGAAAGCGTCCAGCTGTGGTTCATCGCCCCACATGGCACCGTTCCTGCTGCAACCGTGCTAGCTCCTGCTTCAGCCTTCCAGGTAGGTGGTCTGCCCCAGGCTGCCCTCAAGGTGTTGCATCAGCCGTCTGGCATCGCTGATGGCCAGGTCGCCGCTCTGGATGGCCTCCTCACTGGCGCGGCGCAGGCGCTCCAGCAGGGCTTCTGGGTCGTGCTCCATGGCTTCGAGCACCTCTGCATTGGTCTGCCCGCGCACAACGTGTTCCACCTGGTAGCTGCCACCGGGGCTCAGCCGGATCGTGACGGCATTGGTGCTGCCAAAGAGGTTGTGCAGATTGCCCATCACCTCCTGATAGGCCCCCCCGAGGAACAGGCCGATCCAATAGGGCTCACCGTCGCGCAGCTCGTGGAGTTCCAGCAGCGGTTTGGTGCTGCCGCTGGCGATAAAGCGGGCCAGCTTGCCGTCGGAGTCACAGGTCAGATCGGCAAAGGAGCCCAGTTGGCCTGGTCGCTCCTCGAGGCGGTGAATGGGCATCACCGGGAAGAGCTGGTCGATGGCCCAGGTGTCTGGTGCTGAGCGGAACACCGACAGGTTGGCGTAATAGGTGCCCGCTAGAGCTGAACCCAGCTCACGCAGCTCATCCGGTGGCTGCTCCGATGACGGCAGTTGGTTGGCGATGGCCTGGCAGCAGGCCCAGTAGAGCTGTTCGGCCCGTCCACGGTCCTCCAGGCTCAGGTACCCCAGCCGGAAGGCGGAGAGGGCGTCCTGCTTGAACTTGATGGCGTCGTTCCAGGCCTCCTGCAGGTTGCTGGCATTGATGCCGCCAAGGGTTTCGCGCAGGTTGCGCACGATGAGTGGCTCCCCTGCCTCGGTTTCGGGCACATCCGTGCTGGCGATCCCGCCGGTGCCGAGCACGTTGAAGACGAGCACCGAGAAGTGGCTGGCGATGGCCCGGCCGCTCTCGCTCACCAAGGTGGGCACCGCCAGGCTGTGGGGTTCGCAGCACTCGCGAATGGTGGCCACCACGTCGTTGGCGTAGTTCTGCAGGGAATAGTTGGTGGATGCGGCAGTGGCGCTGCGGCTGCCGTCGTAATCCACCCCCAGGCCGCCGCCCACATCCAGGAAGCCCATGGGTGCCCCCAGGGCCGCCAGCTGCACATACAGCTGTCCTGCTTCTTGCAGGGCATCTTTGAGCACAGCGATGTCGCTGATCTGACTGCCGATGTGGAAATGCAGCAGGCGTAGATCTCCCAGCAGGTCTGCTTCGCGCAGGGCCTCCACCGTGGCGAGCAGATCGGGAATCGATAGGCCGAATTTCGCCTTCTCCCCAACGGAGCTGCCCCAGCGCCCACTGCTGCGTGTGGCCAGCTTGGCGCGCACGCCGATCAAAGGAGCGGCGCCGAGGTTGCGGCTGGCTTCGATGATGCGGGGCACCTCATCGGGCTGCTCGATCACCACCACCGGCTGGCGGCCGAGCTGCCTGGCGAGGATGGCTGTCTCGATGTAGCGGAGGTCCTTGTAGCCGTTGCAGATGAGCAAGGCTTTGGGGTCCTCCAGCAGGGAGAGGGCAATCAGCAACTCGGCTTTGCTGCCGGCCTCGAGGCCGAAATGCCAGCGGCGGCCGGTTTCCACCAGCTGTTCGACCACATGGCGTTGCTGGTTGCATTTGACGGGGAAGACGCCCTGGTAGTGGCCGCCGTAGCCGTATTGGGCGATGGCCCGCTCAAAGGCGCTGTGCAGCCGCTCAAGCCGGTCTTCGAGGATGTCATCAAAACGGATCAGCAAGGGCAAGCTCAGATCCCTGTGCTGCAGGCCCTGGACCAGTTCCATCAGGTCCAGGGAGCCGCCCCGGTCACCGCGGGGCTGCACCATCACGTGGCCGCGGGCGTTGACACTGAAGTAAGGCTCGCCCCACTGGTCGAGGCCATAGAGGCTGCTGCTGTCCGCCGGAGTCCAGGCCTCGACGGTGGACTGGGTTGGTGCAACCACCATCGGCGCGAGCCCGCAATGTCATTACTAAGAGAAATTTAGTGAGCGGCACCTGAGCCTGCCCGCCTCAGTGCGCTTGTGCTTGCCAAGTGGTAGGGCGGCCACGGACGATGGCGCCGCTCTTCCCTGGCCGAACCATGTCCACAGAACGGACTTTCATTGCGATCAAGCCCGATGGCGTCCAGCGCGGTCTGGTGGGCGACATCCTCGGCCGCTTTGAGCGCAAGGGCTTCAAGTTGGTGGGCCTAAAGCAGCTCACCCCCAGCCGTGAGCTGGCTGAGCAGCACTACGGCGTTCACAAGGAGCGCCCCTTCTTTGCCGGTCTGGTGGACTTCATCACCTCCGGTCCCGTTGTGGCCATGGTCTGGGAGGGCGACGGTGTGATCGCCAGCGCCCGCAAGCTGATCGGTGCCACCAAGCCCCTGGAAGCTGAGCCCGGCACCATTCGCGGGGATCTGGCCATCAACATCGGCCGCAACGTGATCCACGGCTCCGACGCGCCTGAAACCGCCCAGTTTGAAATCGGCCTCTGGTTCCAGCCCGCTGAGCTCAACGACTGGACCCCTTCTGATCAGGCCTGGCGCACTGAGGGTTGATCCCCTTCGTTGAAGCGTGACCAACGGAATGCCCCCAGCAGTGCTGCATCGGTGCTGCTGGGGGTTTCTTGCGTGATGGCTCCTGCCAGGAGTTGGGCGGTCAGCGCAGCCAGCAGCACGCCGTTGCGGTGGTGACCGCAGGCCAGCCACAGCCCCGCCACAGGGCTGGGGCCAAGCAACGGGCCCTCATCCGGGGTGCAGGGGCGGAACCCCCACCAGCGTTCCATCGGTGGCCAGCTGCCGGCTTCTGGCAGGAGCGAGGCGATCCCCGCCTGAAGCTGCTTTTGGCCCTCAGGCGTGAGCCCCTCGGAAAATCCTGCCTGCTGTTCGCTCGTGGCACCAACTACCACCAAGCCGTCCTCCCGCGGCACCAGGTAGGTGCCTGGGCCAAAGACCACCCGCCGCAGGGCATGGCGCGGGGCCTGCAACGACAGCATCTGACCCTTGACAGGGAACACCGGCAGCTCGGGGAGCAGCTGGGCGCTCCAGGCACCGCTGCAGAGCACCGCGTCGGCGCACGTCAGGGTCTGGCGGTCGCCATCAGCCCGCTGCAGCGCGACTGCTGTCAACCGCCCGTTGTGCTGTTGCAGCTCCTGCACTTCCGCGCCCTCCTCAAACTGCACCCCAGCCCCAGCGCAGGCCCGCTCCAGGGCACGCATCAGCTGGCGGCGGTTGTCGATCTGGCCGTCCTGCTCGAACAGCAGCCCGGTGCACCAGTCGCTGCTGATGCCGCTGACCTCCCGCTCCAGCTCGCCTCGCTCCAGCACCAGTCCGTTGCGGGCTGTGGGATAGGCGTCCCGCTCGCTGTCGCTGCGGAATGGCACCACGATGCCGCTGGGGCGATGGCCGCAGCCCAGACCACTGTCCGCTTCCACCTGGGAGACCCAGGCCGGCACCAGCTCCAGGCTGCGCTGGCCCAACTTGAGCAGATCAGCCCGGAGCCCTTCGGCGTGGGGCGCCAGCATGCCGGCCGCCACAAAACCGGCCGCCTCGTTGCGGCGGCGACTCAGCACGGTGACGGCCCGGCCGCGGCGGGCCAGCTGGTGGGCGATGGCGAGCCCCATGAGGCCACCACCAAGGACAAGAACAGGCGCAGAAGCCGCCATGGTGCAGGCGCTGAGCAGTGATGCCTAGGAGATGACCGTAAATCGGCCGTTGGGTCCATAGGATCGGCTCCACCATCGGTAAAGGTGCAGCACATGGCAGGCGCGGCGACAGCATTGCCCGACTGGGAAGCCGTGATCGGCCTGGAGACCCACGTCCAGCTGGGGACCGACAGCAAGATCTTCACCGCCGCCTCGACCGCTTTCGGTGATGACCCCAACACCCACATCGACCCTGTGGTGTGCGGTCTGCCTGGCACCCTGCCGGTGCTCAACAAAAAAGTTCTCGAGTATGCGGTGAAAGCAGCTCTGGCGCTCAACCTTGAGATTGCCGAGCACAGCAAGTTCGACCGTAAGCAGTACTTCTATCCCGATCTGCCAAAGAACTATCAGATCTCCCAGTTCGATGAGCCCATCGCCGAAAACGGCTGGATTGAGGTGGAAGTCGCCGAGAAGGGCAAAGACACTTACCTCAAGCGCATCGGCATCGAGCGGCTGCACATGGAAGAGGACGCAGGCAAGCTCGTCCATGCCGGAAGCGATCGCCTCGCTGGCTCCACCCACTCCCTGGTGGACTACAACCGCGCCGGTGTGGCCCTAGCGGAGATCGTCAGCAAGCCTGATCTGCGCACGGGCCGTGAGGCCGCTGAATACGCCTCAGAGATCCGCCGCATCATGCGCTACCTCGGCGTGTCGGACGGAAACATGCAGGAGGGTTCCCTGCGCTGCGACGTGAACATCTCGGTGCGCCGTGGTCCTGATGCCCCCTTCGGCACGAAGGTGGAGATCAAGAACATGAACTCCTTCTCGGCCATTCAGAAAGCCTGTGAGCACGAGATTCAACGTCAGATCAAGGCCTATGAAACCGGTGAGCCGGTGGTGCAGGAAACGCGCCTGTGGGATGAAGGCAAGCAGCTCACCAAGAGCATGCGCAGCAAGGAGGGCTCCAGTGATTACCGCTATTTCCCTGAGCCGGACCTGGGCCCGATTGAGGTGAAAGCCGAGCAGCGCCAGGCCTGGCTGGATGAGTTACCCGAGCTACCAGCGGCCAAGCGACATCGCTATGCCGATGCCATGGGGCTGTCCCAGTACGACGCCCGTGTGCTCACCGATGAGCGGCCGATGGCGGAGTACTTCGAGGCCGTGGTGGCAGCCGGGGCTGATGCCAAGTTGGCGGCTAACTGGATCACAGGCGATATTGCTGCCTATGTGAATTCCCAGCGCCTGAGCTACAGCGAGTTGCCGTTTCGGCCCCAGCAGCTTGCCGAGATGGTTCAGCTGATTGATGGCGGCAAGATCAGCGGCAAGATTGCCAAGGAGATCCTTCCAGAACTGCTGGAGAAAGGAGGTTCACCCAAGGCGATTGTTGATGAGCGCGGTCTGGGAATGATCTCCGATCCAGTAGCGATTGAAGCCATCGTCGATGAGCTGCTGGCGGCTCACCCTGAGGAAGTGGAAGCCTTCCGCGGCGGCAAAAACAAATTGCAGGGCTTCTTCGTGGGTCAGCTGATGAAGAAAACCGGCGGCAAGGCTGATCCCAAGCTTGCCAATCAGATCCTCAGCACCAAGCTCAAGGGCTGACGCTCTGCTGCAATGCTGCGGCCAACCGCTGTGCCAACGCTTCGTTGGTGCTGCGGTTGCTGATCACGCGATCAGCGAGCTCACGCTTTTGTGCCAGGGGCCACTGGGCTGCGATACGCGCCTGAGCTTCTGTGGGGCTGAGTTGGTCTCGCATCATCAGCCGCAGCAGCTGCTGCTGTTCATCGCAATCCACCAGCCAGGTTTCGCTGCAGATCGCCTCCAGCCCGGCTTCAAATAGCAGCGGGATCACCAGCACCACCACCGGGGCCGCCTTCAGCCGCTCGAGCTCCACATCAAAGCGCTCTCGCACCAGCGGATGCAGCAATGCCTCCAACCAGCGCCGCTCCGCCTGATCGTTGAACACGATCCTTCCAAGGGCCCGCCGATTGATTAGGCCGTCCTTGGCTGCGACCTGCTCGCCATAGCGTTTCAGCACGGCTGCAGCCCCTGGTGATGCAGGCTGCAGCGCCTCTCGCGAGAAGACGTCAGCATCGAGCAGTGGAAGCTTGTGCCGCTGCTCCAGCAGGCGGCTGGCTGTGCTTTTACCGGTGGCGATCCCGCCGGTGAGGCCGATGCGGCGCTGGGCCAAGGGAAGATGGGGGCATGCGTTGGTTTGGATGATGACGCACCCCTGGCAGCCCATCGCCGGTGGGATCACAGCACCGCAGGGCTTCCAGGCTGCAGGGATCACGTCGGGCCTTAAAGCCAGCGGCCGCGCAGATCTGGCCCTGCTGCTGGCTCCAGCCGGAGCGGTGTGCGGCGGCAGCTTCACCACTAATCGTGTCCGTGCGGCCTGCGTGGATCTCTGCGCTCAACGGCTGCAGGACACCACTGGCAAGGCCAGAGCGGTGCTGATCAACTCAGGCCAGGCCAATGCCTGCACCGGTGATCGCGGGCTGATCGACAGCCAGCGGGCCACCAAGGCTGTTGCCGATCACCTCGGCCTGGCGCAAGAGGAGGTGTTGATCTGCTCCACCGGCGTGATTGGTGTGCCCATCGCGATGGAAACCCTCCTGGCTGGGGTTGAACCGCTGGTGGATGCTCTTGATGGGGCGATGGAGGCTGGAGCTGCTGCTGCTGCGGCCATCCTCACCACTGACCTGGTTGAGAAGCAGGTGGCTCTGGCGGGCGATCTGGGGGGGCGAACGGTGCGGATTGGCGGGATGGCCAAAGGCTCGGGAATGATCCACCCCGACATGGCCACGATGCTGGCTTTTTTCAGTTGCGATGCTGGGGTTCCAGCTCAGGCTTGGCAGGCGATGGTCAGCCGGGCCGTGCAGCGCTCGTTCAACAGCATCACCGTTGATGGCGACACCAGCACCAACGACACGGTGCTGGCCTATGCAGCGGGTGAGCCATTGGATCCTGCCCATCACGGCGCTTTGGAAGAGGGGTTAACCCAGGCCATGCAGCAACTGGCCCGTGCCATTGCCCGTGATGGGGAAGGGGCAACGCTGCTGCTGGAGGTGCAGGTGCTGGGGGCAGCGGATGAGGCCGGAGCCCGGGCGATCGCACGTACCATCTGCGGCTCATCGCTGGTGAAAACCGCTGTGCATGGCCGTGATCCCAATTGGGGACGGATTGTCGGGGCAGCGGGGCGCGCTGGTGTGGCGTTTGACCCAGAGGTTGTGGCCCTCTGGCTGGGAGAGCATCAACTTATGGACGCTGGTCAGCCCCTGGGGTTTGATCGCGAAGCCGCCAGTCGCTACATGCGTGAGCGGGCTGCGGGCGTTTATCTCACCGATGACACGGTGCTGATCCGGCTGCAGGTGGGCCAAGGGCCAGGTGCAGCCACCGCCTGGGGTTGCGACCTCTCTGATCAGTACGTGCGCATCAACGCCGATTACACGACCTGACAAACGTGGAGCGTGATCTGGCCATCAATCAGCACCTCGTCATCCCAGCGGCAGAACTGAGCTGGCGCTTCTGCCGTGCCTCCGGCCCGGGCGGTCAGAACGTCAACAAGGTGGAAACCGCGGTGGAGCTTGAGTTCGACCTGCAGCGTTCTGAGGTGCTGAGACCGTTCCAGCGTCAGCGCTTGCAGGATCAATTGGGCTCCCGCCTGCTTCATGGTTGCCTGCGGGTGATGGCTGCCGAGCACCGATCGCAATGGCAGAACCGTCAACTGGCCCTACGTCGCCTGGCTGATCTGCTTCGAGAGGGACTCAAGCCACCGCCAAAAGCACGGCGGGCCACCAAACCCACCCGCAGTTCAACCCGTCGCCGGCTGGAGACTAAAAAGCAGAGGGGGCAGATCAAGCAGCAGCGTCAGCGGCGAG
>CENU01203804.1_pt1 | contig 15254 bp, 15 predicted proteins | sample 361331 | NCBI WGS metagenome assembly CENU01 (sample SAMEA2619766, study PRJEB7988) | marine metagenome | isolation source: saline water (ENVO:00002010), including
TAGCTGAAGAAAAACCAGCAAAGAAACAAGCTACCAAAAAGAAAACGCCTGTTGGTAAAAAAGAAACAGAGAAACCAGTTGTAAAAAAACCTACAACTAAAAAGAAATCTACTACCAAGGATAAGCCTAAAGAAAATTGGTGGTCAAGATTTTTTAAGTAGATTTAAGGAATTTCCCTGTATAAGATTTTTTATCTTTCATGACCTTTTTAAGGGTTCCTTCAACAACAATATTGCCCCCACCGTCGCCACCTTCTGGACCAAGGTCTATAATCCAGTCAGAACAACGAATTACATCTAAATTATGTTCTATTACAAGCACTGAATTTCCCTTATTAACAAGGCTATTCAATACATCCATTAACATTTGAATATCAGAAAAATGAAGACCAGTTGTTGGCTCATCTAAAATATATAGTGTTTTTCCTGTATCTCTTTTAGAAAGTTCCTTTGATAATTTCACCCTTTGTGCCTCGCCTCCTGATAATGTGTTGGCTGCTTGACCTAGCTTTACGTATGAAAGCCCCACCTCTTGGAGAGTTAGTAATTTTTTATGTATTTGTGGGATGGCTTTGAAAAAATCTATTGATTCTTCTACTGTCATTTCTAATATTTCATGAATATTTTTATTCTTAAACTTTATTTCTAAAGTATCGTCACGAAATCTTTTTCCTTTACAGACATCACACTCAACATAGAGATCAGGTAAAAAATGCATTTCAACCTTTACAAATCCTTCCCCTCTGCAATTTTCACATCTTCCTCCTTGTACATTGAATGAAAATCTTCCAGGCTTATAACCCCTTGTTCTTGATTCTTGAGTATTAGCAAATATTTCTCGTATATATGTAAATAGACCAGTATATGTGGCAGGGTTAGATCTTGGTGTCTTCCCAATTGGGCTTTGATCAATAGAGATTAACTTATCTATATTATCTTCCCCTATTAGTTTTTCATACTTAACTTTCTCAGGTAATTTTGTTCCAAGTATCTTATTTTGAATCGCAGGTATAAGTGTATGGTTAACTAATGACGATTTTCCTGATCCAGAAACACCGGTAATACTTACTAATTTATTCAATGGAAACTCAACGCTCACATTCTTGAGATTATTAGTTTCAGCTCCAGCAATATAAATACTTTTTACCGACTCGACACGATCCTTGTCTTTTAAGTTAATTTCTAATTCTTTAGATAGATACTTTGAAGTTAAAGATTCTTTATTTTCCAAGATATTTCTTAAATTGCCTTCAGCTACAATCTTACCTCCATGAATGCCAGCCCCAGGGCCTAGATCAATTATATAATCTGCATTTCTAATCATCTCTTCATCATGTTCTACCACAATAACTGTATTTCCAAGATCTCGAAGTTTAATAAGAGTATTTATAAGTTTCTGGTTGTCTCTTTGATGTAAGCCTATAGAGGGCTCATCTAATACATAAATAACCCCAACCAGTCCAGATCCAATTTGACTGGCAAGACGAATTCTTTGCGCCTCTCCCCCAGATAAAGTCTGAGCTCCTCTCGAAAGATTTAAATAGTCCAAGCCAACATCAATTAAAAAAGATAATCTTAAAGATATCTCCTTTGAAATTTTTTCAGCTATTTCAAACTTATTTCCGGAGAGTTTTAAGTTACTTATTAGATCTAAAGCATCACTTATCTTTAAATTGCTTATTTCAGGAAGGCTCATGTCCTCAACAAAAACGTTTCTGGCTGTACTATTAAGTCGGTATCCATTGCAAGAGTTACAAGTTTTTTCTGAAATGTACGCACTTATTTTTTCTTTAATAAAAAAAGAATCAGTTCTGTTAAATTGTCTTTCCAAATTTTTCATAACCCCTTCGAAATTCTCCTCTTTCTTTTCACTTGTTGTTAGATCAATAAAACTAATTTTACCTTTGATTCCAAATAAGACTGCATCTTGTATTTTTTGTGAAAGTTTGGACCATGGCTTATCTATATCTTCTTTAAGAAAATCGAATAATCCTATTAATTTGCTTTGATAATAAGGGGTATTCCAAGGCTCAATACACCCTTGCGAAATACTCAAATTCTTATACTTTATGACCTTATCAGAGTCAAAGTAAGAATTCACTCCTAGGCCATCACACTCTTCACATGCCCCACTAGGGTTATTGAATGAAAATATTTTTGGTTCAAGTTCTTGAACAGAATAGTTGCATTTTGGGCATGAGTGTTTATTAGAAAGTCTATATTCTTTTTTCTCAGATGAAATATCAACACTACCATCAGAAAATACAAGCGCAGTTTCTATTGATTCTGTTAGCCTCTGTTTACAGTCCTTACTTTTATCAATATTTAATTGATCTACAAGAACTGAAATATTATGTTTGATATTACGTTCCAAAATAGGAACTTTGTTGATAGGGTAGAGTTCATTATCTACCTTGACCTTTGAGAAGCCTTCAGCCATAAGTTGACTTAGAAGTTCAATATGTTCACCCTTTCCATCCATTATAATTGGTGCATAAACTGAAATTTTATTTCCTAATTCTTCTCTAATTGTGTCTGATACCATTGTTACAACAGGCTTAGCATCAAGACTTAGGCCATGATCAGGGCACTTAGGAACTCCTACTCTTGCAAATAGTAATCTTAAATAATCATGGACTTCTGTGATTGTGCCCACAGTTGATCGTGGATTATGTGATGTAGATTTCTGTTGGATCGATATAGATGGCGAAAGCCCTTCAATTGATTCAATTTCGGCTTTGTCCATGACAGAGAGAAATTGTCTTGCATAAGTAGATAATGACTCAACATATCTTCTTTGGCCCTCGGCATATATAGTGTCAAAAGCTAATGAAGATTTACCTGAACCAGATAATCCAGTTATTACAGTCAATTTATCTCTTGGTATTTTAAGAGATAAATTCTTTAAGTTGTGAGCCCTTGCTCCTTTAATGTCAATAAACTTCAAAATGATTCCGATAAGTGGAAAAAATATTATAGAATATCTAAATGTCTAATGGTGTAAATAAAGTATTCATTATAGGGAATCTTGGAGCAGACCCAGAAATAAAATATACTCAAGCCGGCAGTCCAGTAGCAAACTTATCCATAGCAACTTCTGAAAGCTGGAAGGATAAAAATAGTGGCGATCAACAAGAAAAAGTTGAGTGGCATAGGGTAGTAATGTTTTCAAGGCTTGCTGAAATTGCGGAACAGTATTTAAAAAAGGGCTCTAAAATTTTTGTTGAGGGGAAGCTGCAAACAAGAGACTGGGAAGATTCAGAAGGAAAAAAAAGATATACAACTGAAGTAGTCGCAAGGGAAATGACAATGCTGGATTCTCGGTCTGGTGGTGTAGCTCAAGCTGATACCCCAAAAAATGAAAATGATAAACCTAAAGATAAAGACAACTTTGAAGAAGATATCCCCTTCTAAATTTTTCTAATTGCAATAGAGCCATTTGTTCCACCAAAACCAAATGAATTCGAAACAAATGATTCGATTTTAGAGTCTTGAGATTCTCTGAAAATAGGAAACTCCTTTGCTTCAGGGTCCAATTCGTCAATATTGAAACTTCCAGAAATAAAATTGTTTTTCATCATTAAGAGTCCAAAAATTACTTCATGCACCCCTGCAGCTCCAAGTGTGTGCCCTGTAAGTGATTTAGTGGAAGATATAGGTGGAATTGAGTCTCCAAAAACCTCTGAAATTGCCTGAAGTTCTGTAATATCACCCACCGGCGTACTCGTTCCGTGTGTGTTTATATAATCAACAGGTGCATCAAGTTCTAATCCTTTCATACATCTTTTAGCACCATCCCCAGAAGGGGCTACAAGAGAATACCCGTCACTTGTTTCTTTATATGCAATTATTTCTCCATAAATTTGAGCACCCCTTTTTTTTGCGCTTTCAAATTCTTCAAGTATCACTATTCCTGCACCACCAGAAGGTATAAAACCGTCTCTATTTGCATCATAGGGCCTTGATGCAGAAATTGGGGATTTATTATGCTTTGTGCTCAATGCTCCCATTGCGTCAAACATTATTGACCCAGACCAGTGAAAATCTTCAGCACCACCAGCAATAACAATATTTTGTTTTCCAAATTTTATTAAATCACATCCATGTGAGATGCAATGGAGGCTTGTAGTGCATGCTGAAGCAATAGAATATGACACTCCTTGTGTTTTAAGAAAAGTTGAAATTGAGGCAGAAGTTGTATTGCTCATTGTTTTCGTAACCGAATATGGCCCAATTCTTTTCATACCCCTTTCTCTTGTAACATCAATTACTCTTTGAATCTCTTTGCTTGACCCAGTACCTGAACCAACAACTACGCCCGTGAATTCATTTTGAATATCATTCTCCTTTAAACCTGAATCATTTATGGCATCTTGTGCAGCTAAATATGAATAAGCTGATGTTTCACTCATAAAACGAAGCATCTTTCTATCGATAACATCAAGATTGGTCGAAAGGGACCCAGAGACATGGCATCTCATGTTGTTATCAATATAACCTTGATTAATTGCAAGACCTGACTTTCCATTCATCAGTGATTCCGTAATGGTGTTAGCATTATTACCGATTGGCGATATTGCTCCTATTCCTGTTATTACAACTCTTTTCATGATTTCAGGGTGGATATTAGAAAATTCTCTGCATATTGCAAGTTTTTGTCCCGTATTAAACTTTTAGACATTTTGATACATTTTTCAACTGCTGTATCTCTTTCAACTCTTGCCTTATTAAAACCATCATATTTTTCAATTTCTAACTTAACTTGCTTAAATTCTTTTAGGTTGATAAGCCTGATAATATTTCTTCTTTGAGAATCAGTTGAATCATTCAACGCAACTATAAGAGGATAAGTGTATTTATTTTCTGATAAATCTTGAAATGCAGATTTTCCACTATCGATGTCATAGAAATCTGCAAGATCATCATTCAATTGAAATGCATAACCAAATTCTTGCCCTAAATTTGATAATACTTTTATCTTCTCTTTATTAAGAGTTGCATAGGTTGCTATTGACTTTAATATGCCTGAAAAAAGAACAGCTGTTTTATTATTTACTACTTCCCGATAATCTTTAAAACCAATATTTAGATTGCCAATATTCCTGAGCTGTTTAAACTCACCTTCGATAAGTTTCTCTGCACAACTTATTAAGATATTAGCTATTTTTTGATTTTGAAGACTATTTAAGGAGCTAAAAGTTTTAGTATATAGATAATCACCATAAAGTAGAGCTTTCGTAACGCCCCATTTTTTAAAAATTGTTTTTTTCCCCCTTCTTAAGGATGCATCATCAATAATATCATCGTGTATAAGTGTGGAAAGATGTATAAGTTCTGTTGCAGAGGAAAGCTCTAACAGGTCGGTTTTTGTAACATTTAAATAAGTCCCATAGATATATATAAGTTTCGACCTAATGAATTTCCCTGATGCTTTAAATATATAATTATTTATTTCTTGAATATCTTGTTGATCAGATTCAGTTATATTCTCCATATTTAGCTTTACTTCAGCTAAAAATTCAGTTAAATTTTGTTCCTCGATTATAGGCATATTAATATTTTAAAAGATGTACGCAATTATAGACACAGGTAACAGCCAGGAAAAAGTAGAAGTTGGATCAGTAATTGAGGTGGACTTCTTATCAGACAAGAAAAGTGGTGATAGTGTAAAGTTTGAAAAAGTTCTCCTTATTTCAGATGGAAAAGCCCCAAAGATCGGTAAACCCTATGTCTCAAAGGCTTTTGTTTCAGGAAAAATACTTTCACAAGACAAGAAGGACAAAGTTTATGCTATCCAATTTAGAAGACGAAAAGATTCAAAAAGAATAGTTGGACATAGAAGAAAAGTAACTAGAATAGATATTAAGGAAATTAATAATGGCACATAAGAAAGCAGGCGGTTCAAGTAAAAACGGTAGAGATTCCAATCCAAATTTCCTGGGAGTCAAAAGATTTGGTGGGCAAGCTGTAAATGCTGGTGAAATTATCGTAAGACAAAGAGGCACCAAATATCATGCTGGGTTAAATATTGGTAAGGGAAGAGACGATACATTATTTGCGTTAACTTCGGGTGAAGTTCAATTCCAAAGAAAAGGCGCTAGAAAAAGAAATTTCGTCAATATAGTTCCAGCTAAAAAATAGATACTCATGGCTTTTTATGATGAAGCCAGAATTACAGTAATTTCTGGAAAAGGTGGTGATGGCTGTTCAAGCTTTCGCAGGGAAAAATACATACCAAGAGGCGGTCCCGATGGAGGAGACGGTGGTAAAGGTGGGGATGTATATATCAAGCTAGATAAAAATCTTAATTCTTTAATCTCTCTCAAAGGAAAAAGACAGTTTTCTGCTGATAAGGGTAAATCAGGAAGTGGAAAAAACAAGAAAGGAGAGTCTGGCTTAAATCAAAATATTTTTGTGCCGGACGGAACATTAATTTTTTCCTCGCAAACTAAAGAGCTAATTGGTGAAATATCCAGTGAGAAACATGAAATTTTAGTAGCCAAAGGAGGAAAAGGTGGACTAGGAAATGCAAGATTCAAATCATCTACCAATCAATCCCCAAAAAATATTACCAAAGGTGAAGAATCAGAGGAGAGAGAGATCTATCTAGAATTAAGATTAATTGCAGACGTTGGTTTGCTTGGTTTGCCAAATGCTGGTAAATCCTCTCTTATAAATTCAATTACAAATTCCAAGTCAAAGATTGGAGCATATGAGTTTACTACCTTAGATCCCTCGCTTGGTATTCTAGAAAATGAACATAAAAAAATCAGTATTGCAGATTTGCCAGGAATTATAGAGGGGGCATCAGATGGTTTAGGCTTAGGCGTTAAGTTCCTTAAACATGCCTTTAGAACAAAACTTCTACTCCATCTTGTTGATAGTTCTCATGGTCTTGAAAGTGCACAGAGATCTTACTCCATCATAGAGAATGAATTGAAGAAATTCCACTTGGACTTTTCAAACCAGTCCAGATGGCTGGTAGTCTCAAAAATTGATTTAGTAAAAGATGAAGATTTATCTGTAATCTTAAATTTTTTCCAAAAAAAATATCCAGGGATGCCAATTTTTCCAATTTCTTCAAAAACAAAAATAGGTTTTGATGCTCTTAGTGAAAAACTTCTTAAGATTTAATCTTGTTATTTAGTCTGCTTTTTAATCTTGAGGCTTTATTTTTGTGAATAATGCCTTTATCTGCTAAACGATCTATTGTTGATTGAGATTCTTTAAAAATATCCTTAACTTTTTTATCTTTGCCTTCAATTGCGGTGAGAGTATTTTTAACAGCAGTTCTGATCATAGATCTTTGGGCATGCTTAAGTTCATACCTGCTTTTATTTTGTCTGGCTCTTTTATTAGCCGATTTTGAATTAGCCATAATAATTTTATATTGGTGGAGGCGGCGGGATTCGAACCCACGTCCGTCATCACTTTCTCCTCGTATCTACATACTTAGATTCATCAATTAATCTCGGAATATTGTAGCCTGATGATCAAGACACAAAATCCAAAGCCCGAAAAATTCATTCAAACCTTGGGCGGAATCTGAATATATCCTACAAAATGACTACTATCAATTGTTGTAGGTCACAAATGATAGCAGGTTGGCATTAAGCTGCCAATCTATAGTTGTAGTTATCTGCAACTAAATTTTTAAACAAAGTTTACGAGATGTGTTTATTCTCGGTATGCACTTCGGGTTCTGTGGTAGTCGTCAAAGCCAAATACGCCCCCGAACGGTGAATGATAATGTTTATTTATACTTTTTTAAAGTTCTTTCTTGATCTCTTTTGATATCTGCCGTTTTTTTTGCTTGCTTTTTATCATAATTCTTCTTTCCCTTTGCGAGTGCTATTTCCAGCTTTGCAAGATGGCCTTTCCAAAAAATCTTAATGGGTATACATGTTTGTCCTTTAGCAGATATAGCAAAGAGAATTTTTTCTACTTCTCTTTGATTCAATAAAAGCTTTCGGAAACGTTCAGGATTTACTTGATCTTTTTGATTAATATACTTTGCTGGATCTATCCTCGCACCCACTAACCATAGCTCTCCTTTTATATGTTTTACGTAAGCCTCCTTGATATTGAGTTTACCCTCTCTAAGTGATTTCACCTCCCAACCTTCCAGAAGAAGCCCTGCAACGAAATTTTCCTCCAAAAAAAAATTAAATCTAGCTTTCTTATTCGATGCTACAGTTTTACTATTCATAAATATGATTCTACAAGATAAGATTAAAGTATTTTGCTATTTAGGCCTTTTACCCTTTATTTCTATACCTATAATATCTTGGATCTCACCAAAAATAGCTTACGATTATGGGCTTTTTATTCTTTTCCTTAACTGGTCATTAGTAATGGCTGTATTCATGGCAGGAACTTTATGGGGGATGGCGTTGGAACAAAAAAAATCAATCTTGCCATCTGTTCTAACCTTTTTTTTATTATTTTTAATTCTAAACCTACATATTTTTGGGGATAGCCGACCTTCTGTATTGATAATCCTTTCTCTTCTGATAGTTTATGAATTGATATACCGATACGAAAAAAAGTTGATTATTAACCTTGATTGGTATCAAAAGTTAAGATTTCACCTCACTTTCTCAATAAGAATTTGCCATTTGCTGATGATTGCGTTTATATTTAGTAACAACACATAATACCAATGCAAGCAAAATCAAATCAATGGAATAACAATTTAGCCTTCTTGCTAGCAGCAACAGGCTCTGCAGTTGGCCTAGGAAATATTTGGGGATTCCCATACAAGGCAGGTGAGAATGGAGGTGGTTTATTCGTACTTCTATATATGTTTTTTGTGGTAGTTTTAGGGTTACCAGTTTTCATGGCTGAGGTTTTTATAGGAAAGAGAGGAAAAGCAAACCCTGTTTCTGCAGTAGAAAATCTTGCAAAAAGCTCAAACTCTTCTAAAAGATGGAATCTAGTAGGCTATTCAGGAATATTAGCAAGCTTGCTGATAGCTGGATACTACGCAGTAATTGCTGGCTTAGTCATTAATTACGGATTTATAGCTCTTGCAGGCTTTGGTAACGCTGATCCCGCTTTAGTGTATGCCACTGAAATATCGAGTTTTTGGGAAATGACGTTTTGGTTCTCGATATTTTTAGTAGCATCGGGCGTCGTTGTTGGTTTGGGTATCGATAAAGGTATTGAAGGTGCAATGAGAATATTGCTGCCGATGTTATTTGTCTTAGTGTTACTTCTTGTGGGCTATGGCGCAATTAAAGGAGATATGCCAGCTGCTTTAAATTACCTTTTTTCATGGAAAGCAGAACAGTTTAGTGCAGGCACGATTCAGGCAGCTGTAGGACAGGCATTCTTTTCTTTAAGTATTGGGATGGGAACGCTAATGGCCTTTGGATCATATATGCCAAAGGATCAAAAAGTATCTAAAGCATCGGTACTAGTTGTTACTGCAGATACAGGCGTCGCGCTTTTTGCTGGTCTAGCAATCTTTCCCCTTGTTTTCTTTTTTGCACTAGATCCAACTGCAGGGACTGAGCTTGTTTTCAAAACAATGACCACAGCATTTGCGGAAATGGGATCTCTTGGTCAATTTATAGGACCTCTTTTTTATTTTCTTCTAGCAGTTGCAGCATTTAGTTCAATGATTTCAATTCTTGAACCGAGCGTGGTATTTGTTTCTGAAAAATTCTCAATTTCTAGATTTAAGGCTGCATTTTTCATCGTAATTGTCTGTTTCTTCCTATCGCTTGTGAGTGTTGCAGGTTTTAATGTTTGGAAAGATGTCTCTATTGGGGCATTAGACAATCCATTTGAGGCAATGAAATACCTTGCCGATGATTTTCTACTGCTTCTTGTGGGCACAGGAATATCAGTCTTTGTAGGATGGAGATTAGAAAATACCATTAACTCTGATGTTATGGGCCTTGATAATAAATTCTTACTAAATTTATGGGTTTTTATTCTGAAATGGGTGAGCCCAGTAAGCTTGCTTATTATTTGGACGCTAGGCAATTTAGAAATCTTATTTGATATTTCCTTCTTCTAAGAGCATTAATCATCTAGCTTTATTACAATAATTTCTTCAAGCAAATTATCTGCGTCAAAAATTATTTTTAGTTTACTTTCTGAAAGCGTGTCATTACCCCTAGTTACTTGATAAAAATAATTCCAAACATTAGGTTCAAAGAAATTTTCAAAGGTAGGATTACCAAGAATAAATATGACCTGATCCTTGTTCATTCCAACCTCTAATTTGTTTACATCTTCTTGCTTTAATACTGTTCCTTGAGTTACTGTTACTTTATATATTCCAGTTGATGAACAAGATATCAAAAACAAGGATATAATTAGTATTAAGAATTTTTTCATTGAGATAGGATAAATGCAATGTCGGAAAATACCAAAAAAAATTTACAAGAAGCTGGATTAAAATCTACATTACCAAGATTAAAGATAATGGAAATCTTAGAAAATGGCAGCCATTTAAGTGCTGAAGAGATTTACAGAGACTTAATTACAAATAACTATGATGTAGGTTTGGCAACAGTTTACAGAGTCCTTACACAATTTGAGAATGCAGGGATTGTTATTAAACATTCTTTTGAAGCCTCAAAATCAGTTTATGAGCTAAATGATCACAACCATCATGACCATATGGTGTGTGTTGATTCCGGTGATATTATCGAATTTCATGATGAGATTATTGAAGCTAGACAAGAAGCGATTGCAAAAAAACATGGATACGAATTAGTTGATCACAGCATGGTTTTATATGTAAAAAAAGTAAAATAAAACTATAATCCTCCAATGAAGAAAAATTCTGAAAAATCCGAAAAACCTGAAGAACAAATCGAAGAAGCCAAAAAAGTTGATAAAGATGAGGAAAATCAAGATCTGAATACCTTGTCATATGAAGAAGTTATAAATCAACTCGAAGTATTAAAAGAGGAGTCTCTTAGATCGAGAGCAGAGCTCGAAAACTTTAAAAAACGAACCTCCATGGAGCTATCAAATGCTGTAAGGTATGCTAATTCAGAATTACTATCTTCTTTAATTCCTATATTAACTTCAATAGAAAAAGCCTTAGAGAATTCGGATGAGCAAAAATCCACCGACAAAGAGGGCATTTTGCTAATTTTAAATTCCTTTGAAAAAACACTTGAGAATTTTAATATTGTTCCTATAAATCCCAATGGAGAGGAGTTTGACCCTGAATTGCATGAGGCAGTATCAACGGTCAACGAATCAGGGGTAAAAGACAACTTTGTTGTGAAAACCCTTGAAAGAGGTTGGAAACTCAACGAAAGAGTTGTAAAACCTGCCCTCGTGATAGTTAACAAAATAAATTAATAAGGAAATAAAATGGGAAAGATCATAGGGATAGACTTAGGTACAACTAACTCATGTGTTGCGGTTATTGAAGGAGAAGCTCCTGAGGTAATCTCTAACTCAGAAGGCAATAGAACAACTCCATCAGTTGTTGCATACACTTCAGACGACCAAGTTCTTGTAGGACAACCTGCTAAAAGACAAGCAGTTACAAATCCAAATAAAACATTATTTGCTGTAAAAAGACTTGTAGGAAGGAAATTTAAAGACAAAGAAGTACAAAAAGACATTAAGTCAGTTCCATTTGGAATAGTTGAAGCAGAAAATGGTGACGCCTGGGTAGAAGTAGAAGGTAAAAAAATGGCACCTCCTCAAGTTTCAGCGGAGATTCTTAAAAAGATGAAGAAAACTGCGGAAGACTATCTTGGCACAAAAGTTGAAGGTGCTGTGGTAACTGTTCCGGCATATTTCAACGATTCACAAAGACAAGCCACAAAAGCAGCAGGTAAAATCGCAGGTTTAGAAGTTAAAAGAATAATTAATGAACCAACAGCAGCTGCATTGGCGTTTGGATTAGATAAACTCAAACAGGACGGAGTTATAGCTGTATACGACCTTGGAGGCGGTACATTTGATATTTCAATCATCGAAATGACAAATGTAGACGGTGAGTACCAGTTTGAAGTCATTTCAACTTCTGGTGATACTCATTTAGGAGGAGAAGATTTTGACCTTCTTCTAATAAATTATTTTGTAAATGAATTTAAAAAAGATTCCGGGTTTGATTTAAATTCAGATCCAATGGCACTGCAAAGATTAAAAGAGGCAGCAGAAAAAGCAAAAATTGAATTATCAACAACTGAACAAACTGAAATAAATCTTCCATATATCACTGCTGATGCAAGTGGTCCTAAACACTTTGTCCAAAAGTTAACAAGAGCAAAGCTCGAGTCCTTGGTTGGAGATCTTGTGACCAAAAGTCTAGATCCTGTGAAAACAGCGCTTAAGGATGCAAAACTTTCACCAAAAGACATAAATGAAGTAATTCTTGTTGGAGGTCAAACTAGAATGCCAATGGTTCAAAAGACAGTTGCTGATTTTTTTGGTAAAGAAGCTAGAAGGGATATTAACCCAGATGAAGCTGTTGCACTTGGAGCAGCTACTCAAGGTGCAGTTTTAAGTGGTGATAGATCAGATGTGCTTTTGTTAGACGTTACACCTTTAACTCTTGGTATAGAAACTCTCGGAGGGGTAATGACACCTTTAATAGAGAAAAATACAACTATTCCTACAAATAAATCACAGGTTTTCTCTACTGCTGAAGATAATCAAACAGCTGTTACAGTTCACTGCCTTCAGGGAGAAAGAAAAAAAGCATCTGATAATAAATCTTTAGGCCAGTTCAATCTTACAGATATTGGAGCAGCTCCAAGAGGAACGCCACAAATTGAAGTAAGTTTTGACATTGATGCAAATGGAATTATAAATGTTTCGGCAAAAGATAAATCTACAAATAAAGAACAATCAATCACTATCCAAAGTGGCAGTGGACTCTCTGAAGACGAAATTGAAAAAATGGTAAAGGATGCAGAAGCAAATGCTGAAGAAGACAAAAAATTTGAAGAACTTATCGCATCAAGAAATATGGCAGATAGTCTAGCAAGCTCAACTAAAAAAGCGGCAGAAGAAAATAAGGATAAGCTATCTGAAGAGGAATCTAAATCTCTATCAGAGTCGATAATTGCTGTTGAGACCGCTTGTAAAGGTGATTCAAAAGAAGATATTGATAGTGCCGTAGAGAATTTATCCAAAATTGCACAACCATTGTCAGAAAAGCTTTTCAAAAAAGAACCTGATCAACAAGATGCTGAAGAGGCTTCAGAAGATAAAGGCGATACAGTCGAAGCCGATTTTAAAGAAGTTGATGAAGATAAAAAGTCCTAATTGTGAAAAGGGATTATTATGAAATCTTGGGTGTAGGCAGAAACGCTACCCCTGAGGAACTCAAGAAATCCTTTAAAAGACTTGCAATTAAATATCATCCTGATAAAAATCCAAACAATCCAGAAGCAGAACAAAAATTTAAAGAAGCAGCTGAAGCCTATGAGGTATTAAGTGATGCCTCAAAAAGAACAACTTATGATCAGTTTGGTCACCAAGGTGTAAATTCAAATTTTGGACAATCTGGATATCAGGATGTAAATATTAATGATATTTTCAATAACATTTTTGGTGACGAAGTTTTTGGTGATATTTTTGGTGATATTTTTGGAGGCAGCAGAACTAGAAGACCGCCAAGAGGAAGGAATATTCAAATGACTCTTGATCTTGATCTTAAGGATGCCGTCTTTGGAAAGACCATCAAAATAACACTTCCAAATAATTCTAAAAAAGTGTCAGTGAATATACCTCCAGGAGTTGATAAGGGGAATAAAATAAGATTGTCAGGAGAAGGAGAAGCTAGCCAGTATGGCGGAGAGAATGGCGATCTTTTTATTGTAATAAACATCAAAGAGCATGCATTTCTTGAAAGAGAAGCAAACCATCTTTACTGTGAAGTGCCGATTAGAGTTGACCAAGCCATCTTAGGAGATGAAATTGAAATACCCACTTTAACGAAAAGGGTGATTCTTAAAATACCGCCAGAAACTCAAACTGGTAAGGTTTTTAAGTTAAAAGATATGGGTGCTGGATCATTACATGGAAGAAGTTCTGGAGATTTATTTGTAAGAGTTGTTATTGAAACACCCTCCAAAGTGAGCAATGCGCAGAGAAAAGGACTGAAAGATCTATTTGGATCAATGAAAGGACAATTTAAAGAAAGCTCAAAATTTAAAGAGAAGTTAGATTCAAAATCTGACGATTAAAAGACCAAAGAATTATGTTGTCTAATATTCTAAAAAGGTTTTACCAAATGGATAAATCTTATATTATATGCAGACCTTTAATAGGATTTTATGAGTAAAACAAAAGTAACAATAGAGCAACTTTTTGAGATGGGTGCACATTTTGGCCATAGAAAAAGATTTTGGAATCCTCATATGGCAGATTACATATTCTGTGAGAAAAATAACATCCACATAATAAACCTATACAAAACCCAAGAAAAAATTTTAGAGCTTTACGATACATTTAAAAATTTTTCTTCTTTCGGAAATAAAATAATGATAGTAGGCACTAAAAGAGTGGCCTCAGAATATGTGAAAAGTTTTGGGGAAAAAACAGGCATGCCATATATATCCCACAGGTGGCTAGGTGGAATGTTAACCAACTGGAAAACAATCAAAGTCCCAATTAACAAACTGCTTGAATATGAAGAAAATAAATCAACTGGACAGCTTGAAGGCATGATTAAGAAAGAAGCAGTAATGTTAGAAAAAGAAATGAAAAAATTAGCTTTGAATTTTGATGGAGTTAAAGAGATGAAAGGCCTACCAGACGCATTATTTGTAATTGATGTGGAAAATGAAAATATTGCTGTACAAGAAGCTCTAAAAATGGGTATTCCTGTATTTGGCTTAGTTGATACTAATAGTAACCCTACAAATCTTTCAAATTTTATTCCGGTAAACGATGATTCATCAAAGACTATTAAATTCATAATGGATTTATTAAGTGAGGCAATTCTTGAAGGCCAAGATTCTGCAAGGAAACAAGGACTAGTTCAAAAGCTAGACGGTGATAAAGGTCCAAAAGTATTTTCACTCAATACTGCATCAAACAAGGTAAGTGTCCAAGTAGAAAATGCTGAGGAAACAGATAAAAAAGATGCAGATGCTGTTATAGAGGTTGAAGAGGAAAATGTTGAACCTGCTAAAGATTCCAAGACATCCTCTATGCTTTCAAAAACACTTGGAACCGCTGCTGCCAAAAAACCAGCAACCAAGAAAGCAGCTGCTGCCAAAAAACCAGCAACCAAGAAAGCAGCTGTTGCCAAAAAACCAG
>CENU01024029.1_pt1 | contig 15248 bp, 15 predicted proteins | sample 361331 | NCBI WGS metagenome assembly CENU01 (sample SAMEA2619766, study PRJEB7988) | marine metagenome | isolation source: saline water (ENVO:00002010), including
GAAACCTGGGTGCCATCTTTGCTGACACAGATTTCCGCATCAAATTCCTGACAGGTCTTAACCAATTGTGCTGAGGCACGCGCATGGAGGCCACGCATGTTCAAAATAACGGCCTCTCGGCTTATCACCGGCATGGCTTAGCTATCGGCCTCACCAGCCAGAATAGCGGAGGCAACAGAAATATATTTTCTGCCAGCATCGCGGGCCTCTTTCACCGCTTCGGTGAGGTTCTTCTCATGACGGCTGGAGGCAAGCTTGATCAGCATGGGCAAATTTACCCCAGCCACCACTTCTGTCTTGGGACGCTCCATCACAGAAATCGAAAGATTGGACGGGGTGCCACCGAACATATCGGTCAGCAAAATTGCCCCCTCGCCCGTATCCACGCGCTCCACAGCTTCCAAAATTTGGTTTCTGCGTTCTTCCATATCGTCATCAGGCCCAATACATATGGCCTCTGCCTGGGTCTGCTTGCCGACCACATGCTCCATGGCGGCCAAAAACTCTTCCGCCAAGCGACCATGGGTCACCAACACCATGCCAATCATGCCCACCCCCTTATTGGTTTTAAGATTTACCCGGATAACGCCTTTTGATGGGCCTGACCATGCTCTGCGGCCCGCAAACTTTCCATATTGGCATGAACCACCACCAATGGATCATGGACCTTCCTCAACCGCTTACCCAAGTCCTCGGCCATGGCCACCGAACGATGCTTGCCGCCGGTGCAACCAATGGCAATGGTGCAATAGGCTTTGCCACTGGCAATAATGCCCGGCAATAATTTGCCCAACATCGCACAAATACCCCCCACATATTCTTCATAGATTGGGTCGGAACGCACATAATCACTGACCTCACGATCCAGGCCCGTCTTAGGACGTAGGCCTGGGTTCCAATGGGGGTTTTTGATCTGCCGAACATCAAAAACAAAGTCAGCCTCGCTGGGCACACCGTTACGAAAACCAAATGATAAAATAGTAAGCACCATGGCATTGCTAATGGGCAGGCCGGCAATGGCTTGGATTTCTTCGCGCAACCGATGGGGGGTAAAATCGGTGGTGTCAAATACCAATGATGCATGGTCCCTGATGGGCGCCAACATAAGAGATTCCTGGGCAAAAGCCTCCCTTAGGGTGGTATGTCCTGTGGATAATGGATGACGCCTGCGGGTTTCAGAAAATCGCTGAATCACAACATCTTCGCGGCATTCCAAAAAAATAAGCCGGGCCGGCAATTCTTGCTTTGCCTGGGCAGCAAGCCAGCTTTCCAAATAGCCGGGATGGGCAATCACCTGTTCCACATTGAGCCCAATGGCTACCTGGGATTCTGTTGATGCGGCCACCACATCGGGCAAAAGACTTAAAGGCGGGTTGTCCATGGTATGGAAACCCGCATCCTCCAAAGCCCTCAGCGCCGTGGTGCGGCCGGCCCCCGATAGCCCCACAATGATCATCACCTGCTTCATGGAACATGCCTACAAAAATATTGGGAAAGCTTGGTCGTCCATCACCTGAACTTAACCGAGACCAGCCAAAATCAACAGCAAAGAATTTGCAACCATGATCAATAAGCCTGCAACTGACCTTCAACCAAGGCATGCAACCGCGCAGGGGCAAATTGATCCATCAGCAAAAAATAACTTGGCAGGCCAACCCCCAACCAAGAAACCTGCTGGGCATTTGGCAAACGCTCAGAAATTTTATGCCCCAGGCAAAGATGCATGGTAACCAGGATTTTTTCGGCAGGTTCCAAGCGAATAACACCCACGCCACGCAATTCCACAAGGCCCTTGGTGGCGTCGGGCGGTGTCATGAACAGGCTCCCAGATTGGTTGTGAAGCACCACAGCATCATCACCCACCAACTGCCCGCCGGAGCGGATCATCTCAAGCATAAGTCCGGTTTTGCCAATGCCAGAAGGGCCCGTCAGCAAGATGCCCTCTCCCCGGTAGGAAAAACCATTGGCCTGGAGTTTCATGCATGCCCCCACGGGAGAAAGACCTGCACGCGTAGGCCGCCGGTGGGTGAAGCATCTAAGGTGATATCACCGCCATGGCGCCGGATAATCTGCCGGGCAATGGGAAGGCCCAGGCCTGAGTGACCCTTCTCACCCGGCCTTGAGGAGTAAAAACGTTCAAACACACGCTCGCGCTGATCTTTCGGGATACCTGGGCCATCATCGTCAATCAAAATCACCAGGCCATGATGCTCCTCATGCATGGTCAAACGGATCACATTACCTTTGTTGGAAAATGACAATGCGTTATCAATGAGATTGCCCAAGGCATGGCCTAATTGCTCCCCACGGCCCAGAATTTGACGTCCCTGGCTGCTTCCGTCCAACAACAAGGCAACACCATCAAGCTGTGCCCTTGCCCGCCTGATATCAATGATCTCGGTAAGCAATTTGACCGGGTCAACATTCATCCCAGGCCCATCACCCAGGGCACGGTCAAGCCTGGTGGCAGCCTGAATATCGTCAATCAAACGCCCCAATCGCCTGATGTCGCGCTCCATGGCAATGATCAGCTTTTTTTGCCGTGCCTCATCATGGGGCCTGCCAAGCAATTCCACCGACGTGGTTAAAGCCGTAAGTGGGTTTTTTAATTCATGGGCCACGTCGGCGGCAAAATCATCCACCGCCGTGAGCCGTTTTTTGAGGCTTGCCACCATTTCGCGCATGGCGGCACCAAGCTTGCCAATCTCATCACCACGGCTGGCAAATTCATCAAGCGGTGAGGGGTCCACCTCGCCCACACCTTCGGTTCGCCCAGCGATGACATGGGAACGTTGGGCAAGCCTGCCCAGGGGCCTTGCAATGGAAAGACCAAGCCAAACGGAAACCGCGATGGTCGCCAGCAAAACAGCGGCAAAATAAAGAATATAAGCCCGACCTTCCCGCTCCATGGCACGGAATAAGCGGCTTTCTGGAAAGGTTACATCCAGGATAAAAAAGTCGCCATAAAGCGTCACAGCAACCGCCGCCACGGCAGCATTATCTGCAGAAACACGCCTGATGACCGCATTATCAATACCTTCAAAAGCCTGCGCCACATGGCTGGGCACGGCCAGCGGCCGCGGCTTACCCGATGCGTCAACTTCCCTGGAAATAATGAAGCGGCCCACATCCCGGGAGGTTCTTGCAAAAAAACCCACATCCCCGCCAGGCAATGGCCGCCTCACGGTAACCGCCTCGGGCCTGGCACGCACGGCAAAACCACCACGGGCATACAAACCCATTTCCCGACCGGACATTTCTGCCAAGCGGGATACAAGCCTGGACAATCGGTGGGCCTGTTCTGTGGGTGAGGTGGCCGCGGCCAATGAAAGCGCCATGGCAATGGCCCTTGCCTCCTCCACCAGGGCCTGTTCTTCGGCTTCCAGGCTTGTGACCTCACGATGGACAAGCGCAAGGCCAAGGCCCGCCAAAATAATCACAGCAAGATTGGCCAGAATGATCCGACGAACCAAGCCATGGGTCATTAGGAAAGATCCAGCCGATAGCCCACACCATAAAGCGAGGTAATGCCGTCAAATTTGGGGTCAACATCCCGAAACTTCTGGCGAATTCTTTTGATATGGGAATCCACGGCCCTTGGATCGATGTAATCATCATCTTCATAGGCGTCGTGGATTAATTGCTCGCGGGTGAGCACTGAGCCTGGCCTTTGGGCCAGGGTCATCATGATCAAACATTCCGTCACGGTCAGTGAAATTCGCTCCCCCAACCAGCGACAGGTCATGGCCTGCCCATCGAGCTCCAGGCCCTTGAACGAAATCAATTGGTCATCCCGGGCTGGCTGACTTCGACGCAAGATGGCCTCGATTCTGGCCAACAGCAAATTCGAGGAATAGGGTTTTTTCAAGAAATCATCGCCGCCCTGGCGAAGACCTTCCAGCTCGTCGATTTCGTCATCGCGGGAGGTCAAAAACACCACAGGGACCTGGGAGGTTGCCCGCAATTTGCGCAGGACCTCAAAACCAGTGAGGCCTGGCATTTTGATGTCCAAAATCACCAGATCTGGCGCAATTCGGGCAAAATTGGCCAAGGCAGCCTTAGGGTCTGCCTGGACCGTCACCTGATAGCCCTCATCCTCCAGAAGCATGGTAAGCCCCTCGAGAATGGCACGCTCGTCATCAATCAAAAGAATATGGGTCATGCCTCCAACATCACTCTCATTCGGGCATCATTATGGCGCAATTGGTACCAAACTCCATCTAATGGGCTTCGCCCCAATCGGTGCCAAAGCCACATTCAACCTCCAAGGGTACCGAAAGGGTGACCAGGGGCAAAGCAGCACCAGCCATCAGCTTGCTCACTTCTTCCTTTGCCCGTTCCTCTAGCCCCACCGGTACCTCAAAGACCAATTCGTCATGGACCTGCAGCAACATGCGCAAGTCAAAGCCCATTGAAGGGATCACACGGTCAATCTGTATCATGGCCCTTCGGATGATGTCCGCTGCCGCCCCTTGAATGGGCGCATTAATGGCCGCGCGCTCACCAAAAGCCCGGGCGGCAGGTTGCTTTTCTTTGACCGAAGGCACATGGATCCGACGTCCAAAGATGGTTTCCACGTAACCCTGCTCCCGGGCCAATGCTTTTGTGGATTCCATGTAATCGCGTATGCCGGGAAACTTTGCAAAATACGCATCGATAAAGCGCCTGGCCTCATCATTGCCAATGCCCAATTGTCGGGCAAGTCCAAATGCAGAAATCCCATAGATGATACCAAAATTGATGGCCTTGGCCTGACGGCGGATCATGGGGTCCATGCCTTCTACCGGGACATGAAAAACCTCTGATGCGGTCATGGCATGAATATCGATGCCATCATGAAATGCCTGTTTTAGCTCGGGTATGTTTGCAATATGAGCCAAAAGGCGCAACTCGATCTGGGAATAATCTGCCGACATCAAGACATAACCCTCGGCAGGCACAAAGGCTGTCCTTATCTGCCGGCCTGCCTCACTGCGGATGGGAATATTCTGCAAATTGGGGTCGGAGGATGAAAGCCTTCCTGTGGTGGTTGATGCCAGCGAATAGCTTGTATGGATACGCCCCGATGGTCTGATAAAACCTGGCAAGGCATCGGCATAGGTTGAGCGTAATTTGGATGTCTGCCGCCAGCCCAAAACTTCCTCGGCCACCTCATGGCCTTGGGCGGCAAGTTCTTCCAAAATATCCGAACCTGTCTGGTAACCACCGGTCTTGGTTTTTCGGGGGGCAGGAAGGCCCATTTCTTCAAACAAAACCTGGCCCAATTGCTTGGGCGAACCAATATTGAAATCGCGCCCTGCCATGTGGTGGATGCGGTCAGCATGGGCCACCTCTATCTCAGCCAGTTTTTTTGAGATCTCATTCAAACGCGCCTGGTCCACAGCCACCCCAAGGGATTCCATCTTGGCCAGGACCCCGGCCATGGGCCGCTCGAGATGCTCATAGACCGATTTTTTGCCGGCACGGACCAATTCTGCGCGCAATTTGCGCCACAACCTCAAGGTAATGTCTGCATCTTCTGCGGCATAGGTAATCGCCTGATCGAGTGGCACATCGGCAAAACTTATCTGCTTGGCACCCTTCCCCGCCACATCCTCAAATTTGATGGTTTTGTGGCCAAAATGCCGTTCTGCCAAGAGATCCATGCCATGGCCATGAAGCCCTGCGGCCAAAACATAAGACATCAACATGGTGTCGTCATAAGCAACAACCTCCATGCCGTGGCGGGCCAAAACTTGAAGATCATATTTGAAATTCTGACCAATTTTTACAACCGACGGGTCAGCCAGAAGTGGCCCCAACAAAGCCTGTGCCTCTGCCAAATCCATCTGACTTCGATCTTGCCGCTCCATGGATTTGGCAGAATGGCCGAGAGGCAAATAATAACCCTGACCAGGTGTTACCGCGAGGGCCACCCCCACAAGATTGGCACCTACCGCATCCAGCGCATCGGTTTCTGTGTCCACGCAAATATGGCCCTGATCACGAGCCTTTTGAAGAATGGGGCCAAGACGCTCCTTTGAGAAAATAACCTCATAATGACCAGCATCCACCGGTCTATTAAGATCTGGATCTTCACCAATTTGCGCCTCAGCTTGCACATCATCTTCGCCACCAAACATATCTGCCTGCCTTGGACGGTCAGGCACAGCCGGCATCGTCACATCATGCTTTTTGGCAATACGATTGGTAAGGGTTCTGAATTCCATGATACGGCAAAAAGAAAGAGCGCGTTCCGGGTCAAAATCCTTCAACTCCAAATCCTTGGCATCAAGATCAAGCGGCACGTCATCCCGCAAGGTAACCAATTTTTTGGAAATCCTGGCCGCATCAGCATGGTCAATGAGCGATTGGCGGCGCTTTGGTTGCTTGATCTCATCGGCACGCGCCAGCAATTGTTCCAGATCACCAAAATCATTGATCAATTGTGCGGCGGTTTTGATGCCAATGCCTGGCACGCCTGGGACATTATCCACCGAGTCCCCCGCCAAGGCCTGAACATCAATCACCCGTGATGGCCCCACACCAAATTTTTCCATGACTTGTTCAAAGGATATATCCTTGCCCTTCATGGGGTCCAAAAGGCTGATGCGCTCATCCACCAATTGCATCAAATCCTTATCCGAGGAGAGGATAACAACCCTTGCCCCATCGGCGGCCGCAGAACGTGCGATGGTGGCAATGATGTCATCAGCCTCGAAATTCTCTTTCTCGACCACCGGCAAACCAAAGGCATCAGCGGCATCACGCACAAGCGGAAATTGTGGAATGAGATCTTCAGGTGCCGGCGGCCTGTTGGCCTTATAATCAGCATAAAGATCATTGCGAAAAGATTTGCTGCCCTTATCAAAAACCGCCACCATATGGCTTGGCCGCTCATCTTCAGGAAGCTCGGTAATCATCTTGTTGAGCATGTTGCACATGCCTGCCACCGCGCCCACGGGCAAACCATCACTGGCCCTGCTGAGGGGTGGCAAGGCATGGTAGGCTCGAAATAGGTAGCCACTTGCATCCAAGAGGTGGATGAGGTCGCCTTGGGAGAAATGCAGCCGGGTCAAGATTTCTGCCCAGCATCCTTCGGGCGGCGAAACTCCCGCCCACAATAGGGACAAGTAATCTGATGTTCGTCACCCATCTCAAGGTAAATTTTTGGGTGACCAAGGGCCCCACCCCCGCCATTGCAGGACACACGGCTTGTTTCAACATCAACAATTTCGGTTTGTTCGGTCATGTTGCCCCCAATGGGTTTTGAAGATCATTGGCATTGGTTATAGGTCATGGTCGGTGAGAATGCCAATCCACGAAACGCCCCGTCCCATGGGCTGAATAAGGAATCTTTATGCGCCCCGCCATCAATATCGAAGGTCTTGCAAAAACCTATGCCGCTTCAGGCAAATCTGAACCCAAACATGCATTGAAGGCTATTGACCTTGAGGTGCCTGTGGGGTCCATGTTTGCGCTGCTTGGACCCAATGGTGCTGGCAAATCCACCCTCATCAACATCCTCGGGGGCCTCGTAAATAAGAGCGCTGGTAAGGTTGATGTGTGGGGCTTTGATATGGACGTGAACCCCCGCAATTGCCGCGCCAAACTTGGTATTGTTCCTCAGGAATTGGCCTTGGACCCTTTCTTCTCACCACGCGAAGCCGTGGAGATCCAAGCAGGCTTGTATGGCGTTCCAAAGTCAAAACGCCGAACCATGGAAATACTTGAGGCCGTTGGCTTGGATGATAAAGCAGACGCTTACGCCCGTTCTTTATCAGGTGGCATGAGGCGGCGTTTGTTGGTCGCCAAGGCCCTTGTTCATAACCCGCCCATTTTGATTCTTGATGAACCCACCGCAGGCGTGGACATCAATTTGCGACAAACCCTTTGGGCCTATGTGCGCAAACTTAATGAGGCTGGAACAACGATCATCCTCACAACCCATTACCTAGAAGAGGCCCAGGAATTATGTGACCGCGTGGCCATTATCAATCATGGTGAAATTGTTGCCAATGAAACCAAAGACAAATTGTTGGGGCGTTTCACCAAAAGACAAATGAAAGTGACCTTGGATGATGGTTGGAATGGTGATTTGCCCCGCCATGACAAGATTATCTTTGAATTGCTTTCCCCCGTCATGTTGCAAGCAAGCTTTGACGCCAACCAATTGCGGCCGGCAGACGTGATTTCTTGCATGACCGATGCAGGACTTCCCATCCGAGATTTGGAAGTGGGTGGTGCGGATCTTGAAGATGTATTTATTTCGCTAACTACCTAAAAAAAATTTTGGTTTGTTCAAAATTCCTTCATATTTTTTTCATAATCGTTGTCTCTTCCCTGGATATTGGAGATGACCCATGCGCTTAACACTAACCACGCTTTGCACCCTTGCTTTTGCAGGCCATAGCTTTGCTGCCCCAGCCACCGTCGATTTTTGGCATGCCATGGGCGGAAACCTTGGCGAACTCACGGACAAATTTGCTGCTGACTTCAACGCGCAAAATGAAAATTGCCAAGTAAACACCGTCTATAAGGGCAATTACACCGAAACCATGACCTCGGCGATTTCTGCATTCCGCGCGAAAGAGCAGCCACATATCGTGCAGGTCTTCGAGGTGGGCACCGCCACCATGATGGCCGCCAATGATAAGGGTGCCGTCTACCCAGTTTATCAGTTGATGGAAGACACCGGCCTGGAATTCAACCAGGATGCATATCTCCCAGCAGTGGTGTCTTACTACACCGACACGGACAACAAGCTTCTTTCCCTCCCATTCAACTCATCAACCCCCGTTCTTTGGTACAACAAAACCAAGTTGGACGAGCTGGGCATCGAAGTTCCGACCACATGGGACGAACTGCGCGCAGCAGCCAAGAAAGCCAAACAAGGTGGTGTGGACGCGCCATTCTCCTTTGGCTGGCAGTCATGGACCCAGATCGAAAACTTTTCTGCCTGGCATGACATCGAAATGGGCACAGAGGAAAATGGCTTTGGTGGCATCAACACCCAATTCACCTTCAACAATGATAAGGTTGTGGGGCACATTCAGTCCATTGCCGACATGGGTAAAGATGGTGACTTCAAATATGGTGGCCGCCGCGGTGACAGCCGTGCACAATTTGTGAATGGCGAGACCATCCTTTGGATCAATTCATCTGCCTATTATGGTGGTTTCCAGAAAGACATTAAGGATTTCGAATTTGGCCAGACCATGTTGCCACTCGAAAACAGCGCTGCAGACAGGCCACAAAACTCCATCATCGGTGGCGCCACACTCTGGGTTCTTCAAGGCCATGAAGAGGCTGAATACAAATGCGTGGGTGAGTTCTTCAACTACATCTCCAACGCGGAGCAGCAAGCATCTTGGCATCAGAACACGGGCTATGTGCCCATCACAACCGCTGCCTATGACCTGTCCAAACAGCAGGGTTTCTACGAAACAAATCCAGGCACCGATGTGGCCATCAAGCAATTGTCACTCAACACCCCAACAGCAAATTCCAAGGGTGTCCGTTTTGGCAATTTCGTCCAGGTTCGTGACGTGATTAATGAAGAACTCGAAGCTGTGTGGACCGGCCAGAAATCAGCCAAAGACGCAATGGATGACGCTGTGGCCCGCGGCAACGAGCTTCTCCGCAAGTTTGAAGCAGCCAACAAATAACCAACAGGATCATGGGGCCTGGATGGGCCCCATGATCCATCCCACCAAATATCTGGATCCAGCAACATGAGCCAATCACAGGTGGTCTTCAGAGGCATGTTTTTGCCTTACTTGCTGTTGCTGCCCCAAATATCCGTGACCATTATTTTCTTCTTATGGCCAAGCTACCAAGCATTAGAACAATCATTTTTCCTGGAAGATGCATTTGGTTTTTCCCGCGAATTTGTGGCTTTTGACAATTACGCAGCCTTGTTTCGTGATGAGGGCTATCTCAGGTCATTTGGCACCACGATATGGTTTGGGTTTTCTGTAACCTTTCTTTCCATGTCCATGGCACTTTTGCTGGCGGTCTGCGCCAACCGCGCAGTTCGCATGGCAACTGGTTACCGAACCCTTGTGATCTGGCCCTATGCCGTGGCACCGGCCATTGCTGGGGTAATTTGGTTTTTCCTTATGAACCCCTCTTTGGGCATTGTCGCCTACTGGCTCAAGGCCATGGGTGTTGATTGGAACCATTACATGAGTGGCGACCAAGCATTTGCCATGGTCGTTGTTGCGGCCAGCTGGAAGCAAATCAGTTATAATTTTTTGTTCTTTTTTGCCGGCCTGCAATCGATACCCAAATCATTGCTTGAGGCCGCCGCGCTCGATGGTGCTGGCCCCATACGCCGGTTCTGGACCATCAGCTTTCCACTTCTTTCACCGACCACCTTCTTTCTTTTGGTGGTGAACCTCGTTTACGCGTTTTTTGATACTTTTTCCATCATCCATGCCACCACGAGCGGTGGTCCCGTGGATGCCACCTCCATTCTTGTTTACCGGGTTTATAACACTGGCTTCATTGGTCAGGATTATGGCGGATCCGCGGCGCAATCGGTTATCCTCATGGTTTTGGTCATTGTCATGACAGCCATTCAATTCCGTTATGTTGAAAAGAAGGTGGTTTATTCATGATCGACCGCCGCCCACTGCTCGATATCATCACCCACCTCGTCCTGATCATTGGGGTCATTGCTGTTTGCTTTCCCTTATGGATGACGTTGGTTGCCTCAACCCATGCGCCCGAGGCTCTTTCATCGGGACGTATTCCGCTTTGGTTCGGCGACAGAGCTTGGGAAAATTTTTCTGATCTACTCGCCAAGGGGCTGCCAGAGGCCGGGGGCACCCCCGTTGGACTCATGATGATCAACAGCCTGATCATGGCGCTGGGCATCACCATAGGAAAACTGGCCGTCTCAATCATCGCAGCCTTCGCCATTGTCTTCTTTAAATTTCCATTCCGGCCCCTTTTCTTTTGGATGATTTTCATCACCTTAATGTTGCCGGTGGAGGTGCGGATTCTTCCAACCTTCGACGTTGTCACCAAGTTGGGCATGCTCAACAGCTACGTGGGTTTGTGCATCCCACTCGTTGCGTCGGCGACCGCCACCTTCTTGTTCCGACAGTTTTATTTGACCATTCCAGCAGAATTGGTTGAAGCAGCGCGGATGGATCAAGCTGGGCCCCTAAGGTTTCTCAAAGATATTGTGCTGCCCTTATCGCGTACGAATATCGCAGCACTTTTCATCATTCTTTTTATCTATGGCTGGAACCAATATCTCTGGCCTTTGCTTGTGACCACCGACCCAACCTACACAACGGTGGTCATGGGCATCCAGAGAATGGTCAATGCTGGTGAAAGCTTGCCGGTTTGGAATTACATCATGGGCACCGCAACACTTGCCCTTTTGCCGCCTGTATTGGTGGTCATCTTCATGCAAAAAATCTTTGTAAAGGGGCTCGTAGATAGCGAGAAATAATGATGGCCAGCATGACCTTAAAAAATGTTTCCAAAATCTATCCTGGCGGAAGTCGCGGGGTGGATCATCTCAATATTGATATTGCCGATGGCGAATTCATCGTGCTTGTGGGGCCATCGGGCTGCGGCAAGTCAACGACCATGCGCCTTATCGCAGGCCTTGAAGAAGTAAGCTCCGGAGAATTGTTTATTGATGGCAAGGATGTGACCAAAATTGAGCCGGGAAAACGGGATCTTGCCATGGTTTTCCAATCCTATGCCCTCTACCCACATATGAGCGTGCGCAACAACATGGCCTATGGGTTAAAAAACCAGAGGATGCCCAAAGCACAGATAAACGAACGAATTGCAGAGGCTGCAAAAATTTTAAAGCTGGAAGAGTTTTTGGACCGATTGCCTGCCCACCTGTCTGGCGGTCAGCGGCAACGTGTGGCCATGGGTCGTGCTTTGGTACGCAAACCCAAGGCTTTTTTGCTTGATGAGCCTTTGTCCAATTTGGACACCAAGTTGCGAACCCACATGCGGGCGGAAATCAAATCTTTGCACCAGCGCCTCGCCACCACTTTTATTTATGTGACCCATGATCAGGTGGAAGCCATGTCCTTGGCAGACCGCATTGTGGTCATGAATGAGGGACGAGTTGAACAGATCGGCACTCCCGACGATATCTATGATCGGCCAGCATCCAAATTCGTCGCAGAATTTATTGGCGCCCCCCCAATGAATGTATTGCCTGGTGGTTTGTTCGGACAACATGCGCCCTATGCTGCATTTCGGCCGGAACATGGTGTCATCAGCCATGGCCATGGTCACGGCCTGAACGGCCATTTGGAATTGGTGGAACATCTGGGTGCCGAAAGCTTGCTTCACGTGGTCCTGGAAAGCGGGGACACCTGCATCATCAAAAAAGAACGAAGTGCGGCATTACCGGAAATCAACAGGGCCATTTCTATCAAAGTTGACGGCCAACATTTGATCATACTCGATCGCTAACAAAAAGAGGTCAGCAACATGGATGTAACACTTTGCGCCCATCGTGGCATGAGCAAAGATTTCCCAGAAAACACCATGCCCGCATTCGAAGCGATGCTGGACGCAGGCATTTCCTATTTAGAATGTGACCTCTGCCTCACCAAAGACGAAAAAATCATCATTCATCATGACGCCAATGTTGGCCGAACAAGCGACGGCGAAGGGCCGGTTCGTCAACATTTGCTAACAGATCTGGAAAAGCTTGATGCGGGAAGCTGGAAGGCCAAGCGCTTTGCCAGAACACATATCCCCCCGCTGACGGAATTGTTGAACTGGGCCATGGCGCATCAAATTTTATGCAATCTTGAAGTCAAACTTCATCAGGACGCGGACAGAATGATCATGCTCGATCGGCTGCAGGAAGCTTGCATGGGGCTGGATCAAGATCTTCTGGTTTTTTCCAGTTTCGACATTGATTTGCTGCATGAATTTCGAAGGCGCGATGACAATGCAAAACTCATCCCCATCCATGGGTCGCTGCATGATCAGGTGTTGCTCGATGCAGAAAGGATCCAGGCACAAACCATTCACATGGACGGTCATCTTTTGACCAAAGGGGATGCCGAACGCATTATTGCAGAAGGTTTGAGCCTTGGATGTTACACCATCAATGACCCCAATTTGGCACAAATTCTCGTGTCCTGGGGGGTCAGCGTGATCATCAGTGATTGCCCAGACCAGCTTGGTCTCAGCCATGACCCGCGTCATGATTAACCGGCTTTGTGGCTTGAAGTAAGATGGCATAACCCTTGCCTAAGGGCTCGATGCGCACGTCCATCCCATGTTGCGCTGCCAATTCTGAAAAATACTCAGGCAATGTTTTGCGCGGCGTGACATGGAATATTTTGAGCCATCGATGCAACAGCCATCTCACCGGGCCAAACAGGCCCTCACCGGTATGAAAGTCCACCACGAATATTCTGCCGCCAGGCGCCAATTGCCCAAAGGCATGGGCCAAGGCCTGCCGCCAAACTGGAATCATGCTCAGGGAATAGCTGAAAAAAATGCGGTCAAACTCTGCGCGCCCAAAACAAGCCATGGGATCAAAATCTTGGGCATCGCCCTGGGCCAGGATCACATCATCGCAAAACCCATGTCGTTTGAGGGACTTGGCCGCTGTGGAAAGCATGACGCTGGAAATATCCACACCATAAAATTGCGCCTGTCCATGGGCCCTCATTGCCTTGATGAGGTTGCGCCCTGTGCCACATCCAATTTCAAGAACATGCTGGCCAGGCCCAGCATCCAACCGAGCAATCAAGGAATCGCGACCAAGCAAATAATAACGTCTGGTTGCATCATAGATGGCCGCCTGGGGTCGGTAGATAGCATCCATCAAACCCGCGTGATTATGTTCACTCATGGTTTGAGCTCATAGACATGCACACCACCATAAACGGCAGCGCGATCTTGCTTGGTAAGATCCGCAGACAAGTCTTTGAGGTATGCAAACCTCGCCAAGAGATCGTCATCAAGCCTTCCAGGCAAAAGGCTTTCTTTATCAGCTGTTCGAAACAAAACCCTGGCCCCCGGACGGGATGTGCGAATGATCTGGGACCATAAATGGTCGAGCTGCTTGTTGCTCATCCAATCTTGTGCATCAAGCAAGAGGTAACAATCAAACGTATGTTCCGGACGTTCTGTTAACTCATCGGAATAGGTTCGGTGGCTCACGCTCAAACGTTCTGCCTTTGATTTCAGTGCATGGTAATGTTCAAGTTGCAGATAGGGTGGCAGGGAAATTTCAGGGCCCACCCCATAAGAATGGGTCAGGGCCTGCATGGCAAAATAATTGTCTTGCAAAGCGAAATCACCAAACAACTTACGCAGCCTAATACGCAAAACATCCGCCATGGATCCATCCCCTTCCCGAGCCAGAGACTCATATTGGGCTGGGGGAATACCAAGACCAAAAAGTGAGGCGCGCGCTGCGGTCACCCGGCGGACCGCCCAATGGTCAAAGACAGGGGAGATTTCTCGTTCAAAAAATTCCAGTTGCGCTTCACGGTTAGGCATTTCGAGCATTTCGCTGAGGCGCACGCCGAGCAAATAAGCACCCCAACGGCCCGCACTAATAAATCGGCCCAGCAACCCAAAACGGTAGATGTTTCGTTCAAATAACGAAACCCTACGACGCAAGAGCATGTCGCGCTGCTGCCAATAATGACGGCAATCAATATCCAAATGATCGCGAACATGGCGGTCAAACGCACGGATGTTGCCTGCGCATTGGGCCGAGCCAAAAAAACGATAATAGGTTTGGTAATTGGGAAAATAACGCAAGCCGTCACGCTTTAATTTCAGCAAATTGATATGATGATCATTCAAATCAACAGCATGAACGAATTCTGGATCTGCAGACAGGTAGGAAAGAGCATTGCATCCGCCAGATGAAATGGTCATCACCGACTTTCCAGAAGTCAGCTCCAACCCTTTCATATCCACCACAGGATCTTCCCAAATTTGGGGGTAAACGAGCCCTTGAAACAAGAGCGTAAAACATCGTTCCATTGCCCAGGTAAAAGACAATTTTTCTGATTGGTGTGCCGAAGAAGATAAATGTTCCTTCGATGCTTTGCGTGCTTCAGTTTTGGCCATGATCATCCACGTAAAATCACCCTTAAGCGTGGGTCAGGGTATTATTACAGCAATTGGATTGATCGCCCAACTAATTTTAACTGCCTCATTTGTGTTGCCACATCCTTGGTGATAACATGAACCCGTGAAAGCACCCGTAGCTCAGCTGGATAGAGCGCTGCCCTCCGAAGGCA
>CENU01204947.1_pt1 | contig 15237 bp, 8 predicted proteins | sample 361331 | NCBI WGS metagenome assembly CENU01 (sample SAMEA2619766, study PRJEB7988) | marine metagenome | isolation source: saline water (ENVO:00002010), including
GCCCAAGGCACCGTCGCCGTCAGCGGCGAGAATTTTGCTGATACCTACCCCATCAGGGCCAGCAACGTAGACAACGGTACCCTGACCTTTGCCTACACCATCGATAAGGGCGGCTGGGATTTCGTCGTGGATTTCGACGGCTTTATGAACGGCGATCAGCTGGACGGCGCCCTCTATCCGGGTGGCATACCGGCCAAGGGGAAACGCCTAGCCTTGGCTTAGTCTTGGCTTTGTTCTGATTTAGCCTAGGTCCTGGCCGAGCGAGGTCTTGGCCGAGCTTTGACCTAAGTTGGGGCTAGCTGGCCTGAAGCTCGACGTACCGGCGATAGAGGCTGTCAGCCCTGGCCATCAGGCTCTCATGGTCGCCCACGTCGGCTACCTGGCCGTTATCTAGGAAGATGATGCGATCTGCCTCTCGTATGGTAGACAACCGATGGGCAATAACCACGACCAGACGATTCCGCGTCGTCTCTCGAAGCGCCTCGACCAAGGCGTTCTCCGTACGGGGATCCAGGGCTGCCGTGGGTTCGTCCATCACCAGGATCGGCGTATCGCGCACGATGCCCCGCGCAATGGACAGCCGCTGCTTTTGCCCCACCGAGAGCGTGTTCCCTCCCTTACCCAGCGGGGCATCCAGACCTGCGGGCAGAGCTTCAATGAACTCCAGGGCACCCGCAACACGACAGGCCTCCAGCATGTCCGCCTCGCTTGCATCAGGCTTGGCCAACAGCAGATTATCCCTGATGGTTCCGGTGAGCAGCATATGCTCCTGAAAAACGTAGGTAACCTGATCTCTGATGTCCGCCACTGCGGCCTGGCTGAGGTCTTGATCGTCGAATCGAATCTGGCCTGAGGAAGGTCGTAGGTAGCCAGGCAGCATATAGGCCAGGGTGGTTTTACCCGCCCCCGTTGGGCCTACCACGGCTACCAGCTCACCAACGGGCAGCTCTAGGTTCACGTTCTCAAGCGCCTGGCGACCATCTGGATAACTGAAACTCACCTGATCAAAATAGACGCCGCGCTGAGGTACCGTTATCGGCGTCTGTGCCCGATCCAGCTCAGAGGTGAAGTCGATAAAGAAGAACACGCGCCGGACAGCGGCTACGTTCTTTTGCAGTTCGATCCAGTAAAGGCCGATGGATCGGGCTGCATACATCAGGGTCATTAAAATACCAATCATGGCGGTATAGTCGCCGGGCGTCAGTACCCCCTCGATCACCTCATCGGTGATCAGGATGAAGGCCAAGACACCGCCACAAGTGATGGTTGCATAGGCAATGACCGTTATTGCGGCATCCAGCAGAACCGTATGCCGGTGCCGGCGGAAGGCCTCCTCACTCTTGGTATTAAAGCGTTCGGTCTCTTTCTGCATGGCGCCGAGGGCCTGGACCGCGGCAATGTTGTCCATCCCCTCTTCCATGCTGTTTACAGACGCCGCTCCGGCGGCGCGGCTGGTCTGATGCAGACGCCGGGCGATCCTGGACAGCGGGAGGGTCAGCAGCAGGGTAACGGGTATCAGGCATGTGGCGACCCAGACGATTTCAGGTGTTACCCGGCCATAGCTGTACTGCATGATGTAGACGGCTAGTGCCGAGCTGATGAGCAATAGCAGGGGCGCTATCGTCAGTTTGTAGCAAATGTCGGGGAGCATGGGGGCGTCATACATGACTCGGTAGACGGAGTCCCCAATGCGCTGATCGTCCAAGGTCGTCATTTCGAGCCGGCTCAGGCGGCCCATCAGAGTGGTCCGTAGCGAATTCGCCAAACGCTGGGTCATGCGCACCGTCAGCAGGACCTCGATGGTGCCCCATAATCCGCTGGCCTCGCTGGACCCTGAAGAGATCGCCTGCTCTGCCTGAGTCGCTGCATCATGTCCCTGAGGTAAATCTGCGAACTGTCCCGAGGCCCGAAGACCAAAGATAAAGAGCAGAGCAAAGGACAGCAGGGTTGTAGATAGCATGATGCCCGTGGGGCTCATGTCCATGATTAGGTGAATAAAGGGCATCATGAAGGGAGGAAACGGCACCTCCTCTAGCTGAAAGGGCTGCTGCAGGATCACTTGGTCCACAATGATTTTTAGGATCCAGGGCAAGATCAGCGGCGGTAGGATCGCTACCGAAGCGAATAAGACCTTATAAAAAAACAGTACCCTGACTCGCCCGATAAATTTCAGCGAGCGCATCAGCAAAGCCAGCGTCTCCCCGGAGGAAAGTTCAGGATCAGTATCCACACGGTCATCAAAGCGGGCAGTCTTGCTCATGGGACTAACGGGCCTCCCCGGTTTCAGCCTCAACAAAGCGGCTATAGGCCCCCTGCTGCGCCATCAAGGACTGGTGATCACCTAGCTCTCGAATCACCCCGTCTTCCAAGAACGCGATCTGATCAGCGCGACGAATCGTTGATAGCCGGTGGGTAATAATAAAGACCACGCGCCCCCGACCCCACTCGGCCAGGTTGCGCATGACAGCCTGTTCGGTCATCGCGTCGAGGGATGCGGTGGGCTCATCCAGGATAAGAATTGGGGTATCTCTAAGCACCGCTCGAGCAATGGAGAGACGCTGGCGCTGGCCGGTGGAAAGCTTGCCACCACGCTCGCCCAGCTCCGTGTCATACCCTTCGGGCATGTCCTGAATAAATTCGTCGGCACAGGCGATCCGAGCCGCCGCTTGAATTTTTTGTTGGTCCGTATCTTTCTGACCATATCTAATATTGTCGGCAACGCTCATGGCGAACAGAATATTTTGCTGCAACGCAATACTGACGCCCCCACGCAGATCCTCGGTGGCCATCTCTCGAATGTCCTCGCCATTAATGGTGACCCGACCCTGCTCTGGCTCGGCCAGCCGCAGCAACAGCGAAACCAAGGTGGATTTCCCCGCCCCGGTAGATCCAACAATGGCGGTGATGGTCCCCACTTCGGCACCGAGACTCACCCCGGCAAGCACCTTTTGCTGCGACTGATAGCTGAAGTGCACAGCGTCGAAATCAACCCGTTGGATGGGACTGGGAAAGGCCTTAGGATGTTCGGGCTCGTTCACCTCAGGCTCCAGATCAAGCAGATAAAAGGCACGCTCCAGACCCACCACAAGGTCCTGCACAATGGCCCAAGTTCCTGCAAATTCTCTAGCCTGCTTGGTCAGCTCCAAGCCCCGTCCCGTGGCCGCTTTAAAGGCACCCAAATTCCAAACGGCAAAGCCCACCAAGGCGATGGCAGCCCCCATATAGGTTGCTCTCTCGGAGAGCGCCCAGGTAGCCATCAAATACTCGGCAACCAAAAGCGCGGAAACACCGACCAGGGTGACTCCAACGCTCAACAGGACAAAGTAGTAACGCACTCTATAGGCGGCATCTAGCGCCTGCTGAGACTCTAGACCGAATTGCTGCATCATATGGTCCTCGGCGCCGCTGGCCTTGATCACGCGAATGGCCGCCAGGGTCTCCTGAATTCTGGACGTCAGCTCACTGTTGGCCTCTCGAGATTCCCGAGCAGCGAGTCTTATTTTCGGCATGTAATGGCGCATCAGACAGTAAATAGGGACACCGGCAGCGACCATGAATAAAAATAGCCAGGGCGAAAAGAGGACGATGACTACCATGCCAAAGGCAAACCAGGCGAGGATTCGGAGCGGCGTCAAGAGCATAAACTGAAGTACGTTCGTGATGGTGGCGCTGTCCTGATACACCCGGTAGATCGCATCCCCCGTGCGCGATTGACTGTGATGAGACAGGGATAGCCGTTCGGCCCGAGCCAGCATTTCTACTCTCAGCTGTTGGTTGATTCGCTGAAAAATCCAAACCATGTAGTACCAAACCAGGGCCACAGAAGCGGTGAGCAGGATCATATAAAGTGCACCGAGCACCAGGACTCCAAGGCGTACCTGCCGACGCTGGTCTTTGCTTAAGGGCGGCTCATCCTCAGCACCCGAGGTGACATAGTCCGCGTCCAGAAAAAGCGCCCTGGCCTGCAGGGGCTCTAGGCGCTCACCCAGCAAGATTTTGTTGTCCACCACATCGTTGGCCAGCACCATCCCGCCCAGGATCATGCCGCCGATGAGGGTGTTAAGCAGGACAAAGATCAGCAGGTGGGGGACTTGAGGGCGATAATACGGCCAGCAGCGGAAGCCCAGCTGCACGATGGCTCCCAGGGAATACTGATGTCGCGCCTGGCTATCCTTCCCCACGCCTCTCCCCGAACCTCTCCCCAGAGGTCAGTTAGTTAACAGTAACCCTGGGCCGCGAACTGGGTCCAAGGGTCGCGCTCACCGATACCGTATCCGGTTAAGAGGCCGTTCCTTAGCCACTCGCAAAATTCTGGATAAGGTTGAATGCCTTCAATGCGTGCGAGCGCCGCAAGCCACGGTGCTGGGTCATAGGTCACCTGGCGTGGGTCATAGACACCGTCCTCAAACACGCCATAACAGGCATGGAGCTTGCCGCAGCGTGGCTGACCCACGCTACCCGGATTGATGAATCGTCGTTCGCCAACAACACGGCTAAACTGCACATGGGTATGACCGAACAAAACCAGAGGCGCCGTGCTGCCGGCGGACAAATCCTCAAAAACCTGATCCTCTGCGTCGGGCAGGGCGGCCGGTCGACCTCGTCCCATTTCACCATGATGCATGAAGGCCTTAAGCTCTCCGACCTGGTACTCCCCAGCGGGCAAGAAACCGGCAATAAAGTCTCGCCCCGAGGGGTCCAGACGTTCCAAGATCCACTCGTTCAACGCGATCCACTCTGGCGGCCAATTAGCAAAGCTCGACGGATCCATCACCTCGTGGTCGTGATTCCCCATGATGGCCGTCATGGGTCCAATATGCTGGAGTAGCTCTAGCGTTTCGTTAGCCTGAGGCCCGGAAAGCGCGCTATCTCCCAAAAAGATGGTTGCATCCCGATCTTGCTCTGCCTGCATGACGGCTTTCAATGCCTCTGCATTGCCGTGGATATCGCTGATTACCAGTATTTTCATAGTTTCTATTTGTTGTTGTGAGCCATCGTTCTTTTGGGGGCATACTACCGATTAGCGCGACCGATCACAGTGCTCGTTGCGGTAGCCGGGCTAAAGTCACCCAATTCACCGACCCGCCTCTCGACGCCAGGCAGAGGCCAGTTCGTGCACGGCGATGTCTCGAAGGCGAAGATCGCCCCCGTAGGCATTAGCCACCAGAGTATTCACATAGGCGCCGGGGAGGAAGCAAAACGAGGCACTCATGCGCCCACCCTGAATAAAAATCTCAACCGAGGTCAAATCCACGATGAGTCGAACGTCCAGGTGCTCCTCATTGGGCAGCTCAACATACTCGGGCGTTGGCTTGACCTTAGGCACATCGCTAGGGCGGAATCTGAGGCGACCGTCCCTGAAATCAAAGACCATGGACTGGCCTCGGATCACGAGATAAAAAACCGCTGCCGTACCCTTTTCCACGGTGAAGCTAACGTCTAGCAGTTTGGCATTAGTAGGAACAACAAAGGACGCGCTGGGCGTAACGGCCACGGAATCCGGATGCACGCTCCGCAGACGTAACGCTTCAATCTCGCGCACAGGCTGACGCACCAGCCGGGCGTCTTCCCCCTCCCCTGTCAAAGACAGCTCAACGGGCAGCGACATCTGTTGATTAAACGGCATCTCTGGGTAAAGGCCGCCGGCCATCCATGAAATTTGTATTCGCCTATCGTTGGGCGCATCGCTCCATGTCTGCGCCGCATAGCCATTGGGCCCGAATTCGCCCAGCAGCACCGGACTCTCTGGCACGAAAGCTTCACCGTCAAAACGCCCAAGCTGATAGTGGCCGCCGGCTGCCCAAAAGACCCAGTGTTCCTGCCCCGCCTGATCCCGAAGCGGAAAGAAATCCGGGCACTCTGACTCGCCCGAAAACCTAAACCTCTGCCTTAGCTCCCAACTCTTGGCATCAGGGGAGGTCAGCAAGCAGTATTCGTCCTCGCTAAGGTAAAGGGCCATGACCCAGCGCTGGGAGGCCTCATGCCAGACTACCTTAGGGTCGCGATTCCCCTTGGACATCTCAGCCACCAGGGGATTATCGCTGAACTTCGTCCACTGTTTACCGCTATCCACGCTGTAGGCCAAACACTGGGTGTGAGCGCCGTTGGGTACCCGTTTCAAAGATGCCGTAGGCTTATCGGCAAATCCGGCGGCAGTATAGAAGGCCAACAGTGCGCCTGCCCCGAAGCCGGCGGTATTGTGTTCGTCCACGACAGCGGACCCAGAAAACATATCGCCCATGTCATCGGGCTCTAGAGCGATCTCCAGCTCTCGCCAATGCAAAAGATCGTCGCTGACCGCGTGCCCCCAACTCATTTCACCCCAGACCGGGGCGAGACGATTATGCTGAAAAAAGAGGTGCCATATCCCGTCTCGATAGACCAAGCCATTCGGGTCATTGATCCAGTTCTTCTTGGCTGAGAAATGAAACTGGGGTCGGTGTAACTCCGTGTAGATTGCCATTGCCCCTCCTCTCTTTTTATTGGCGGTCGACAGGCAGAGCCTACCCGAGTTAGTTCCGCATTGGCATCGCTTCTGCGTAGGCAACGAGGTGCCCGGTGCTGTGCTGCTTCGTCAGGCGGGAGCCTGTGTTTTCTCCAATAATTTCTGGGATTAATCCGCTGGCGGATAATGGGTGGGTTCCAAACCCCATCACTTGCACGACGACCCTGAGCATCGACAATCACCACACTCAAAAGAATTCAAAAACGCAGGAAACTACGAATGTTCACCACTCCCATTAACACGGCTGAAGACTCCCTGGAACGCGTTGGCGGCAAGGGCCGTTCGCTTGCCAAAATGGCGCGAGCTGGGTTCGCCGTGCCGGGCGGTTTTTTGGTTACCGCCGATGCCTATCGGGACTTTGTCAGCACCCATGGCCTTCAGGCAGAAATTTTAAAGCTGGCCGAGCCTCGGCTAAAGGATGGGTATCCTGCCTTTGATGAATGCGCCACGGCCATCAGCGAGCTGATTCTGGCGACGGAGCTGAGTGATGCGCTCAAGCAGGAAATTCTCGCGGCCTATGCAGCCGTAGATAATGGCCTCACGCCCGTCGCAGTCCGGTCGTCAGCGAACGCTGAGGATCTGCCAGGATTTTCCTTTGCCGGACAGCAGGAAACCTACCTGAACGTTAAAGGCGGAGCGGAAGTTATTGAGGCTGTGCACAAATGTTGGGCCTCTCTGTGGACGGCGCAAGCCATCAGCTATCGCCATCAAAACGGTATTTTAAACGACCAGGTTGCCATGGCCGTCGTGGTTCAGGTAATGGTGCCCTCAGATGTGTCTGGCATCCTCTTCACCGCCAACCCGACCACGGGTGAACGTTCTGAGATGGTCATCAATGCAAGTTTTGGACTGGGCGAAGCCGTTGTCGGCGGACAGGTGACGCCGGATACCTATATCGTCGAGCGCAGTGACCTGTCGATCAAAGAACAGGTTATCGGCCCCAAGGAACAGCAGATTATTTCTGACGGCGATCAGGGTGTTCGTATTGAGGAAGTGGATGCCTCAGATCGGGAGCTGTCTTCTTTGTCCCCTGAAATGCTCACCGAACTCTGTGAGCACGCCCTTAAAATTGAAGGCCTTTATGAGGGCCTTCCTCAAGATATCGAATGGGCTTTTCGCGATGGAAAGCTGCATTTGCTGCAGTCACGCCCCATCACCAACCTTCTGCCTCAGCCCATTGACCTGGTGTGGGAGCCTACGCCACCGGCTCAATTTGTAAGCCGACGACAGATCGTTGAGAACATGCCAGATCCCATCTGTGAGCTGTTCGAAGAGCTGTACCTCACGCGCGGCCTCGAGGCGCCCAGAGGCGGCAAAAGTCTGATGGTTGGCGGCGGACCGATGTTCGTCACGGTAAACGGCTACGCCTATCAGCGTTTCGATTGGCCGCAAATCATTAAGGACGTCGAAGAGCGAAGGAAAAGAAAGGACGAGAATCAGGCGATTTCCGAGGGCGCTATTGAAGAAGCCGAGTACAAGGCCTTTGATGACCAGATGAAGGCACAACGATCGGCGGCGGCCACGGCTGCCGTTAACGATCTGGGCATCTTCAAGGGGGAACTCAACGAAGAGGATCGAGCAGCCTTCGACGCCTGGTATCTGGCACAAGACCTGCCGGATTTGGATGCCCGGATTACCATGCCGACCAGCGACAATCCGACCTATATCGCGTTTAACAATACGACTACCAATGACGCTCAGCTCAATTCTTGGTTCGAAGGAGCGAAACCCCGCATCGAAGGCGTTGCCGATAAATGGCGTTCGTTGGATGTCGCGGAGGCGTCAGACCAGAAGCTCCTGGAGGGTATTACTGAGCTGGGTATTGAAGAGGGCTATTACTGGTCTAGCGACTCCAGCCATACCTTCGGCGTTGCTAAATCCACCGACGACCAGCTCCAGTGTTTTTTGCGCGAGACGCTGCCGGACCACAACTTCATCAGCGGGCAGTTCCTTTCGGGGATCGAGTCCAAAACCATGCAGGCCAACGCGGACCTATTTGCCATTGCAGAGGTCGTTCGCGCTCATGAGGACTTGTCCTACTTAGTGTTGGTCAAACCCTCTCAATTCCTGATGGAGGCCCTGCGTGAGCACCCGAAAGCCAGCCAGGTGGTTGCGTTACTGGACACCTACCTGCAGACCTATGGTCACCAGGGCTACAGCATGGACTTCATTGAGCCCACCCAGATCGAGGATCCCTCGGCACTCTTTGCGACTCTCAAAGCCATGGTGCGCGATCACAACTACCACCCCAGGCAGCAGGCCGAAAAGACAGCGGGCATTCGTAAGGAGAAGTTTGAGGAGGTCTCCAACCTGCTATCGGGGCTGGAGTACTGGCAGTTTCGCTTCAGACTCTGGCTGGCGCTGAAGTACAACTACATTCGCGAAGAGGTCGCCTTCCGCTTTGGCTACACCTGGTCGATTTTTCGACCCATGGCGTTCGAGCTGGGCCGGCGCTTAGCAGAAAGCGCTACGCTCAAACGGGCCGAGGATCTGTTCTTCTTAGTGACCGAGGAACTGGAGCAGGCGCTCAGCGCACGCGCCCAGGGCCAAGGTAAGCCCGAGCTGGGTGAACTGGCCGATCAGCGCCGGGCTGTGCGTGAGGCGCGCAAGCAGCATCATCCACCCGGTACGATCCCCCTGGAGGCTAGCGAGATCGAGGCGGTTTCCTTCAAAGAAACCCAGATCAAAAATGACGATGGTAGCGACGTCATGCGCGGCTTCGCGGTGAGCTCCGGGAGCATCACCGCCAAAGCAAGCGTCGTGCTTGGGCCAGCGGATTTCGACAAGATGGTGCCAGGCAGCATCCTCGTCAGCCCCCTGACGACCCCAGCCTGGACCCAGCTATTCGCCCATGCAGTGGGTCTGGTCACGGATGTGGGCAGCATTCTGGCTCACGGTTCCATCGTTGCCAGAGAATATGGTATTCCCGCAGTGCTTGGGGTGGGTAACGGGACCCAGCGCATCAAGCACGGTCAGAAAATCACCATCGATGGAGATACGGGGATCGTAGTCATTCACGACGACGACTAAGGCGGTCATAGGGCCATCTCAGGCCACCGTCAGGCGGCCTGAGCTGACCAGGAAGGGGCGATCCCCTCCCTGATCATGTTTGGCGGTGCGCTACGCTGAGGGCACATCCTCGATGGCCACAGCGCGTACCCAGGTTCCCTCCATGGGATCAACGTTCAGCGGAAAGCTGATCACGTAGACGCGCTCTTGGGTCAGCTGATCAATATTCACCAGCGGATAGAGAATGGGAATATTGTTGCCTGTCATCGCTCGGTGGGTGGGGGAGTTATTCGGCTCCGGCGCATCGGTCGCAGTTTCCCAAGAGATGCCGGGGACGCCCACGCCAAGCATCTTGATCTTCATTTCTTCCGCAAGCCAATCCGCTGTCTCTTTCACGATGGTGGGCTGTTGACCACCACTGTGCGCGCTCCCCAATAGTACGATATCTCCTTCCCGCACATTTGACAGATGCTCTGGCAAAATGGGCTGCCCCGCCAGATGATCCAGGTTGCAAACCACGGCTTCACCGCAATAGGTCGACAAAGGCATCTCCCAAAGACCAAGCATCCCTTCCGGCAGGCAGGTCCAGTTATCGTTGTGGCCCACGCCCAGTTGAATATGGGACCCCATATGTCCGCTAACCACCCCAATGGGCCACTCGGGGATTGTGGCTCGGTTGCCGCCCACCAGGTGCTCCATGGTCCCATCACGCTCGTTGATGGTCTCCTCCACAATCCAGGGCATATTGTAGACGTCTCTGGTGCCCTCTTCTATCGAGCCATCCAGGCGTGTCACGCGGGAGTTTATTTCCCAGGTTAAATCGACAACGCGGGTATTCTTCATATTAATCATTACGCTTCCTCCGGGGCTTCATAGGCCACCGCCCTGATAAAACTCGCCTCAAACTTATTCATTCGCAGGGGTAAGCCCACGTAAATAACCCGATCGGATTTAAGCTGATCGATGTCTACGAGCGGGTGCGCGATGGGCACGTTGGCTCCGAGCAACATCCGTCTTACCGGCGAATTGTCTGGCGCTGCGACCTTGAGGTCATACTGCCATAGAATGCCGGTTGCGCTGAGGCCCAACATTTTGATCTCACGATCTTCGATCAACCAGGCCACCGTTGCCGGGGATAGCCAGGGTTGCTCCAGGCCTTGATGACTGCTGGTCATCAGCACGATATCGCCCTTGGCAACGTTCCCTAGATGTTCGGGCTTTATCTCTACGCCTCGCAGCTCTCCGGCCTTACTGCTTAGGCTGTAGCCTTCACCAAGCGGATAAGTCTCACCCTCGCCCAGGACACGAGGTGCCAGGTGAGAAAGGTTGCAGACCGAGGCTTCGCCCATAAAGGTCTCAATGGGCATCTCCCAAAGGCCCTTCATATCAGGCGACGCGCCCAGCCAATGGCTAATATGGCCCTTGCCTCCCTGCACGTGAGCGCCGTGATGAGACGTCATTCTTTGTTGATGCCACTCGCTATCCCCCTCAGGGGCAGAATAGAGCGTAAAGAGCGAATTATCGCCAGCGAACCGGCCTTCCTCCATAACCCAAGGGCGCCCGTAGGGGTCTCTTGTGCCCTCTTCTACGGTGCCGTCAACACGATACACCCGGGCTCTAACCCGGGGACTGAGATCAACAATCCTATAGCCGTCCAACGAAAACATGATGGCTTCCTCCGCCTTAAAAGTGGTTCAGGTTACGTGCCGGGCACCCGGGCTCCAACCGTCATCTGACGGACATTCACCCAATAACCCAGCCATTTTTGTCAGGGCTCCATCTCCCAAATGAAGCCTCTCGAGCAGAAGGCATGACCTACGCCTACCCGCGCATCGTCGCCCTAAGGGTTAATCGTCCTCATGAATGATAACCGTACCCGCATCACCATCTATGGTGATGGTCTGTCCATGCTGAATCCGCACGGTCCCGTTACCCACGCCTAGAACGGCAGGAATGCCGTATTCCCGAGCCACGATAGATCCATGGGCAAGAATGCTGCCCATATCGGTTACCAGTCCGGCGGCGTGAGCAAATAGCTGTGTCCACGCCGGCGTAGTCAGAGGGCTGACTAGGATAGAGCCTGGCACCATCTTTTCGAACTCACTGGGCCCGGTGATGACGCTCGCCGGGGCCGTGATCTGGCCAGAACTGACCGCAAAGCCGCGCATCAAATTACTGTCGTCGTCATTCAAAATTTGGGTTTCCTTGAACTTAATGCCCGGATCTTCACGCGCCTCTGCAGGCAAGGTGCCTGGCGGGTGGTGACGCTTACGCGCCTCCCGCAGCTCCCGGCGTTCGGCCGCTAGCTTGCCAAACTCAGGCAACCCCTTGCCTTGGCTTCGAGCCTGGATTGCCTGTTTGATCTCTGCGCTCACCAGGAAGTAAACGTCGTCCGCCTGGTTAAAGGTGCCCTGATCCACCATACGCTGCCCTAACTCCGCCGCCATGGGGCGCAGTACGGACCAGCCATAACCGAAGAGAAAGGCAACCTCCTCACGAATGTAGTTGTAGCGTAACGCCAGCCATAGGCGGTAACGGAACTGCCAGTAAGGCAGACCGCTAAGCAAGGCTGAAACTGCTTCGAACTTCTCCTCCCGAACACGGCGTGCGCGTTCATCCTGGTGCTTAGGATTGTAGTCTGGGTCCATCACCATGGCTTTCAGCGACGCGAGGAGCGCGGTAGGGTCCTCTACCTGAGTGGGTTCCACAAAATCCATGCTGTAGCCCTGATGGCCATACACATTCAGGTACCTGTCGATAGCCGCCAAGACCTCCTCGGCTTCCTTTCGCTCCGCAAAGGCCGGCATCAGGAACTGAAGCGGCGTCACGGCGACGAGGTGGACCAACGTTTCCTCCGCACGCACCAGCTTGGCGATCTCAAACAGCTCGCCATTCGCCTCCATAGATTTAGAGTAAATCCCGGATAGAAATTGGCCGCTGATGAACTGTTCGTCAGGCAGCGTTTCACGCAAGAAACACTGCAGCTGATCGTCCGTCGACTTCGCTACACCGAAGGAGTGCGAGGCGTTGGTAGACCAGTAGCGGCCTTCCTCAATGGACAGCTCGGTTATACCCGCCAGCAGTTCGTCGTCACTGGCTGTTTTTAAGTCAAGCTGACGCCACTTGTCCTTCGCCTGCTTCAGTCTCGGCGCCGTCTCGTCGTGCCATTCAGCTAACTGCCTGTTATTGAACGCCGTCTTGGTTGCAAAGGAATAAGTGGGGTTGTCGCTCTCAGGCATGGAAACACGGTGCGCCAGGGTGGCCGCGTCCTGGGTTTCCGCCCAGGCCCTAAACTCGTCCGCATCGGCACTGGGGATTTCTGACAAAAACAGTTCGAGGTCAGATTTCTCCTGTAGTTCGATGGCCTCCTCTTGGGCTTGTTTGGCACTCTCTAACTCTGCTGCTCTTTGTTCTTCCGCCTCTATCTCGGCCTCGGTCACCGGCTGGGCGTTTCCTTTTTCACGTTCACGACGCTCGACGATGCGCTTGAAGTCAAAGCGCATATAGGCGTAGCCGTTCACCGTCACGAATAGCGGACCGCCGCCCACCTGCATACTTTCTCGCTTGCCGGTTTTCGAGCTTTCCAGGCCCTCGGTTAGATAGAGTTCTTCAAAAAGGGGACAAATCGGATCCGGCATATTTTCCACAATCTGCCGCCGTGAAACGTAAATGGCCGGAGGCGTCGGCTCCCAAACAACCTCTATCGGCTGCACCGGCAGATTGGTGATGGGCCTGGACTGCAACAAGGCCAACGCCCCATCTGTGCCATAGGCCCACTCAATATCTTGGGGTAGGCCGTCGAATAAGTTTTCTATCTTTTTCGCGGCGGCCAACAGCTCCGCAAGGCGTTCGCCGCTCAACGAGGATAGCGCCCGATCGCTTTCCGCAACGTCTTCCAGCCGAACCCCCTGCTCCGCATCAGACACGATTTTTTGTTGCTTAGGCCCAATAATTTGTTCCCTTACCTCCCCCGATGCCTTATCCATGATGTAGGTATCTGGGGTCACCTGACCGCTCACCACGGCCTCACCCAGCCCAAAACTGGCGTTAATGATCATTTCGCTGCGTTCACCGGTGGTCGGGTTTGCGGTAAACAAGATGCCGGAAACCTGAGAGGGCACCATAACCTGCACCACAACGGCCATGGCCACAGAGTCCTGCGGAATCCCGTTTTGGTGGCGATAGCTGATGGCTTGAGCGGTCCACAAGGATGCCCAACAGCGTTTCACCGCGTCAGACACCTCGTCGGCACCCCGAACATTTAAGTAGGTTTCCTGCTGGCCGGCAAAGGACAGTCCGGGTAGATCTTCGGCGTTAGCGGAAGAGCGCACAGCCACGGCGGGCGTATCCGATAGCGCTCCGTAGGCTGCAAAAATATCTTCGGACAGCTGGGTACCGAGATTTGACCCGTAAAAAAGCTGCTGAATGTTCTCAGACGCTTCCGCGAAAGAGAGCATGCCATTTACTAAGACTGGTTGTGCGTGCTGTAAAATTTGGGGCAGCAGATCATGCTCACTGACAAAGTTCCTGTAGGCCTGTGTGGTCACCTGGAATCCCGTGGGTACATGAAACCCCGCGTTCACTAACTTTGATAATGAGCGACCCTTACCGCCAACGGTCTCTAAATCGTCGTCCTTTGTATTTAACGGAACAATAAAGTTGTGCACTGCGCCCTCCTTGCCCAACGCGCGGCATTTCCTCTCGGCCTCGCATGGTCGTTATCGTTTATTTTTCAGCCGCCCATACTCACTAGCCCGCTGGTGGGGGTCAACTCTCCGCCGACGGGTATTCACCCGCTTTTCACACACGGTTTCCAGAGCGTGAAAGCCCGGTAGCACCAGGGCAAAAAAAAACGGCTGAAGCATTCGCTCCAGCCGTTTTCTTCGTTCACTAATCGACTGGGTCGATCAGCATATGGGCTACATTTGCCAAAGAACGCTGATGCCGATTTCGCGAGGATCAGTCAGAGATCCTTTGACGTCAGCTCCCGTTCCAGTTTCGATCGGTCTGAACTGCTGCACAGCGATCTCATCCATCACGTTCTTCACATACAGCGTGACCGTGTAGTCTTGTGCAGGCGAATTCCAAATCGCTCGGAGATCAACACGGGTATAGTCTTCCAGCTCGAATCTTTCTAGATTCGACAGGTCTGGGTGACGGGTACCCGTATAGTTGTACGATCCCAGCAGCGTCAGGCTACCGTAGGCAATTTCAGGCTCATACAGCGCGGTCACCGAGTACTTATGCTTCGCCATAAGCGCCAGGGTGTTGCCCGTGAACACTGAAGGCTCGCGGATAGTCTGTGTGGTAACCGTTCCGTCATTCATGACGAACTCAATTTCCGTAGAGGGCTGAGTCTCATCACAGCAGTACAGCGTGGTGAATTCACCAACGGAGGAATCTAGATAGTTATAGAACCCTCTAATCGTCAGCTCATCCGTCACCTTGTACGCGCCGGCAATCTCGAATCCAGTAATAGTCGTACCCTCAATGGTGTTCATTTCACCCTCGAAGATGCTCTCTCCTGGTCGGCGTTCCGCAGCATCGCGCAAGCGGCTGGAGTTCACCCAGTGCTCTTGGAAGTCCATGTGGAAGACAGCGGTTTCTAGCTGCAGGCTGCTATCGAGGAACAGACCTTTTAATCCAATTTCATAGTTAAGCAGCCTTTCAGAGTCGAATATTCCGAAGGTATCACCCGCAGTAGTGGGCTGACCGAAGCCAGC
>CENU01024764.1_pt1 | contig 15203 bp, 27 predicted proteins | sample 361331 | NCBI WGS metagenome assembly CENU01 (sample SAMEA2619766, study PRJEB7988) | marine metagenome | isolation source: saline water (ENVO:00002010), including
GAGGAGAAAAAAATGGCAAAAGAAAAATTCGAACGGAACAAACCTCACGTTAACGTAGGGACGATAGGGCACGTTGATCACGGAAAGACAACGCTCACCGCAGCTATTACTAAGCAGTTTGGAGACTTCAAAGCATACGATCAAATTGATAATGCTCCAGAAGAGAAAGCTAGAGGGATAACGATATCAACAGCGCATGTTGAGTATGAAACTGAATCCCGACATTATGCACACGTTGACTGTCCTGGACACGCGGACTACGTCAAAAACATGATTACTGGTGCTGCGCAAATGGATGGGGCCATTTTGGTGGTCAATGCAGCTGATGGACCAATGCCGCAAACAAGAGAGCATATTCTGTTGGCAAGACAAGTTGGAGTTCCAGCTCTTGTCGTTTTTTTAAATAAGGTTGATCAGGTAGACGATCCGGAGCTATTAGAGTTGGTAGAGATGGAAGTCAGGGAATTACTGTCTTCTTATGAGTTTCCAGGAGATGATATTCCGATTATTTCAGGGTCAGCTTTGGCTGCTTTGGAAGATAGAGACGAAGAAATTGGGGCCAAGAAAATTGCGGAGCTTATGAAAGCTGTTGACGACGCGATACCTACTCCTGATAGACCCATTGATCAGCCATTTCTGATGCCTATTGAGGACGTTTTTTCTATATCCGGCCGAGGTACAGTTGTTACGGGGAGAGTTGAGCGCGGAGTTATCAATAATGGTGACGAAATAGAAATTGTAGGGATCAGAGAAACAACAAAGACCGTGTGTACTGGTGTAGAGATGTTCAGAAAGCTTTTGGATAGGGGAGAAGCTGGTGATAACATCGGTGCTCTTCTCAGAGGCACAGAACGGGAAGGAGTTGAACGTGGACAATGTCTTGTTAAGCCCGGTTCCGTTACCCCGCACACAAAGTTTGAAGCTGAGGCTTACATACTGACAAAGGATGAAGGCGGAAGACATACGCCGTTTTTTGGTAATTATAGACCCCAATTTTATTTTCGAACAACAGATGTCACCGGAACTGTTCAGCTTCCCTCAGGAACAGAGATGGTAATGCCTGGTGACAATTTGAAGTTTGAGGTGGAACTCATCGCTCCAATAGCAATGGAAGAAAAGCTAAGATTTGCTATAAGAGAAGGTGGCAGGACTGTCGGAGCCGGCGTCGTATCTAAGATAATAGAATAGAAAGATACAAAGATGCAAAATCAAAGTATACGAATAAGGTTAAAGGCTTTCGACTATCGAGTGTTAGATACTAGTACGCAGGAAATTGTTTCGACGGCAAAGCGGACTGGAGCACAGGTTCGTGGGCCGATACCTTTACCTAATAAAATAGAAAAGTATACGGTTCTGAGAAGTCCGCACATAGACAAAAAGAGTAGGGAGCAATTTGAGATGCGGACCCACAAAAGACTTATGGACATTGTCGATCCAACCCCTCAAACTGTTGATGCCCTCATGAAGCTCGATTTAGCGGCGGGTGTGGACGTAGAAATTAAACTTTGAAGTAAAGAAAGAGATCAATCGTATGCGTACGGGTGTTATTGCAAAGAAGATAGGAATGTCTCGGATTTTCAACGATGATGGCAGGCAGATACCTGTCACTGTTCTATTGTTGGATGACCTGAAAGTGGTAGCCAGAAAAACGATGGAAAAGGATGGTTATACTGCGGTGCAACTGGGATCTGGTTTGGCAAAAGCCAAAAACGTAAGTAAACCCATGAGAAGCTACTTCGCAGCCTCCAAGGTAGAAGCTAAAAGGGTTTTGAAAGAGTTTAGAGTGTCAAGTGAAAATCTCATTGACGTGGGGTCGCAAATAACGGCAAAGCATTATGTAGAAGGACAATTTGTTGATGTGTCCGGAGTTTCAATTGGCAAAGGCTTTGCAGGTGCAATGAAGAGACATAATTTTGGAGGACTAAGGGCCAGTCACGGCGTTTCCATTTCCCATCGGTCCCATGGTTCAACAGGCCAGTGTCAGGACCCAGGCCGAGTTTTTAAAGGAAAAAAAATGGCTGGGCATATGGGGTCAAGAAAGGTCACAACACAGAATCTGGAAGTTGTTAGTACTAATGAAGAGACTGGATTGATATTAGTCAGAGGTGCAGTTCCTGGTGCCAGAGGAGGATGGGTAACGATTTCTGACGCAGTAAAAAAGCCAGCGAATAAAGACGCTCCAATGCCAGCATCTTTAAAAGAGAAAAGCTCGGAGAGCTTAGAAAAGAAGCAGCCTGAAGTTAGTTCTTCTATGGCAGAGAGCTCTGCATCTGAAAAGGTAAAAGACGATGAAAGCTGAACTTCTAAACGTAAGTACCGGTAAAGTTAAGCCTTTCAATTTATCTGACGGTATTTTTTCATTGGAGCCTAGAAAAGATATTTTAAATAGGGTTGTTAGATGGCAATTAGCTAAGAAGCAGCAGGGAAGCCATTCTGTTAAAACAAGATCAGAGGGGAGCTATTCAAAGTCTAAGATTTATCGACAAAAGGGAACAGGTGGAGCCAGACACGGCGATAGGAATGCCCCAATTTTTAGAAAAGGGGGCGTTTATAAGGGGCCTAAGCCTAGAGACCATAGTCATGACTTGAATAAAAAATTTAGAAAATTGGGATTAAAGCATGCCTTATCCAGTAAAATTTCAACAGGAAAGATAGTATTTATAGAGGATTTAAAATCGAACTTTGAAAAGACGAAAGACTTGGTGAAAATTTTCGATTTGTATGGCTGGCGCAACCTATTGATTATAGATGATCAAGAAAACGCCAGAAATCTATCTAGGTTCACTAAGAGGTTGGCTAACCAGGATGTGTTGAGTGTTAATGGGATTAATGTTTACGACATATTGAGAAAAGAGCACTTGGTAATAACATCTGCAGCGCTAAAGCAGTTGGAGGAAAAGCTCCAATGAAGAGTAATTATGATATAATTCGCCGCCCCATAATCACTGAAAAAGCAACCCTGGCCTCTGAAGTTGGAGGTGTAGTTTTTGAAGTTTCTATGGGGTCAAACAAAGCTCAAATCAAGAATGCTATTGAGGATTTGTTTAAGGTAAAAGTAAAGGCTGTTAATACATCCATATCAAAAGGTAAGAGGAAGCGCTTTCGTGGCCGAATGGGAAAGCAACGAGACATAAAGAGAGCTTATGTGATGTTAGAGGAAGGTAACACAATTGATGTTACTTCAGGTTTATAGGAAGGTATTGAGGAACAAAGATGGCGTTAAAAAGTTATAAACCAACATCCCCAGGGCAAAGAGGCCTTGTTCTAGTTGATAAGTCAGACCTTTGGAAGGGAAGGCCGGAGAAAACGCTAACTAGAGGCTTAACGAAAAAAGGCGGACGGAATAATTTTGGACGGATAACAGTAAGGCACCAGGGCGGGGGTGCTAAAAGGTTGTATAGGGAAATAGATTTTAAAAGATCAAAAACAGATATGAATGCAACGGTCGAGAGAATTGAATACGATCCGAATAGATCAGCTTTCATAGCGCTAATTGTTTATGAGGATAAACAGAGATCTTATATTCTAGCCCCTCAGAGGCTTAAAGCCGGTGACGTTGTAATATCTGCAGAAAAAGCCGATGTAAAGCCAGGAAACGCGATGCCGTTTTCGAGTATGCCAGTAGGCACGATAGTGCACAACATAGAATTCAAACAGGGTAAAGGCGGACAAATCGCAAGGTCCGCTGGTGCTTACGCACAATTTATTGGTAGAGACGGAGGCTACGCACAATTGAGGTTGTCTTCAGGGGAGGTCCGAGTAGTGAGGCAAGAGTGTATGGCGACAGTAGGAGCGGTTTCCAACCCAGACAATTCAAACCAAAATCTTGGGAAGGCAGGAAGATCAAGATACTTAGGCAGAAGGCCAACAGTTCGTGGAGTTGTTATGAACCCAATTGATCACCCGCATGGTGGAGGAGAAGGCCGGACTTCAGGTGGAAGGCACCCTGTTACCCCCTGGGGTAAGCCTACCAAGGGAGCAAAAACTCGGTCCAATAAAGATACTGATAAATACATCATACGATCAAGACACTTAAAGAAGAAAGGAAGGAGATAACATGGCTAGATCTGCGTGGAAAGGACCATTTGTTGACTCCCATCTTCTAAAAAAAGCTGAGATAGTTAGAGAAAAAGGAAGCAAAGAAGTTATTAAGACTTGGTCTAGAAGATCCACTATATTGCCACAATTTGTAGGTTTGACATTTGGCGTTTATAACGGACGTAAGCATATACCCGTTATGGTTTCAGAAGAAATGATAGGTCAAAAGTTAGGCGAATATAGTCCAACTCGAACTTACTATGGTCACGCATCTGATAAGAAAGCTAAGAGGAAATAAAACGATGTCTAAAGAAAAGAATGCTCGTAGAGTAGCAGAAAATGAAGCGATGGCAAAACTAAGGATGATCAAGACCAGTCCTCAAAAGCTTAACTTGGTAGCTCAACTTATTAGAAACAAGCCTGTAGCAAAAGCGCTATCTGATCTTAGGTTTTCTAAGAAGAGGGTAGCAAAAGATGTGTCTAGCTGTTTGCAAAGCGCTATAGCAAATGCTGAAAACAACCACGGGCTTGACGTAGACGAGCTGGTTGTTCAAAGCGCCTATGTCGGGAAGAACATGGTGCTGAAAAGAGGGCGCCCACGTGCAAGAGGTCGCTATGGAAGAATTCTAAAGCCTTTTAGTCAGATCACAATAGTTGTTAGAGAGAATAGAGAAGAGGAATAAGCCGATGGGACAGAAAATAAATCCTATAGGGTTGCGGCTACAGGTTAATAGAACTTGGGAAAGTGTATGGTTCGCTGGAAGACGTGAGTTTGGCGACTTGTTACACCAAGATTTGCAGATTCGGAAGTACGTTAAGGCAAACTGTAGCCAAGCAGGTATTAGTCGTGTGGTTATCGAAAGACCACACAAAAAGTGCAGGGTCACAATACATGCTGCCAGGCCAGGAGTTATAATAGGGAAAAAAGGCTCTGATATAGAGACTTTAAGAACTTCTCTTTCCAAATTGACCGGAAGTGAGCTGTTACTAAATGTTATGGAAGTTAGAAAACCGGAAACGGATGCGGCTCTTGTGGCTGAGAGCATTGCTCAGCAGCTTGAAAGAAGAGTATCTTTTAGGAGAGCAATGAAGAGAGCGGTTCAAAACGCAATGCGTATGGGAGCGCTGGGCATACGGGTAGATATATCAGGCCGTTTAGGTGGAGCTGAAATAGCAAGGACTGAATGGTATTCAGAAGGAAGAGTACCGCGACATACACTTCGTGCTGACATTGATTACTGTATTGCCGAAAGTAGCACAGCCTATGGAATCATAGGTGTGAAGGTATGGATCTTCAAAGGTGAAATTATGGAGCATGATCCATCAGCAAGAGATAAAAGGTTAAGTGAACTAAAAGAAAGTTCTTCCAGAATACAAAAAAACACTAACATTTCCCAGGAAAGAGCAAGCTAAAAATGTTACAACCAAAAAAAACAAAGTTTCGCAAGCAACATAAGGGCCGGATACATGGTTTAGCCAAAGGGGGTTTTGCTGTAAACTTTGGAAGTTATGCATTGAAGGCCACGGAACCTGAGAGAATAACCGCAAGACAGATCGAAGCTGCTAGGAGAGCTCTAACAAGGCATATGAAGAGGCAAGGTAGAGTATGGATAAGAATTTTTCCTGATGTCCCTGTTACTGCTAAGCCGATAGAAGTAAGAATGGGTAAAGGGAAAGGGTCTGTTGATCGATGGGTTGCAAAGGTTAAACCTGGAAGAATTATGTTTGAAGTTGATGGTGTGTCTGAGTCAATAGCGAAGGAGGGTTTGCGGTTAGCTGCAATGAAGCTACCTGTAAAAACTCGCTTCGTTAGTAGGCAAGACTGGTAGAGGTTTTAAGAGGGTTTAGAAAAATAATGAAAATTAACGATTTAAAGGATAAAAGTGCTGACGAGCTAAAAGGTGAGCTTGATAAGCTCAAAAAGGAAGCGTTTAACCTTAGGTTCCAGAAGGCAGGCGGCCAACTCGAAAATACTGCTAGAGTTAGGTTTGTAAGGCGCTCAATTGCCCAGGTATTAACGGTGCTTAATTCCAAAGCCGAGAAAGTATAGATGGAGATTTAGATGCCAAAAAGAGTATTACAAGGAACCATAGTAAGCACACTTAACAAAGATACACTGACGGTTTCCGTTGAAAGAAGATTTAAGCACCCTGTTCTTAAAAAAACGATAAGAAGATCAAAAAAATATCGAGCCCATGGTGATAATAGTTCTTACAAATTGGGAGACATCGTAAAGATACAAGAAACGGCGCCTATTTCTAAGACAAAGAGATGGGAAGTTATTCAGTAGGACTTAAGTAAATTAATCGAAACCAAGGCGAGATAGCCTAAAGGTCGGGAGAAAAATATGATACAAATGCAAAGCAACCTTGAGGTTGCCGACAACTCAGGTGCTAAGAGAGTTCAATGCATAAAAGTGCTGGGTGGTGCTAAGAGAAAGTACGCCTCAGTGGGCGACGTGATAGTTGTGACTATCAAGGAAGCTATACCGAGAGGCAAAGTCAAGAAAGGTGAAGTAAGGAGAGCTGTAATTGTTAGAACTGCGAAGCAAATCCAAAGGCAGGATGGAAGTTCAATTAAATTTGATACGAACGCAGCTGTCTTACTAAGTAACTCAGGGGAACCGATCGGAACACGGATCTTTGGACCTGTTGTCAGGGAATTGAGATTAAAGAAGTTTATGAAAATTGTATCATTAGCCCCGGAGGTACTGTAATGGCTGCAAGAATAAAAAAAGGCGATAGTGTCATAGTGTTGGCCGGAAAAGATAAGGGCAAGAGAGGTCAAGTAACAGAAATTATAACCAAATTAAACAAAGTTGTTGTTGAGGGTGTAAACTCCGTTATTACGCATAAAAAACAAACCAAAGATAGTGCAGGTGGAAGGATACCCAAAAATGCTCCTGTGCATTTGTCAAATGTTGCTTTATTGGACCCCAAAAATGATGTAGCAACACGGGTTGGGTTTGTCATTAAGGATGGAAAAAAAGTAAGAGTAGCTAAAAAATCCGGGGAGTTAATAGATGGATAATTACAAACCTCGTTTGGAAAAGCTGTATCTAGAGAAATACCGGTCAAGCTTGAAAGATCAGTTCAAATATAAAAATGATCTGATGATTCCAAAAATTGACAAAGTGGTTTTAAATATGGGAATTGGAGAGGCTGTCGCAGACACAAAGAAAGTTAAATCCGCGCATAATGATTTGATGCTCATTGCAGGCCAACTTCCTGTCTTCACCAAGGCAAAAAAATCTATTGCCGGCTTCAAAGTGAGGGAAGGCATGCAGCTTGGAGCAAAAGTGACTTTAAGAAGGTCAAGAATGTATGAATTTATTGATCGCTTGATTAATGTTGCTATGCCAAGAGTAAGAGATTTTAGAGGGTTATCGCCTAAAAGTTTTGACGGTCGAGGCAATTACGCTCTCGGCATCAAAGAGCACATAGTGTTTCCAGAAATTGACTTCGACAAAGTAGATGAGATTTGGGGGCTCGACGTTGTTGTATGCACCTCAGCGAAATCAGATGATGAAGCCAAGTTTTTACTTGGTTTATTTAATTTCCCTTTTAGAGATTAGGATAGAAAAGTTATGGCAAAAGTTTCAATGGTAAATAGACAAATCAAACGTGAAAAGCTGGTCCAAAAGTTTGCAAAAAAGCGTGAGGAGCTTAAAAAAATATCAAGGGATTCATCTTTAACCAATGAAGAACGCTTTAAGGCTCGCCTAGCTTTAGCCAAGTTGCCAAGGAACTCGAGTCCTACTAGGTTGCACAATAGGTGCGCCATCACGGGAAGACCAAAGGGCTATTACAGGAAGCTCAAAATGTCAAGAATAGCCCTACGAGAGCTAGCCTCGGCAGGCGAAATTCCTGGTATGATTAAGTCCAGCTGGTAAGGAGGAATTGACATGACAATGACCGATCCATTAGGTGATATGCTAACAAGGATAAGAAACGCTCAAATGAGAAGAAAGCAGTTTGTTGTTACTCCAAACTCAAAGTTGCGGGCATGGGTTTTAGATGTGTTGAAGAGCGAGGGCTACATTAAGAGCTATGAAATTGAAAAGACTCCGTCCGGTACGGATACAATAAAAGTCTCTTTGAAATATTTTGATGGAGAGCCAGTAATTAAAGAACTTAAACGCGTATCAACACCGGGTCGACGAGTTTATTTAGGGGTGGATAACCTTCCAACAGTTAGACAAGGTTTGGGGGTAGCAGTTGTTTCTACTTCAAAAGGTATAATGTCGGACTCCCAAGCTCGTCAATCAAGAGTTGGTGGAGAAGTTTTATGTACTGTTTTTTAAGGATTTGTTATGTCAAGGATAGGAAAAAAGCCGATTGAAATTCCAGCTGGTGTCGAAGCCACTCTTAAAGATGGCACTATTGAAGTAAAAGGCGCTCTTGGTTCAAGATCTTTTGATTTTTCAGAAAAACTGAATGTTGATATTGTTGATCAAAGTATTTCAGTTAAACCTAAGAACTTAGAGAAGGAAACAAGACAACTTTGGGGCATGTCGAGGTCACAAATTGCAAATATTGTATACGGAGTAAATACAGGATTTTCAAAAGAGCTAGAAATAAATGGAGTTGGTTACAGAGCTGCTGTACAGGGCAAAATCCTTAAATTGTCCTTGGGCTATTCTCATGATGTGGATTTCGATATCCCAGATGATGTGAAGATTACCTGTGCAAAGCCTACAGAGATCAAGGTAGAAGGAATAGATCAGCAGGTGGTTGGAGAGGTTGCTGCAAAAATTCGAGCTTGGAGGGCTCCCGAGCCATATAAAGGAAAGGGAATAAGGTACAAAGGCGAATACATTTTTGCTAAAGAGGGAAAGAAGAAATAGGAGCTAACAATGACAACACGTAAGGTAAAACTGTTTAAGAAAAGATCATTGAGGGTCAGAAATAAATTGAAGAAAACTGGCTATGGTAAATGCAGACTGTCTGTTCATAGATCTTCAAAAAATATATATGCTCAAGTAATAGATGACAGGCTAGGAACGACATTGGCTTCTGTGTCATCATTAGAAAAGAGTTTAGGAGTAGTTGGAAAAAACAATATTGAAGTTGCAGCAAAGCTTGGAAAGGAAATTGCCTCAAGAGCTATTAAAAAAGGGATTAAAGAAGTAGTATTTGATAGAGGAGGACTACTTTATCATGGTAAAGTCAAGGCGTTAGCAGATGCCGCTAGAGAAAATGGATTAAAACTATAAGGATTGGAACTTTGGAAGATAAGAGAAAATTAGAAAGAGATGATTCGGAATTTGCAGATAGGTTAGTTGCAATAAACCGCGTCTCAAAAACGGTAAAAGGCGGTAAAAGGTTTGGATTTGCAGCTTTAGTCGTCGTAGGTGATCAAAAAGGTAGAGTTGGTTACGGTAAAGGAAAAGCTAAGGAAGTTCCAGAAGCAATTCGTAAAGCTACGGAACAAGCTAAAAGAAAGACAGTAAAAGTTCCGTTAAGAGAAGGCAGGACACTTCATCATGACATTGATGGTCGGCACGGTGCGGGAAGGGTGGTAATGAGAAGTGCAAAGGCTGGAACAGGCATTATAGCCGGCGGGCCCATGCGTGCCGTCTTTGAAATGCTAGGAATTCAGGATATTGTAGCCAAGTCATTAGGGTCACAAAATCCGTATAACATGATCAGAGCTACCATTAGTGGATTGACAAAAGAGTGGAGTCCCAGAATGGTTGCTCAACGACGAGGCAAAAAAGTTGCCGAGATAACTTCTAGGTAATGGTAAATGTATGAATAAGAAGATAAAAATAAAAAAAGTAGGCTCTTTAATACGTCAGCCACAAAATCAGATAAGAATCGTTAAAGGTTTAGGCCTCAGAAAAACCAATTCGGTAAGGGAAATAGAGGATACACCAGCTACCAGGGGAATGTTGTCTAAGGTAGCCCATTTGGTCAAGGTTATAGATTAAAATAAGGGAAGTAAAAGAATATGCGTTTAAATGATATTGCAGATAATCCTGGTGCTGTGAAAAAGAGGGTAAGAGTAGGACGAGGCCCTGGCTCTGGCAAAGGCAAAACTGGTGGCCGTGGAATTAAGGGTCAGAAATCTAGATCTGGGGTCTCTATAAAGGCCTTTGAAGGAGGGCAGATGCCCCTTTATCAAAGACTGCCCAAGCGAGGCTTCAATTCTAGAAATTCAAAGAAATTAAATGATCAAGTTAATCTTGGGTCAATACAGAAGTTAATTGATACAAAAAAGATCGTTGAAAACAGCACAATAGATATCGATGCACTTCGTAACGTAGGTTTGATCAACAAGAACGCGGTGTCTGTTAAGCTATTGGCGAAGGGAGCTTTGGACTCTAAAGTCAAAATTGAAGTTTCCAGTGCCTCTGAAAAAGCGAAATTGGCGGTAGAAAAATTGGGTGGCGAGCTCAAATTAATTTCTTAAAAAAGGAATATTGATCAATGGTATCTGCAGCAGAACAGATGGCAGCTAATTTGAACTGGGGATCTATTGGGAAAGCAAAGGATCTTCAAAACAGGATACTTTACGCGCTATTACTTCTTATAATATATAGGGCAGGCACTTATGTACCAGTTCCCGGAGTTGATGCAGAACAATTAAAAGCCTTTTTTGAACAAAATGCTCAAGGTATCGGTGGAATGCTCAATATGTTTACGGGAGGAGCTGTAGGGAGGATGGCAGTATTTGCTCTTGGAATAATGCCGTATATAACCTCTTCTATTATCATGCAATTGTTGACCTCCATGGTTCCCTATCTTGAACAACTAAAGAAAGAGGGTGAACAAGGTAGACAAAAAATAAACCAATATACGAGATATGGTACAGTGATTTTGGCTTTCTTTCAGGCATGGGGGATTGCTGCTGGGATCGAGTCACAGGGTCTCGCATCAGAACCGGGGCTTTTCTTTCGTGTATCCTGCGTCGTTACTCTGGTTGGAGGAACAATGCTCTTAATGTGGCTTGGCGAACAGATAACACAAAGAGGTATAGGAAATGGTATCTCTTTAATTATTTACGTAGGTATAATTGCTGAGCTTCCTGGTGCGCTAGGACAGTTTTTTGCTTCCGGGCGATCTGGTGCCTTAAGTGCATTTACAATCATCTTTCTTATACTTGTGGTAATCGCAGTGATTGGTTTCGTCGTTTTCGTAGAGAGAGCTTTACGTAAAGTCCCTCTTCAATACCCTAGAAGACAGGTCGGGATGAAAATATTTGAAGGTGAAAACTCCAACCTTCCTGTGAAAGTCAATCCCTCTGGCGTAATACCTGCTATCTTTGCCTCATCTCTGTTGCTACTGCCCACAACCTTAACTGCTTTTTCCGCTAACGATAGCTCCGGTTTTGTCGGCTTTGTAGCGGCTTACTTGGGTCCCGGGCAGTTTCTCTATTATTTGTTCTTTGGAGGCATGATTATTTTCTTCGCTTATTTTTACACTCTGAACGTATCTTTCAAACCGGAAGAGGTTGCAGAAAATATTAAGAAGCAAGGGGGGTTCGTGCCAGGTATAAGACCTGGACCAAAAACAGCAGAATATCTTGAGTATGTTATTGTTAGAGTATTAGTAGTGGGTTCTCTTTATTTGGCTGCAGTTTGTTTGCTACCAGAATTCTTACGAGCACAGATGAATGTTCCATTTTATTTTGGTGGCACTTCAGTATTAATAGTAGTATCTGTAACTTTGGATACCGTTGCTCAATTACAATCCCATCTTCTAGCATATCAGTATGAGGGTCTCATTGAGAAGTCTCGCTTGGGTAGAAAAAGTAAAAGGCAGAGTAGGTTTAGAAGATGATTATAATATTATTCGGACCGCCGGGTGCTGGGAAAGGAACACAGGCTGAAAGATTAGTTGATAAACACAATCTTATGCAACTATCGACTGGCGATATGCTTAGGGATGCGATTGCAAGAGGAAGTGACCTTGGTATTAAAGCAAAGGCCATTATGGATAAGGGTGAGCTAGTTTCTGACGGAATCATAATATCAATGATTAGTGAGAAAATACAAGGCAATAAAGGCAGAGGCTTTATTTTCGATGGATTTCCACGTAATTTAGAGCAGGCCAAAGCATTAGATGTAATGCTAGAAAAGCTTAGTTTGAGTTTAGATCTAGTCATTGAAATTGTGGTAAAGGATGACGTTTTAATAAACAGAATTGAAAAGCGCGTACGGGAAAGCCAACACGCAAGAAGTGACGACAACGAAGAAGTTCTTAAGAATAGGCTAAATGTTTATCATCAAAGTACAGAAAAGATAAAACCGTATTATATGGCTCAGAAGAAGCTCGTTAAAATAGATGGGATAAGGAGCATTGAACAGGTCAGCAATGAAATTGAGGGCTACATTGTTGATATAGTTAAACAATAGAGCCGATAACTTATTTTGTGCTAGTTGCGAAAAGAAAAAAAGATATTTGAAGGAATAAGAGAAATAATTTATTGATCTATTGACGTTATTTATATAAGCGTTATAAAGACATTCTGATCAATTGAATGGATGAAACATATTTAATCGGAGAGTAAAATGGCTAGAATAGCCGGAATTAATTTGCCTACAAATAAGAGAGTTCTTGTTGCTCTGACTTACATACATGGAATAGGTAAAGTCACCTCACAAAAAATATGCGAGTCTGCTGGTGTAAACATGTCTACTAGGGTAAATGAGCTTTCGGAGCAAGAAGTAGCCTCTATAAGACAAAATATAGATGGCAACGTGGTTGTTGAGGGCGATTTACGAAGGGAGCGCACAATCAATATAAAGCGATTGATGGATCTCGGGTGTTATAGAGGTTTAAGGCACAGACGAGGTCTGCCAGTGAGAGGTCAGAGAACGCATACAAATGCGAGAACGAGGAAAGGACCAGCAAAAGCGATAGCTGGTAAGAAAAAGTAGACGGAAGAGTATATGGTTAAGAAAAAAAAGAAAGAAAAGAAAAACATTACAACAGGAATTGCACATATCAATTCCAGCTTTAATAACACAAAGGTTCTTATTTCTGATGTGCAGGGAAATGCCATAGCTTGGTCTTCAAGCGGAACAATGGGGTTTAAGGGATCCAGAAAGGCAACACCATATGCTGCTCAGTTGGCAGCAGAGGATGCTGGGAAAAAGGCACAGGAACACGGCATGAGATCTCTTGATGTGCATGTTCAAGGTCCTGGCTCCGGCCGAGAGTCGGCATTAAGAGCATTATCTGCTATAGGAATGAATGTGACATCGATTAGAGATGTTACTCCTATTGCGCACAATGGATGTAGACCACCAAAGAGACGACGTGTCTAAAGACATATCGTAAATAATTATAACCTCGGGAACGCTTAGCTGTAAAGGATCGAGCTAAGGTAAGAATGGAGGACTAGATGATCCACAAAAACTGGCACGAACTTATAAAACCTTCTGGTTTAAATCTTTTAAATGACGAACAAAATCAAAACTTTGCAACAATTGTTGTTGAGCCACTTGAAAGGGGCTTCGGACTTACTTTAGGGAACGCTCTCAGAAGAACACTGCTTTCATCTTTGCAAGGGGCTGCGATAACCTCTGTGAAGATAAACAGCGTGTTACACGAATTTTCGTCAATCCCAGGCGTGCGAGAAGACGTCACCGACATAGTATTGAATTTAAAAGCAATTGCGGTCGGAATGGAAGTTGAAGGTCCAAAAAAATTAAGTTTGAAAGAGCAAGGTCCAAAAGCAGTAACCGCCGGCGATATAATCGAAACAAATGGTATTAGTATTTTAAATAAAGATGCAATCATATGTCAGTTAGATGAGGGAGGCTCTCTGGATATGGAACTGACAGTTGATACCGGTAAAGGATATGTGCCAGGTGATAAACACCGAGATGAGGACGTGGCTATTGGTTTAATTTCGGTCGATGCAATGTTTTCTCCGGTAAGAAAAGTGTCTTACAAAGTGGACTCCACGCGAGAAGGCCAGGTGCTTGATTACGACAAATTATCTTTATCTATAGAGACTGATGGATCAATAAGCCCCGAAGATGCAATAGCATTTGCCGCCCGAATTTTACAAGACCAGCTTACTATTTTTGTAAATTTTGACGAGCCCGAAGCTGAAGAAATTGCTAGCGAAGAAGATGAATTAGCTTTTAATCCGCTTTTATTAAAGAAGGTTGAAGAGCTCGAATTGTCTGTTCGATCAGCAAATTGTTTAAAGAACGATAATATCGTTTACATCGGTGACTTGATACTAAAAACGGAATCAGAGATGCTGAGAACGCCCAACTTTGGCAGAAAGTCCCTTAACGAAATTAAGGAAGTGCTTACTTCAATGGGACTACATCTGGGGATGGACGTTTCTGAGTGGCCACCGGAGAATATTGAAGAGTTGGCCAAAAAGCATGAAGATCAATACTAAATAGTTATATGGAAGATGTACTATGAGACATTCACATGGTTATAGAAGGCTAAACAGAACACATGAACATAGAGCAGCCATGTTCGCAAACATGGCATGTAGCTTAATTGAACATGAACAAATCAAAACAACTCTTCCCAAGGCAAAGGAGCTGAAGCCTATTGTAGAAAAACTCATAACCCTTGCTAAGAAAGGTAATTTGCACTCTAGGAGAATATTGATATCCAGGATAAAACAGCAAGAGGCTGTCAGAAAATTATTTGATGTCTTAGCGGCACGATACAAGGATAGGAATGGAGGGTGCGTAAGAGTTCTCAAAGCAGGCCAAAGATATGGTGATATGGCAGACATGGCAATTATTGAACTCGTCGATAGAGACGAGAATGCAAAGGGCGCGGTTGATCGAAAGCGACTAGATGAGCTTGAGAGCGCTGAATCTGCGGAAACTAGCGAGTAGTTATCAACCTCTTGATGGCTAAAGGCCAAGATATTATTGTTGAAAAGGATGATCACGATTGCCGACTGAGCACATGGATTATTAGAAATAATAAGTTACTGAGCTTTAATTCCGTTAACACGCTGTGTCGGAAAGGGCTTATAAGGGTTAACGGGCTAAAAACAAAAGCATCTTATAGGTTGGTGGCAGGAGACACGGTCTGTATGCCTACGCCTTTTTCGAAGACCTTAGATAAAAAACCAAAACTAAAATTCGATCCTTTGCTTGAGAAGGAGCTTATAGATTCTGTAATTTTTAAAGATGAATATCTTATTGCTATTAACAAACCGGAGGGCTTGGC
>CENU01204081.1_pt1 | contig 15134 bp, 12 predicted proteins | sample 361331 | NCBI WGS metagenome assembly CENU01 (sample SAMEA2619766, study PRJEB7988) | marine metagenome | isolation source: saline water (ENVO:00002010), including
CGATGCGAAGGTAAATACCGGGTCTATGATGGCCTTAGAACTGCGATTTTGACTTTTCATGACCTGGGAGAGCAAAACCTAATAAAAGACAGGCCTTCTGCTTTTTCAGGTAGTACAATTAAATGCGGAGTTGTAAGCAAGTCCACGGGAGGGCATCGGATCAATAATCGGTGGAGGAAGAAAAACAGAGAAAAAGATGACATTGTTATGTTCATTTCAGAGGTAAAACCGGCGGTATTTATTCCTGTACGAATTGAAGTTGCCACGCCGGTTGGTAAAATCATTTCAAGACTACACATGCCCAGCTTGATTATAACTGGGCGTTGAAAAATGCCCACGGCTCGCTAGAGTTACCATTATGGTGTTTGCTGAAATTTCAGCAATTGTTGACGGACTCACCTAAACGAATGGCATAACCACAATAGTGACAACCGCGCCGAGAGCGTTCGTTTAAAGAAGCGTTGTCCGAGCGTCATCATCCCCTCCAATTGATCAAGTCAGAACAGCATAGATCGCATAAAATGTTGCTGCGAGTAGCGGTCATCACGCAAATGCTGAAAAATAAAATTACTGCGGCTGCACGATGATGACTGCGCCAGCGAAACCTGCAAATATGCCCAAGCATTTTCTTACGCCCAGACGTTCCCCAAGAAATAGCATTGCCAGCAATGAAATCATTAGCGGCGCCACTTGGAAGGTTGCAGCAGCTTGACCTTGGTCAATAGATTTAACCGCAAAAAAACACATAGTTGTGTCAAATAATGTGTCATACCTTAGGAGTTGAGCTTCTAAATTATCTGTTTCAGCTGAAGCTCTCAGATTTTACGAGAGTATGAAAAGCACCACGAGAAATTGACCGAGATAACGGAACCAAATTATTTGCATAACAGGCATGGTTTACGACAAATATTTCGCTATAGCATCCATACCCGATAAACAGCACATTGCTGTAACCATCAGTGTAAAACTGAGTTACCGGCTTGATAAATGTCTCATTACATTTGGCCCACTCAGCACAAGTTGCCATTAAGTTGGCGCTGCTCACCCTAACATTTAATTTTTTGTACCGTTAAACTAAATTGTTTACAGACGCCTCAACCTTCAATTTACATCAGTAACCGCGATCCGAAATTCGTGGCGGTCACCTCCTTGAAAATGCGAAAAGTCGGGCGGATGACGCTTGGGGCGGATATCAGATTTAAGGCTGTATTTGGCCAGGAGGCGGAGACTATCGCCTGCGACCTTCTCAAACGCCAGGCTGTATTGATCGGCTCGATCGAGAATTTCAGCGGCTTCGTCTGGCTGCTCTAACATTTGCTGATGGCGTAGAATCTGATCAGCGGCATGACTGCCGATTTGCCTGTCTTAGCGACTGCGACTTTTCAGCCGTGAACAAACTCAATCTGGTGCCTTGCGACTGTTTCCCCCGCCTCAACAAGAATCGAGTGTTTCAATCCCTTTAGAACAATCAGCTTCGAACTTGACATGGCTTCACCGATGAGCGTGTTGAGGCGCGGGTTGCATCCCCCATCCAATTCTCCCGTGATGATCAGCGCAGGGTGAGTGACCTCGTGGAGCCACGGCATCATTTCTGTACCAGCATAGATACGGAACACATTCATGAAGATGTCAGGATCAGTTGCCATCACCTGTTTCAGCCGACGTTCCACAATATCCGGGTTCCGGTTTATGAATTCGTCAGTAAACCAGCGGTTTGTCAGCGTTCCAAGTACCTTCTCAATCCCCTTCTGTTCCATCGCCTTGACTACTGTCCATACCTTGGCGCTGTCATCCTCGGTCCGTCCTGCCGCCGTTGAATAGAGGCCAAGGGAAAACACCCGTTCAGGAAATCTCAAAGCATAACGGGGTCCGATCATCCCACCAAGCGAATGACCCGCAAGGTGCATGCGCTCCAATCCGAGGTGATCCCGCAGCCGCTCGAGGTCGTCTACAAGATCATCAAGTTCAAAGCCGGGTTTCGACAGCGGAGATTCGCCGTGGCCACGCAGATCATAGGTCACGACGGTGAAATGCTCATGAAGATGCGGGGTGATGAAACGCCAGGCGTCACGTGCTGCGCCAATCCCGTGGATCAGAACAAGAGGCTCGCCGTTGCCTTCAATAGAGTAGGCGCAATCTATAACTTCAGCCATCACTCTCAACCTGCTGTCATCTAGTGTGCCAATTACAGTGGTCAGGACTCACTCTGCGGCCTCGATCTTTCCAAGCTTTGAGAACTGAGGCATGACAATTTCTGCGATTGACTGCATGTTGTCGAGTGTCTCATCATTAGGCGTGCCGATGTTCTGACTCAGGATCAATTCATCTACGCCGACTTCCTCATAGACTGCCAGCTGGTCGATAAATTCGTCCTGCGTGCAGATCAGAAGGTTCTGCTCCAGTTCCTCCAATGTCTGGGTCCTCGGCAGCCTTGAGATGGCCCCGCTTCTAATTTCACCAGGGCCGGTATAGACATTGTCGAACCTCGCGTAATAGTCATTCGCCAGTTCCAGCTTTGCGCGCTTGTCGGCCTCGTCCTTTGCCAGCCAGCACACGCGTGACAGGCTGATGGTCAGGTGTTTGCCAGCATCGCCAAGCTCGTCCTTGGCCTTGTAGAATGCGCCGATCTGCTCAAGCATTTTCTCATTCGAATCCATCAATGGCGTGGTCTGGATATGAAACCCGCGTAGCGTGGAATGGTAGATTGCCGGCGGGGACAGGGCGGCCATCATGAAATGCACAGGACGCACGGGCCTCGGCATCACAGTCAATTCGTCAAAATTGTAGTATTTGCCCGACCAGCTGACATTTTCCTGCTCCAGCAATGCCTGCAGGACATTGAGGCTCTCGTCGAATTTTTCTCGGCTTGTCTCTATTGGCGTGCCCATCCAGTCCATCTCAATGCTGAAAGCGCCGCGTCCAACGCCTAGGATCAAACGTCCATCAGTGAACAATTCGGCCAGAACCACCTCGCCGGCATAGGTCCGCATATCATGCAGTGGCAGTTGGACAACCGAAGTGATGATTTTGATGCGCCTTGTCTCACTGGCGACTTTGATCGCCATCTGCAGCGGTGCAGGATTCATTAGAATGTTCATCAGATGATGTTCGGGGATGGACACCGATGCATAGCCAAAGCGTTCTGCAGCAATGGCCTGTTCCAGCATGTCTGCGTAATGCCGGTCGGCGCCATAGCTGGTGTCAGGATAATAAGATGACAAAAAATGATTGAATTCCAAGACTCCCTCCCTCTCGCTCTTTTCTCTCGCTCAAAATCCTATAGCTGATTGGCCGCAATGTCAGCATCCCAAGACCTGTGCCGACATATCAATAGTTGCAGATCAACGCACTGTTATCGGGACTAGCTTGCGCACGATTCAAATTACAAACACCGCTAAACTCTGCCCCGCCCCCACCACCAGTTCGACCCAAATCCAGCAACAAGCCCCAGCAACCCCAATCCGAGGTCCGTTACCCGTGGCTCAAGGTCCGCGGACCGTGGACCTTTGTGTTTGGAACTTGGCCTTTGGACCCTAACCCAGAGTTCAGGCAATATTCACACTTCCCTAACATTTTGGTCACGAAGTCGTCATAGATCGTGAATATGTATATTTTTATTCCTCCCTAGACTAGGACCGGCTTTTGCTGGTCCTTTTTTTGGCAAATGAATATCCCTTTAACACAAGGTGAGTTTTCCCCAACACTGCTGATGGAGAAATATTGGTAATATTTGTGCAGTTTCTGACTTGCTTATCGTTGGGAAGGGTCTTGGAATAAGGAAGTAACTCAAAATTGCTGCAGCACGTTTTTCAATGTTACCGCGACTTTACCCATATATGCATCATCATAACCGTCCTCATTTTCCAACACGCTTAAAAAAGAAATTGAGGTTTTTCTCTTGGTGTCGATCAAAAGAAATTGCCCACCATAGCCTGCATGGCCTACGAAACGGCCATCGGTCATAAGATGATTTGAATATCTAAGCCAACCTTTTGGCTCCGACAGCTGTGGCGCATCTCTGGAAATGGTTTTTGATAGAAATTCATTATTAGCAAAAGGTTGGCCAGCTATATTTCTTCCCTGTCTTGTGAAAATTAAGCCAAAACGCGCAAGATCGCGTGCGCTAAGACAGCCTCCACCGGAAAAAGCCGGGTAACCCTCGGGACTCAGACTAATGAAGAAAGCGCCCTCGTAACCAACAGCGTCAGCAATGTCTTCGATGTGCTGGGCCGGACTTTTTGATGAGATTTTTGCAATTACTCGAGTTAGCACATCTGTATTGGCAGATTTATAATGAGCAACCGGCACCGCGCCTGCACTCTGGTAGCCGGTTATGCTGTTTGTGAAATCCTTGAGGTTAGTTTCATCAGAGTCCTGATTACGTGGCAAGCGCCAACCAAGAGCGATCTCTTCGGTATAGCAATCAGAGTTTGGATCAAAATAATCCTCAGAGAAATCGTTAATCACCGCCATATCTAGAAGAGCCTGAATCGGCGCCTCTGCGTAGCCGCTACCAATGTCCGGCAAATAATCCCTCACTTTTGCGTCTAAACATAATTCCCCCTGCTCAATCAAACGACCAATAATAAGGTGAACATGAAGTTTTGAAATTGACTGAATGGAATGCGGTCGCCTTGTGGAAAAGTCATCTGCTGACTCCTCCAGCACGATTTCATCTTCACGAATACAGCACAGAGCCGAAAATGCAGGATGGTTAATTAGTTCTCGCAAATCGGCACTAATTTGGATGCTGGCTCTGACTTGAGGCCTAAGAACCAAAACATTTTTTGACCTAACCATCAACGCACGACGAAAAACATGGTTGGCATTATGAAAACCTTGTCGCCTATGCTCAGCCTGGTTCCATCGCTGTTTGTTGTTTTCACCTACCGTCAAATCGGGATTGGTTATCGTGTTATGATTTTCCATTTCACCGCACTCAAATTCGTTAACCTCTCAAAGAGTTTGCTGACCCCACCAAAGCGACCAAATCCGTCAAAAAGGTTTAGGTGTCAAAACAGGCCTTCTCTCTACACAATCAAGCCAAGGTTTCTCCTTTTCAAAGGCGTTGGCAATCTGGAACACTGTTTGATCATCATGCGGACGACCTATTATCTGAATGCCTGTGGGGACACCACTCGATGCTCTTCCTGATGGAAGCGCCATCACCGGGCATCGGTTGTACATATTCCAAATAACCGCCATGGTAGTGTCAGTATCTGTATATTGTTTGCCGTTTACATTTACTGTGTCTTTTTGCCATCCAGTTGCAGGAATGTCTGTGTAGGCTGTCGTGGGCATTACAAAAGCATCATAATGTTGAAAAAGAGGACCAAGATGTTCCAACCAGATCTTGCCCGCAGTAAGAATGGATTGGTGATAAATTTCGGCTGGGTAGCTGTTAGCGGTTTGACATAATTGTGGCACATAATCACTGACAATATCTCTATGCTTTTTGACAGTTTCATTTAAAAATGCTGCGAATAATACCTCCTGATTGCCAAGCGCAAGATCGATAAGATCAGCTGCCCATGTTACAGAAACTTCTTCGACCTTGGCACCAGCGTTGCGTAATGCTCTGACTGCGTCATTAGTCTCAAGTTGAACATCCTCTGAAACCTCATAACAGCCCAAATCCATCGAGAACGCTATTTTCATGCCGGCTAAATTTTGATCATTAAGTTCTATTTGAACAGGCTCAATGAAAGAATTATGGTCCCGGTAGTCATGGCCTGACATCACGTTTGCCATGATTGCACAATCTTTAACTGTTCGTGTCATCGGCCCCGATTTGGCGTATCCGTTAAAGGAACTGGAGCCAATGTTGGGAATGCGGCCATGGGGCGGTTGGTATCCCACAACACCACATTGACTTGCCGGTTGCCGGATTGAACCCGTGCTGTCGCTGCCTGTTGCGATTGTCGTAGCTCCTGCTCCCAGAGCGGCTGCGGAACCACCTGAAGAGCCACCTGGAGATATACCTATTTTCCAAGGGTTATGGGTAACACCCCACATTCGAGATTGTGTGGTAAACAACCAAGCAAATTCAGGTATTGTCGTCCTCGCAAAAACGTTGGCTCCTGCATCGATAAGCCTTTCCACGTGCGGGGACGTTTGCTCACAGATGTTTTGAGCATTTATTAGAGATCCCGCAGTTGTGCGTTTTCCAGTTATTTCACAAAGGTCTTTAACCGCAAGAGGGATACCTTCGAGAGGGCCAATGTGAGCGGTTCGTTGTACATACATAACCTCAGACTTTTTTGCTCTTTCTCGAGCTTCCTCAAAATAACAATCTGCAAATGGGTTCACCGTATTGGAAATTAAATTCGCTCTTTCCATGAGGGCCTCAAGCAGCTCGACTGGAGACAGAGATAAATTTCGAAATCTCTCCAGAGCCTCGTGAGCGGACATGTAGCAAAGATCATCAATATTCATCAAATTTTTCCGCAATAGCTAAATTTCATGTGTTTGTCATTGAACTCAGAGAGGGCCAATTGTCAGATGATGATGCCCACGGCCGGATTTCTTCCAAAGCGGCTCCAATTTGAAATACCGTAACATCATCACACGGGCGGCCAATGATCTGCAGTCCGCAGGGCAAGGCGTCGTCTGTCATCCCGCTGGGCAGCGAGAGAACTGGACATCTGCTGTAAAGGTTGAACAATCCCGTCATGGTCATTTCGGTATCTGTAAGTGGATGACCGTTGATCGCTATCTTTTGTTTTTGCCAATTTTCTGCAGGCACCAAGGGTGAAGATACAGTTGGACAGAGCAACGCCTCATATTCTTGAAACAAAGGCCCAAGATGGCTTTGCCAGATTTCACCTGCAAGTGAGGTGGATTTGCGAAAATCTGACGAATTGAAACTCAACGCTGTTTCAAGTAACTCTGGAACATAATCGCTGATGATATCTGGATGATTGTCTATGGCTTCTTGAAGAAATTCATGTGCCACAAACTCCTGAGCACCATGTGACAACCTAATTATCTCATCAAGCCCGCTCAGTGATAGCTCTTCCACATGCGCGCCCGCTGTCCGAAGAGCATCTATCGATAGAATGAATTCTCGCTCAACATCATCAGCTAGTTGGAAATGTCCAAGATTTCTAGAAAAGGCCAGGTTCATGCCGGTGATGCCCGGCAGGCGATTTGGAATTACAATGCTATCATTCAGGGCCGTGTGGTCCAAGGGATGCGGCCCTGACATCACGTTTGACATTAAAGCCGCATCGGCCACAGTCCTTGCCATAGGACCAATTTGAACAAACGGATCAAAAGAATTCGATGGAGAAAGAGGCATTCGCCCATAAGGTGGTTTATAGCCAACAACCCCACATTGGCTTGCAGGTTGTCTTATCGAGCCAGCGCTATCGCTGCCTGTGGCAATTGTTGTTGCGCCGGCAGCTAAGGCTGCAGCCGATCCACCTGATGAACCGCCGGGCGTAATATCTAAACGCCAAGGGTTGCGCGTAACACCCCACATGCGCGAATGGCAGGTAAAAAGCCAGCAGAACTCAGGACAAGTCGTTCTGGCAAATAAATTCGCGCCACTCGCCAACAGTCTTTCGATTGACGGGTTTGTATGTTGATCGATGCGATCCTTGTTGATAAGCGAACCATTCGTGGAACGTCGGCCCTTGATTGGGGTGCTATCCTTAACAACCAGTGGCAACCCCTCAAGAATCCCCAACCTGTCATCTGGATCTTTATATCTTGCCTCAGCTATTTTCGCATTGTTGAGAGCCTCATCGAAATATCTGTCAGCGAATGGGTTAATCGTATCATGTATTTTCTCAGAGCGCGTTATTATTGCTTCAACAAGCTCCACAGGTGAAAGCGAGAGCGATCTAAACTTCTCAAGAGCATCGGTGGCTGACATGTATAGGAGGTCATTCATTTCTAGGTGCGCCCCTTCTCATCATTCCGGCAAAGCGTGAATGTTCGAATGCAGCAAACGCCGCGTGTAATCATGCGACGGATTAGAAAAAATATCCTCTGTAGCCCCCTCCTCTACAACCACGCCCATCAACATTATTACCATTCTGTCACTTATATGCCGAACAACGTTGAGATTATGAGTGACGATCAAAATCGGTAATTGAAGCTTGTCCTGAATTTCAGCCAAAAGGTTCAGGATTTCGCCTTGAATGGACACGTCCAATCCCGCAGTTGGTTCATCGGCAATTAACAATTTCGGTTTTTGAGCTAACGCTCTGGCCACGCAGACCCGCCGTGCTTGACCGCCAGATAGCTCATGGGGATATCGACAGGAAAATTTCGCGGGAAGTCCAACCAGCGAAAGAAGATTTTGAACCTCTTGAACCCGATCATCGGAATTACCCACTTCACTGCTAAGCGCTTCTTCAATTATTTTTTCAACCGTCATTCTCGGGCTTAGACTCCCGATGGGGTCTTGAAAAATAAGAGCAATTTCGTTTCGGGCATACTCCAAGTCATTTCGGCTTTGATCGAGTATTGATTTGCCGAAAAAGCTAATTGTGCCTGTGTGGCAAGAAACCAACCTTACTATCGAGCGAATCAACGTTGTTTTACCGGATCCACTCTCCCCTACAATTGCAAGGGTTTCACCCTTAAAAAGATCAAGTGACACATTATCCACAGCCTTAATTTCCCTTGAGATAGCCTTTTGAAACAACGTTGTCAGTCCCAAAGGTTTGCGAAATTTCACCGTGAGGTTCTTGATCTGTAAAATCGGTGCTTGATCTCTGGCAAGGCGCTTGATCTTTGCTTCTTCGTCCTCAACTCTTTTTTGGTTGGGTGCTTCCATCGTCGGTAAATGTCGGCATTTTTCCTCTATTTGAGCTGGATCACACTTAAGGAGTTTTTTCGTGTAGTCATTTTTTGGCGTCAGAAAAACATCTCTAACGTCTCCCATTTCTTGGATGCTACCTTGATGCATTACCACCACATCGTCACAGAGTGAGGCAACCACACCCAGATGATGCGTAACAAAAACCATGGCACATCCTATCTTTCTCTGCAGCTCCTTGAGCAACGCAATGATCTCGACTTCCAAAGTTGCGTCCAATGCGGTTGTAGGTTCGTCAGCAATAAGAATTTCTGGCTTTACCATGACGGCCATCGCAATGGAAACGCGCTGCTTCTGGCCTCCGGACAATTCATGAGGATACATTGACATACGCGCCTCAGGGTCCGGCATATGCACTGACTCTAAGGCTGCTATGGAGCGTCGCCGTTTTTCCGCCAAGCTGATGGTTTCACGAAATTGGATGTCTATCAGATGCTCACCAATGGTGAGCACTGGGTTCAAGGCACTCAACGTATCCTGTGAGACCATTGATATGCGCTGCCCACGTAATTCTCTCAGAACGTCCGGTGTCGCCGAGGTGATTTCCTGATCATCAAAGAGAATTTTGCCACTGGTGACCCTTGCCGAATTTGGGAGCAATCCGATCAACGCAGACGCAAGGGTCGATTTACCACTGCCACTCTCGCCAACTATTCCAACGATGTGCCCCTTGCTAATGTTCAAATCCACTGACTTTACTGCGGGGACTCCGTTAAACTCAATCGTAAGTCCACGGATCTCAATGACAGGTGACATTGACGCTTTCATCGCGAGCCCCGATCTATTTTAGGATCAAAGAAATCGCGAAGCTGTTCGCCCAAGAATGTGAATCCGATGGTAACGAGAATCAGAGGAATGCCTGCGCTAATCAAAATCCACTTGGAGTTCCTGATGTAAGTATATCCATCGTTTAAGATACTCCCCCAACTTGGCGTGGGAGGCCTGACGCCAAGGCCAAGAAAACTCAACCCGGCCTCGAGTGCTATGACAAACGGAACATCCATGCTAGCCACGATAAGAATCGGCCCGATAGTGTTGGGTAGAACGTGCCTGAGAAGAATGCGTGGCATCCCTATGCCAAGAGCCCGTGCTGATAATATGTATTCAGCTTGACGCAGGCTTTGCGTCTGCGTGCGCATGAGACGTCCGTAAGTGGGAAATGATGTGGCAACAATAATTGCCATAATTGTAAACAGACTAGGACCAAATAGCACGACAACGGCAAGTGCAAACATGATAACCGGATATGATCGCACCATGTCAAACAACAACATGATCACGAAATCTATCCAGTTGGGCCCATATCCGGCAATTGCACCTAAAATCGAACCAATGATCACAGCCAATCCAATTGATACCCCTGCAACCATCAAGGCTATCTGTGTGCCGTAAATTAATCTTGATAACGTGTCTCGCCCCAATTGATCGGTGCCAAATAAATGGTCAGCACTAGGGCCTTGAAGTTTGTTCAAAATATCAATTTTGCTCGGATCATAAGGTGCAAGAAAATCTGCAAAAATTGCGATTATCAGGAAGCTGATTACAATCAGTAGTCCAACCACGCCCATTGGATCTCTAAAGAGTCGATAAATTAGCTTTGACGAGAGTCCATCTGAAAAATTCTGCAATTCCTTTTTCTGGTCCAAAGACATTATTCAGTTTCCTTCAATGCTCTCGGGTCGAGTGCCGCATTGATCAAATCAGCTATCGTCGTGCCGCTAACAATGAAAATTGTACTCACCAAAACCGTTCCCATTACCAGAGGATAATTTCTGCTGAGCACAGACTCATAAAGCAAGCTACCAAGCCCAGGGCGAGCGAATATTATCTCTGTTATCACTGTGCTGGAGAGTATGAATGCAACGCTCACACCCATCATTGTTATTGAGGGAAGGACAGCGATACGAAGCGCATATCTGCTCATCACTCTCGCTTCAGGCAATCCGAAAGCTCTTGCCATTCGCACATGATTTTGACTTAAGACTTCGATCATGGATGCACGAACAAGCCGTGAAATATACCCTATCCAAGCAATGCCAATCGTCACGACAGGCAGCGTTAGATGCCATAAATAATCCAGCCAATCTTGACTGTCTCCGGCCCCGATAACAGGGAAAAGGCGTAGCTCAACAGAAAAGAACAAAAGCATGTACAAGCCAACAACAATTGCTGGCATTGCAATGATTGACACAGAAATAGCGCCAACAATTCTATCAAACTTGCCATTCCTGTGTATCGCAGCATAGCAGCCGACAGGGACGCCTAACATTGATACAATTAGTGCTGAAGATACAAGAATAAGGGTGTGGGGCAATTGCTCAAGCACTATGTCAAGAACGGGTCGATTTGACCTTAGATCAAATCCAAAATTTCCTGAAACAAGGCCCTTGAAAAAATAGAAAAGCTGCGTCGTCAACGGTTGATCAAGATGTAACCTTGCCCTCAATGCCTCTTTGATTTCCGGGGTAGCTCTTGGCCCAAGCATGACATTGGCTGGGTCACCAGGAACTGCATGAATCATTAAAAACATGGTTGAGACGGCACAAGCGACGATTAACATCGCTAATAAAACTCTCTTTATCGTATAAATGATCATGAGTTTCTCGGAGTTTTGGTCGACGCAAGAAATTTCGAGCTAACGGATTAAGAGATCCAATTTGAGCTTGCATGTTGAATGGCGCTGCAAAAAAGGGCCGACTTGCGTCGACCCTAATTTATTTTTAGTTGATTAATTCGCTGGCTGAAATTCGGACAATTTTAATCCACCATTTGGATAAAGTCCCGGCCTGATATTGTCACGATATAGGATCACGCTGGGCGGATGCATTATAAACAGAAAGCCACCGGATTCGTCCATTACCCTCTGCATGTCGTAATACATCGTCTCGCGCTTTTTCATGTCCGTTTCCTTCAGCGCTGCGAAATGCAAATTGTCAAACTTTTCGCTATCTAACCAAACCCAATTCCAAATCCCTTTCTGGTCACGAAGAAACCATTGGGTTGACCAAGATGGGTCTGGTGGACTGGTATAGTTGTTAAGGGTAAGCTGGAGTGCTTCCTTTCTGTCGGCAGCAACATTCCAGAATGCTCCTGAGTCCAATTGATTGATTTGCAGGTTTATCCCAATCTCACCAAGGTTGGCTTGAATGATCTGAGCAGCTGTTATGAATTCTGCTGTATTCAAAACATCAACCTCAAGGTTTAGGTCACTTACTCCAGCCTCTGCAAGCAACGCTTTTGCCCCGTCGACATCTCTGGGGTCAGGAGCAACACCGGTGTAACCGACCAGTCCAGGTGCCACAAGCCCAGTAGATTTCTCTGGAACGCCGAAATATGCGCCTTCCAAAATAGCATCAACATCTATCGCTTTCTTGATCGCTTGCCTAACGCGGACATCAGATAGATCCTCGTTGGCAATGTTTATGCCAAGAAACGTGTAATCAGCGGTGGGGCGAACATCCAAAACACCACCTGCGGGAAGTGATTTCCTAAAATTAGGCACTGAGCCGATTGAAATCTCGGTGATGTCAATTTCACCGGCCTCAAAAGCAATTTCTGCAGATTTTGGCTCCTGAATTGGCAAAATTGTAATCTTTTCGAAACCCGCTTTCGGTCCGTTCCAGCCATCATGTGGAACAAGCACTGTTTTTTCCCTAGGGACCCATGTTTCAATTTTGTAAGCCCCCGCTGTTGCACCGGGATCAGTTGTGAATTTTCCACCGGCTTTCTCAGTTGCTTTTTTGGATACGATTGCTCCACTAGAGTAAGGCAATGTGCTCCACCAGATTGGTGCAAAAGGTTCTTTCAAGTGAATGATGCCGCTATATTTATCCACAATTTCAACTTCTTTAAGCGGCAACCAGTCACCAATGATCGGTGATGCTAGTTCGGGGTCGATATAACGTTCGTATGAGTACTTGACGTCTTCTGTTGTTACTTCTCCGTAATCCCCCGTCCACATCAAACCCGGTTTGAGCTTGAACTTGATTGTGAGCTCATCCACCTGTTCAATCGACTCAGCAGCTTGGAGTTCATATTCCCAATCTGATCCTGACTTGAATTCAATTAGTTTTGGGAACAAAACATTGATCATCGTGAAGTCTGCGCCACTTTGCCAAAAAGCAGGATCAAGGGTCGTAAAATCCTCTCCCAGCCTGACATTCAATTCCGCACTTTTAGCAACATTGATTATTCCAAATATCGAAACCGAGCATAGAATTGCAGCTAGACCCAGGTTTCGGGAAAATCGTGTTATTACTTTAATAAGTTTCAACTTTAACACGCGAAGCCTCCCTAAATTTATTGCACCTAAACGCACAATTTCTTTAAATTTTTTGCGTCTTTCAGATTCTCAAAGAACCCATTGGAAAAACTATGAGCTATTGGTTTCTTGATGCAAATAGCCTATAAATCAATTTTTTGACGCTATTTGTAAACTTTAATAATCATATCGCGTCAATTTTGGGCAAAATTCGGCGGAGTTTAGGATGGAAAAAAGTGATGTAAGCAAGAATTTAAAGTTGCTTATCGGGTACAGTTCCTCGATCACTCAAGTGTGCAAGGAGATCAAAATTTCCCGACAACAATTTACTAAATACCTATCAGGAAAATCGTTTCCAAGACTTCAGAGTATGCAGCGGATCTGCGACCATTTTGGTTTAGAAGATTGGGAACTTTTATTGCCACATCAGGAGTTTAGAAGTCTTATCGCTCTACACCCGCCTCGAGGAATTTTAAATTATCGATCCTACACAAACGAATTTCTCTCAGATATTCGGAACAAATCGTTACCCACCGGCTCTTTATCTCCCTTTTTGGGTTTCTATTACAATCATTTTATCGTCAAAGCGCGTGAGAGTATGATTCAACGAAGCCTTGTCTATTTGTTTGAGGTTGATGGCATCGTGGGAACGAAGTCAATTGAACGCATCGCCAACAATGACGGAACGATTAATGTCTCAAAATATGATGGCATCGCCTATTACTCTGGTCACAGACTTTATATTTCAGAACGTGAAAAATTTTTGGGCCACACAATTTGGCATACCACCCTTTACGCAACCACGACCAAACGTGAGCAGTTTTTTTCTGGTTTGGGATTGGGTAACACTATCGACTCTGTTCAGGATATTTCCTGTTATCGTTCAATATTTCAATTTCTCGGCCGATCAGTAAATATGCGTGATGCCTTGCGCGGGTGCGGTTTATTTGGACTCGATGACATGGAGATCCCAGCTTACATAAGAGAGCACATAGAAAATAAGATCGAGTTGGGTGAAAACGCCTTCGTTGCGGCTTGAGGAATAGCACAGTACAACTCAACTTTGTGCCCATTTCCAACAACACACCAAAGTCCGAGGCCCAAGCACCACCGCCCAATGCGCTTGCCCCCTCCAATCGGAGGACTATCGCCGGCAGCAGGCAGCAACCAGCATCAATAACTCCCGTCCATAGTTCAGGCAATATTCACACTTCCCTAATATTTTGGTCACGAAGTCTTCATAGACAGTGAATATCTGTATTTTGACTCCTCCCTAGACTTGGACCGGCTTTTGCCGGTCCTTTTTTGTATTAAGCTAGTCGTTAGGGTGAGGTTATATGTTTTCTGATAATACCTATTGTATTGCAGTCAGCTCCCCATTCATCGTTTTCCTCGCCAAACCAACGATTGATGGTTTAGCTCATAAAGGTCTACTTGACCTACGATGATAGAGTGGCACAAGTCGACGGCTCGTTGCGCTTGATCATTTGTGAGATGCCTATATGCAGGGCGGGTCAAATGTTCGTACCAAACGCCCTCACAAATGGTGTCCAATACAATGCGCTGGAAACAGTGATCTTCAGACACAGGCCCGTCAAGCTCATCGCTTGGTGCCAATCGGGGCAACGCCTCTTTAGTCAGGTGCATGTCAGTGGACATTACAGTTGGGCGTTATCCACCACATCATCGCTATCATTAATGACCAAATGCAGTGCTGGTACATCCATCTTTTGCAGCCGCAACCCATGCCAGTAATCATCTAATCGCTGGCTAATCGAGTGGGCAGAACGAGTGGCTACTTCAGCTGACTTGGTACCAAGGCTAATACTGACCCTATCACTAAGATAATGCTGCTGAACATCAGCAGGAACACGCCTGACGAAGTGATAAACACAAAAACGAACACGGATATATGAGGATTGATTGTACGTCATTGTGTACGTCACCTGACCTGTTAGCACAATGAATGCCTACATATCAGTCATGTACATGAAGAAGTGGTGCCCAGGGGCGGCACTGAACACGTGTTTCAGTGTGTTGCGT
>CENU01201306.1_pt1 | contig 15109 bp, 14 predicted proteins | sample 361331 | NCBI WGS metagenome assembly CENU01 (sample SAMEA2619766, study PRJEB7988) | marine metagenome | isolation source: saline water (ENVO:00002010), including
TTTTTTTTATATTTAAATTTATTAATGACTTTTAATATTTCAATATAGCCTGGATCCTGGTTTGGATACGTTATTAAAATTTTATAATTTTGGTCTAACAGAAGCTGAATTGACATTAACATTAACTTTGAAATATTTTCTTTAGAGCTTGTAGCTGGGTGAAAAGTCATTAAAACGAATTTATTTTTTTTAAAAAAATGGCTTTTAATATTTTTTTTGGCTTTAAAATTATTAATCTTCTCTACTATTGCAGATCCAGGAAAGAAAACTGACTGATTTGAAAATTTTCTTTTAAGTTTTAAAAAACTTTTTTTTGTAGTTGCCATATGAAATGAAGAAACCTTGGAGATCACATCTCTATAAAAATTGTCTTTAGAACCTAGTGTTGTCTCACCTCCGCCTGAGTGAATAATTTTTATTCCTAAGTCATAAGAAACTAGTGAAGCGATCATTGCTTCATATCTGTCTCCTAATATGTAAATAAAATTAGGTTTATCAATTAATAATTGTTTAGAAATTTTTTTTTTTCCTAAATTAAAAATCTTTTTTTTTTCAAAGTTTTTTACTTCACCAAAAAAATTAATCTTTTTTATTTTAATCCCTTTATTATCGTTACGATAATCTTGAAATGTATTACCTAATATTTTAGTAAAATGTGAACCAGAAAAATAAATAATTATTTCTATATTATTTTTTTTAAGTCTTTTAATTAAAGGTTTAAGAGTTGTATAATCAGCTCTAGAGCCAGTAAAAAAAACTATTTTAATTTTTTCTTTTTCTTTTGAATTCATTTTGGATAGTTTTTAAATCAATAGGATAACCAATATCCTTCCAAGACTCATAAATGGGATATGCAGAAATTTTTCTGTTCTTCTTGATTAAAAGAGCAATAAAGTCTGTCATATCTATTCGTTGGTTTTTTTTAAGATGTTTTAATACCTTATTACTAAGAACATATGCTCCCACGTTAATATTTGACTTAATAAAAGGTTTCTCTTCAATTTCGACAATATTATTTTTATTATTTACTTTTACAACACCAAACGGGTTTTGAATTTCATGTGGTTTAACCACCATAGTAACGTCTGCTTTATTTCTATAATGATAATTAAGTAAATCTGAAAACCTTATTTCAGATACTATATCACCATTACAAACTATGATTGGCTCTTTTGGTATCTTTTTTAAAAGACTAAGACTTCCACAAGTACCTAAAGGTTTTTTTTCATTTATGTATGTTATTGAAACTCCAAATGATCTTTTTTGTTTGAGATACTTTTTAATTACATTTCCTAAATGATTTACAGATAAAATAATTTGAGAGAAACCCTCTCTTTTTGCATTCATTATTAAGTGTTCCAGAATAGGCTTGTTGTTTAGTCTTAACATCGGTTTTGGAACTTTTTTGGTTAATGGAAGCAATCTCTTTCCTTTGCCACCAGCCATTATTATAAGTTTATTTTTAATATTTATATAATTTTCATCTAATATTACAAAACTGATTAATTTTTTTTTTTTGTCTAAAATAGGGGCAACTTTAATTGCTTTTTTTTTCATTTTTTCAAATGCTTTAGCTCTTGAAACATCCTGACTAAAGCTGAGATACTTTTGTTTTACCATTAATTTTAATTTCGTTTTTATTTTATTTCCTCTAATTAAATTTCTTCTAATATCCCCATCCGTAAGTGTTCCTAAAAAAGATTTCTTTTTGCTTACAATAAATAATGTTTTTACTAAGGATTTATTCAATTTCTTTAACGCCCCCAACATAGTCATTTCTCCGCTTATAGTTAATGACTTTAAATTTATTTTTTTCATACCTTATTAATTGAGTTTTTTATATTTTCTTAAAAGATCGATAAGCTTTCCGTGATCTTTAACAGTGCCGTTTTCTAAAAAATAAACGTTGTCACAATTTTCTATAGTAGATAGTCTATGAGCAATTATAATTATTGAGCATTTTGACTTTAAACTTTGTATCGTTTGCATTACATCTTTTTCTGTTTCGTTGTCTAATGAGCTTGTAGCTTCATCTAATATTAAAATCTCAGGTTGAACATATAGAGCTCTGGCAATACCAACCCTTTGCCTTTCTCCTCCTGACAGTTTAATTCCCTTTTCTCCTATCATCATATTAAGACCTTCTTTTTTATTTTGCGATAAGAAGTTTGATAAACCAGCTTCTCTTACGCATTTGTTTAATCTATCTTTGTCAATTTCAATTTCTTTACATCCGAAAGCAATATTGTTTTGAAGAGTATCATCCGAAAGAAAAATATCTTGAGGCACATATGAAATTTTTTTTATTTCGTTAGATATTTTTTTTTCTGGTGATTTAATTGCTAGTTCACCAGATTTTGGTAAAAGTAAGCCTAGAACAATATTTATCAAAGTGCTTTTTCCGGCTCCTGACTTTCCTATTATTCCAGTCATTGAATTTTTTTTAATATGAATATTTAAATTTTTTATACTTGGTATTGTTTTTTCCTTGTCTGCATAATCAAAATTGAGATTTTTAATCTCTACTGCATTATTTGAACTTTGTGTAAGTATTTCATTCATTTTTTTTTCTTTAATGTTCATAGACTCAAAAATTTCTTTAAATACATTTTCAAATGATAATTTGTAAATTTTTATATAAGTAGTTTCTGCAGCAATAGTATTAAATGAAGGAATAAACCTTATGACCGAAACCGCTATTAATGACAATATTGGTATTAAATCCAACGGATTTTTTTGAAATTTAATAAAGATCATTGTCAAACCTACTAAAAAAAATATCGCAAAAACCTCTAAAATTATTTTTGGTAATCTTCTTATAAATTCAGAGACCCGCATTGTCTCTTCATAATCTTTTTTAGAATTTACAAATTTTTCAACAAATAGTGTATCCCGTTTAAATACTTTTATATCTTTAATTCCTCCAAAAATATTACCTACTGACTTAAAAACGTCTCCATAAAAATTCCATCTTTTTTCTGCTATCTTTTTTAATTTTTTATCTGTTGAGTATAAAAAAATTGCTACAAGTGCTGTAATTAAAAGAAATACATAAACTGCTAATAAAGGTTCAAAATAAACCATTATTAAAAATAGTGCTGAGACTATAGATAATTCTCTAGATATATTTATAAGTGATGTAATAAATGTAACACTTTGATCAACTTCAGTTATAACGTTTTTAGCCAATTTTGAAGTGTTATTATTTATAAAAAAAATAAAAGGTTTTTTTAAGTAAGCCATCACAAGTTTTTGAGAAATTATTAGTTTCATTTTTTTTCTTAAAGAAAGTTCAAAAATGTTAAAAAATATTAGAAATATTGCCTTTAAAATAAATATTAATATTATTAATGACCCCATCATTAGAATGCTATTCTCAAAAAAAGAATGTTCATTCACAAAATCCATAATGCTAAAGCCAAAAAAGTTCATGTCAGTTTCTTTTTCAACCATCATTGATATCAATATTGGTATTGATCCTATACCTACAAATTCAAATAAAGTAAGAACAACTAAACAAAAATACAAAAAAATAATACTATGAAATATATGTTTTGGAAAAATTAAATTAATTTTTTTGAGTGCTGAAAACATTTTTTGCTATCTATGAAGATATTTGTTTAAGGTTTTTATTAAATTTTTTTTATATCCTAAAGCTTTATCATCAACAAAAATATCATAAGAGGGTTTGCCCATTAATAATTTGTGAAATTGTAAATCCCATTTTTTTAATTGATTAAAAGTTTGTTTGTATCCTTGTAATTTAGCTTTACGAACACGATCTTTGTTTCTACCCATGTACCTTGAGGTAAAAATTTTAATAGTATGACCCTTGTCGTAAAGTCTATTTATTAATTTTATTATCTCTTTTTTTGGTTTTGCAGCTTTATAATCTTTACCATTTGTTTTGCAAATGGTGTTATCTATATCAAAGCAAAATATCATTTTTATTAAAAGTTTTTTTTAGTTAATTTTATGTTTTAGAATAGAATTTTTATAGTTAAATATTGCAAGTTCTTTCATCGATGGTAAAATTTTTTTATTCCAATTTTTTTGACTAATTTTTGTAACGTTGTTAAGAATTCTGTAAGTATCTTCTAAATTGAAGCTTCGATTACTATAAAATAATCCTTTGTTTGGATATCTTACAGGCCATCCAAATTTTTCAATTGGTGATTTTTTTGACAATTTTCTTTTAGAGAAAACTGCTACTTTCTTTTTTCTTGAAATGGCCTCGTATCCAAGTGTTGAGTCTATAAAAGTGACGACCTCAAATTTATCTATAAATTTATAATTTTTTGGATATTCCAATTTTTTTTTAAATATGAAATTTGAAGGTTTTAAAATTGATTGGAAGTATTTTTCCTCTAATTTTGAGTTTTTTGAACACCCTAAAATATAGAATAAAAAATTTTTATCCTTACAATATTTTTGAATCACGGGAAGAATTTTTTTCTCAACGAAAAAGTGTTTTTTTTTAAAAGAATCTGCATTAATTTGATATTCTCTAAACTGAGAAATAAACAAAATTGTTTTTTTTTGAATTTTATTATTCGATATTTTTATAAAGTTGTTTTTAAAAAAACCTAGAGGAGTAATTTTACAATTAATATATTTTTGCATTTTTTTTCCAAATCCTAAATTTGCTACAAAAACTCTATCACAGCTTAAATCTTGTTTTTTAAAATCTTTTTTTTTTAATTGTAAAAAAAAATCTCTATTTTTTGTTCTATGACCACATTGAATAGAGAAAAATTCTATATCTGGGAAATACTTTTTAAATTGATAAAAGGTAATATTATTATCAATTAGAGTTATCACTTTTTCTGGTTTTACTGCACTTATATATTGAAGAAAATAATTTTTAAGACTTAAATTGAATGGCTCTTTTTTTATAGTCTGTATTAAAATTGGAATATTTAATGTTTCAAATCTTGAGTTTAAAATTTCGTAATTTTTATAATTCATTTTAAACTTATCAATTATTAACTTGCTATGAGAGGCATCAAAAAAAAGTATTTTTTTTTTATTTGGTCTTTTAAATATTAATTTAGTCTTAAATAACAAAATAAAGAGCTTTTTATAAAAATTAAATCTCATTATCTACAAATGAAAAATAGTTAAATGACTATTATTTGGTAATTTTTTTTAATAATCTTTTAAATAAGGATTTGAGTAAATCTTTTGATCCAATACTTTCAATACTATGAGGTAAGTAAATCTGCTCCGGCATTCTACTATTGTTTGGACTAGACAGTGTATAATATTCTTTAGCTTCATGTTCTTTTCCTCCACCCTGATACGGATACTTAAATTCTTCACTAGAATTTTTTTTAAGCAAATAAAATACCCCTATATTGTCAATATTATTTAAATCAATTAATTTTAGATAATTTTTGTCTAGTGGTACAGAAATTGATATTTTTTTTTGATTCACAATAAAGCTGGAGTTTAAAATAGAGTAATTGTTTACTGCTGCAATATTATCAATAGTGGTGCTATCGAATTGATAAAATCCATTTCCATTCAGATAAGCTTGGTAAATGATCATGTATCCATTTTTTTTACATAAATTGTGCATAGTTTTATAGGCTTCTACTATATTGAAAGGATGTTCGTTATTGCCAATATCAGTAACTAAATCGAATTTTTGTTTTAAACTCTCATCTTTTAACGGGAAGTTAAGATCTTGTAAAACATGTTTATTGCTATCATTGCTATCCCTATCGAGTTTTATTATATCCATTCTAAATGCTTCTTTTATTCCGAAAGAATTCCAAAGAATTGAAGTAGATACTCTTGGTCTTTGTGGAAAATTTTTTGCGATTCTCCAAGATTGTGAATTAAATTGAATTTTATGATCCTTAAATTTATTTTCAATTTCGTTGTAAGTGGCAAAAATATCCTGATCACCCATATCGATAACAGAGCTTATTTCTTTAAAAAAATTTTGTTTGTAAAGATCAAACATTATATCTAATACTTTTCCACCTAAGGCCATAGTTTTTTTAACTTTTAGAGTTTAAAATTTCCTTTATTTTTTTAATCAAATCCTTTGCATCTATCGATTTATTGCCTCGATTTTCACATGCTACAGATGCTGCAATATTTCCTAAAATTGATGAAATTACAATATTTTTAGATACAATTAATGCTAACGATGCAACAGCTAATAAAGCGTCCCCTGCACCTATGCCATCTGTGAATTTCCTAACTAATGACTCTAAAGGAAAAAAATCTCTTGGATGTAAAGCGCTTTTTCTAAAGGTAATTGTGCCTCTTTCACCTAATTTTAAAATTAAATATTTCGCTTTGGAAATATTAAAAACTTTAGTACCTAATTGCCTTACTGCACTGTCTTGGTCTGCCAAAGAAAATCTAGCTTCTTTTTCATTAGGTAAAATTAAATCAAAATTTTTAAAATCAAGTATATTACCCCATCTATTGCTCACCTGACTGTCTGCTATTTTTAAAGTGCCTTTTCTAATTTTTTTTGAAAATTCTTTAATTGTTTCTTGATTAAAAATTCCGTGTCTAAAATCACTAAATATAATTCCATGAGAATTTGTTTTGGAGATAATTTTCTCAATATTGTTTTTGATTTTATCTGAAATTATATGATTGTCTACCACATCAACTTGTAATAGTTTATGATTATCAGCCCAAAATCGTTCCTTGCAAGTAGTACTTCTGTTTGGATCTATTAAGCAGTTATGTTTAATCTTATTTCTTTTGATTTCACTAACTGAATAATTACCCATTTTATCATTACCAATTACACTTGTAAAAACAACATCTGCGCCTAATTTTTTAAGGTGCTTAGCAACAATACCGGCTCCACCTAAAAAAATTTCCTCGTTATTCTTACGGACACTAAATGTTGGTGTTTTTGTCGTTTGACCAAGGACATCACAATAATTATATTTATCAACGATTGTGTCTCCTATTACGTGAATCTTAATTTTTTTAAATTTTTTAATTGTAGCCTCAAGATCATTAAAAGATATTTTTTCAAATTCCATTAATGAAATTAATTTTTCATAATTGAGATTAGGTTTTTCAATTTTTTGTAATGCTGTTGAGGAATATACAACATCCCCTGGACTAAATAATATTTCACCTCCAAATTTAGATAAAATTTTGATCTCTTCTCTTGTCTTCAGATGAATATTATTTTTTTTATATTCAAAGCCTTTTACAAAATAATTAGGTTTAAGCTTCGACAATAAATTTAATGGAGTTTGATTGTAATCTATAACAACAAAATCAACAATTTCTAATGACGCAAGATTAAAAGCTCTCAAGTACTCAGGAACATAAGGACCTTCTTTTGATTTAGTTATATGTTTATCTGAGGTTATTGATGCGATAAGGATATCAGATTTTTGTTTGCTATAAGCTAAATGCCTTAGATGACCAGGATGGACAATGTCAAATGTTCCATGACAATGAGCTATTTTTTTATTTTTTCTTAAACTTTTAATTTTAACTAAAAGTTCATTGACTGAAAGTATTTTTTTATTAACTTTTTTTGAAAAATATTTCATTTATTTTTTTTTCGAATTAACTCTAAGTTTTTCATTGTTATATATCCTTCATCAAGATCTTGATAAGATTTGTTTTTTATAGCTTTATTGAAATGAACCCATTCGTTATACCAAGAATTTTCCTTAAAAAAATACCAATTTTTTTTTTTTGGTTTTCCAGAGGGGTAAACTCTTTTCGATAAGGTGACAGTCTGTTTTCCCCATTTTGGTAATGAGTCTACGCTTATAGATCCCTTCTCTCCAGAAATTTCTAAAGAAAATTTATTTTCCCACCTGACAAAACTATAGTGAATTTGGCCAATCACGCTCTTGCTTTTTAAAGTTATAAATCCATTATCATCTTTGAAATATTCATTACTTTGCATAGTGTTACTAATAACATTAAAATTTTTACTTATAAAAAATTCAAATAAATTTATACTATGGCTACCAATGTCAGATAAGGCACCAATATTATTTTTGTTAGTTTTGACTGAACCATTTACATAATCTATTTTTATAAAATAAATCTTTCCAATTTTTTTTGAATTGATTAATTTTTTTACTAGTTGAATACCCGAGTCATATCTCAAATTAAATCCTGTTTTTAGATAGACTTTATTTTTTCTTGCGGTATTTAATATCTTAAATGCTTCTTTTGCGTTTAATCCTAAAGGTTTTTCTACCAACAAGTTTTTTTTAGAATTTAATATTTTAATTGCATAATTAAGAAAAAGATTAGGTTGTGTACTCAAAATAATAGACTTTACATCGGACTCTAGTGCTTTTTTAATATCAGAAAAATATTTTGCTTTTATTTTTTTTGCTATTTTCGAGCCAAGACTATCAATTTTTTGTCTAATTTTCTTTCTGCCAATAATAAGAGCGATTTTGGTTTTTTTAAATCTTTGAATAGATTTTACTCTTTTAGAGCCAATATTTCCACATCCTACAATTGCTATTTTCATTTTAGTAACTTAAATAATTCCTTTTTTTTTCATTAAAATTAATATTTAAAACATCACATAGTTTATTTTTTTGAAGCAGGATTAAATTATCTTCGTCTTTTTTATTTAAATAATTAAAAATTATCAAACTGTCTTTAAAGTTTTTTTTATTGATTTTTTTAATTGCAAATTGAATTTTTTCTTTTTTTAAATCAAAAAAAGAGTCAAAAGTAAAAAGTTTAAGTTTTTTTTTTTTTAAATAATTTTTAAATTTGAGATAAGGAGAATTAATTATTGAAAAAGAATTCAATTTATACGAAGGCCCAACCCATATAATCTTTTTATATTTTTTTTTATCAAACAATGATTTAAATTTATTTATAAGTAAGTTAATTCTTAAATTGTTCATCTTTTCCAATTTCAAAAATATATTTTTACTTTGTTTATCTTTAAATGTTTTCAAAACTGTATGAACATCTCTCTCTAAATGACCTCCGCTAATTCCAAGAGATGGAGATATGTACGAATGAAAACCAATTCTTTTATCAGATCTGATAGAGTCGTTTATTTCAGAGAATTTAAATCCAAACTGTCTACAGTAATTATCCATTAAATTTGCATAACTTACAGAGTTATATAAATATAAATTTATGGCCATTTTAACGAGTTCTGCTTGTTTCAAGTTATAAAAAAAAATTTTACATCTAAATTTTTTAAATTTTTTTAAAAAGTTTACTTTTTTATCTGCGCCCAAAATAATTCTCTCTGGATTAATGAACCTTTCAAACGCGTTCCCCATCACTAGAGTTTCTGCCATATATATAAAATTTATATCTTTTCTATCTTTGAAAAATTTTTTTTTGAGATCATCACAAAAACCGCAGTATACTTGACTAGTAATTATTAAATTTGCATTTTTACGTAGGTATTTTTTAAGTCTTATTAATGTTTGAAAAATATAACTAACGTTTGGCTTTCCATTTAGATTTAAAGGAGTGTCTAAAGTTAAAAAAATATTTTTATAATCTTTAATACTTTGTGATGATTTAATAAATTTTATTTTTTTTTTATTTTTAACTAAATATTTCTTTAAATCAGGTTCCTCTGTTGTAACAATTTTTTTTTCAAATTTATCAATTTTTTTTTGATCAAAATCATAGACAGCGCATTTGCCAATTTTTTCTGCCCAGCCAATACTAAAAACTTGACCTACATGTGTAAGTCCGCAAAATAAAACTTTGTTATTTTTTTCGTTAAGCACAGTTTAATGTGAGATTACCATTTAGTTTTTTTTACTTGTAATCTTGGATGTGAGACCAAATAATGCCAAATAACTGCTTGCATTGCTTCGGCAAAAGGAGTTAAAAATTTTTGATTTATAAATGGAATTTTAATTACACAATCACCTTTTAAAGCTAAATATCCGTTAGTCTTACCTACAATACCTAAAATTTTAGATTTTTTTGACTTGCCAAGATCAATGGCTTTTATCAAATTAGTGCTCACATTTTTCTTTTTATTTCCGCCGCCCACAGAAAAAATAAATATAACATCATTTTTATTTATTTTACTGGCTATTAACCAGTCTTTGAAAGAATTATCCCAACCCTCATCATTTATTCTGGCTGTTAATTCAGAGACATTATCAACTGGTGAATAGGACTCTATGTTACAAAGTTTTCTAAAATCATTTACAGCATGTGAACAATTTCCTGCGCTTCCACCAACTCCAAGAAAGAAAATTCTCCCTTTGTTTTTTTTTACTCTAACTAAAATATCCACTAATTTTTCAAGATTATTATGATCTAAATATTTTATGACATTGATAATATCTTCAAAATATTTTTTAGAAAAAATTAATTTTTTATTCATAATTTATAACCACATGATTTTGCATCTTCGTAAAATGTTTTTATCGTCTCTAGAGAATACTCCTCGAGCTCTTTTTTAAACATTTTCATTTTCTTAATTTGTGAGGCTTGCATAGTTATTATGTCGGTTTTAGTATTGATGGCGTTTACATAATCGTAGCTCATTCGAGGACTAGCCCATAATGTTTTACATTTACTATTTTTGTGTACCTCTTCATTGATATCTCTCATTACTTTTATTGCATCAATACCACAATCAAATATTCTTCCAGCAAAAATTGAAAGAATTGAGCTGGTATCCTTTAATATCGGTAATATTTTTCTTACCTGATTTATCGTAAATAAAGCTGTTATGTTTAATTTTACTTTTTCTTTTACCAACTCCTCTAAAACTACTGTTGTAAAAACTTTATTTGTGAAGATTATTGGTATTTTTACATAAACATTATTTCCTAATTTACTTAAAATTTTAGCTTGATTTATCATATTGTCTTGATCGTCTGCAAATACTTCGAGGGATACGGGTTTTTTATTAGATTTTTCTAAAATTTTTTTAGAATAATCTAAATAATTTTTTGCGTTATTCTTTTTAAATAATGAAGGATTAAAAGTATATCCATCAATCTCTATGCCAAAATCTTCATTAAATTCATTTGGATTAAGACCATCGGCGTATAATTCAATTATTTTCATAATAATATTTTTTATGTATGTTGTGAGCTTGAATTTGCTTCAAATTGTTTTTTGAGAAAATTTGAACCTATTTTAGCGTTAATAATTTTATGACTATCAATAATTTGAGAGTGTTTGATTGTTTTTTTGGGCATTAAATTCCAGAACTGACTCTGCATACTATTATTTAATATGTTTTTATTATTATTTTTAATATTTCTATCTATTAGATCATTCATTTCTTGAACACAATCAAGTATTTCGTCAGAGTTATTATCTATATAATCTAAATCTTTTAAACTGAAATCTTTCTCTCTATATATAGAGTTAAACTCTTCAGATAAAAGTTCTTCTAAAAATAGATGTCTACTTTTTCTTTTAGAGTAAAGATGTTTAAATATATGTATACTGTTGGGAACATAAGAGCATAAGTTTGCTACTGGTATAAAGTCTGCCATGACTAATGGTTTTTTAAGAATATACGGGATCCAATAAAAGCCAGTTCCATTTGTAATTATAAATTTAGCTTTATTAACTAAAAAAAAATCCATAAATCCAGATCTAAACTCACTTCTAGAATAATCTATGTTTAATTTGTTATCAGATAAACTCCACTTTTTTTCAGATCCTATGCCCATTCTAATAACTTTAATATTTTTTTTATTTAAAAGTTTTACTGCTTTATTATAATTTTCAATGTCAGAATTTTTAAATTCGAAACTTTTATAAGAATATTTATCTTTGAGAAAATTTTTAAAATAAAAATTATCTCTTATTGTAATGCAAACGAACTCATCATTTTTATTAATTCCCATTTTTGCTAAATTATAATTTCCCAATTCAATTTCTTCTTCCGAAAATTCTATTATATTGGGATTTTTACTAATCAAACTGTTAATATCTCTCTCACCATGAGAAGGTCCGGTTATTAAGAATTTTTTTTCTTCAAATTTTTTAAATATGTCAAATAAAAATTTAAAAAAGAAATTTTTTGTAATATTAATTTTTTTACTCATTTTTTTGATAAAAAAATTGTTACAGGTTTTGTTTGGTACATACCAAATATTTAAAATTTTTTTGTTCGTATTTAAATTTTCTAGATGCCAAAGAGCAAGCTCTCCTACCAGATGGCCTACCCTTGTCGGTGTAATGATGCCAAATCTAATTATTTTAAAATAAGAAATTAGTTTAAATAAAATAATAACTGGGTATGAAAAAAAAAGTGTTAAATTATAAATTTTTAGTAGCATTTTAATTTATTCTTAAAATTTATTAGAAATCTAAATTAGTTTTTTTTCAACTTGTTCAAAAATATAATGTCCCAAAAAAATATGACATTCTTGTATTCTGGCTGTATTTTTACTTGGAATTATGATTTCTTTATCACATAATTTCTTTGCCTTTCCACCATTTGAGCCAAGTAAAGCTACTGATTGAATATTCATTTTTTTTGCCTTTTTTATTACCTTTAAAATGTTTTTTGAATTTCCAGAAGTTGATATTACTATTAATAGATCTTCTTTTTTTCCAAGCGCCTCTAGATTTCTTGAAAAAAGATTATTGAAACCTAAGTCATTACTACAAGCGGTTATAGTGGAAGTGTCCAGAGCTAAACTAACTACTGGATAAGGAGGTCTCTTGGGTTTTGGTTTTAACCTTACTAAAAATTCTGCTGCTAAATGCTGTGCGTCAGCTGCCGAACCTCCATTTCCGCAAATCAATATTTTTCCCTTATTCTTTAATGTGAAAGTAATTTTTTTGATGATATCATTTATAGTTTTTTCAAACTTAAATAGTTTTTTTTTTAAATTAATATTTTCTTGTAAACTTTTTTTTAGCATTAAAATTATTTTAAAGGTAAATGCGCTCTCAATTTTTTTGAGATTTCTTGTTCGTCGTCAGTAATGTGCCCATACATGCTTTTACCTCTTGCGATCATCATTTTCTTAATTACAGATATTAATTCTATTTGTCCTCTTAATTCTAGAGACGCTGCTTGATCTGAGCCATACATGGATCTATCAAGAGTAACATGTCTTTCTAAAGAAGAAATTCCATAACTTGCAGCCGCATAAGAAACTGCTAAGCCAGATTCATGTCCGCTATAGCCAACCTTACAATTAAATTTTTCTTTTAATGTATTGATTGTTTCTAAATTTGCATCTTCAGGTTTCATTGGGTAAGTTGAAACACAATGCATTAGCTCAAATGGACAATTGTTATTTTTAAAAATTCTAACTGCAGTTTCAATATTTATTTTTTCTGCCATACCAGTAGATATGAAGGTATATTTTTTCTTTTTTGCAACTTGCTCCAAGAATGACTCATCGACAATCATTGCAGATGCAATTTTTTGATAATTTAAATTAAATTGATCCAAAAAATTTAGACTATTTGTGTCCCATGCAGAGGCAAACCATTCTATTTCATTTTTTTTACAATAATCATTAATCTGCTCGTATTGTTTTTGGTTTAACTCTATCCCTTCTTTTTGTGCTCTAAAGGTAGAACCCCAAGGGCTATCTCTTAGACCATTTAGTTGATCCTTTGTGTAGACTATATCGATATCTCTTTTTTGAAATTTGACAGCATTGAAACCTGCTTTTTTTGCTCCATCAATAAGTTTCTTAACGATTTCCATATCGCCATTATGATTTATGCCGATTTCAGCTATAAAATAAATTTTATCGATCATGCTTTAATAAATTTTTTTAAACTTTCTAATATATCAAGGTCTATTTTATCATCAATTTCTAAACTTTGAATTTTATTCATAACATAAACTCCAATTTTGCCAAAAAGCCTACACTTTTTTTTTAAAAAAATTTTTGAATTAAAAATGTAAAATGATCCATTTTCAAGATATTTTTCATTAATATCCTGTCTCATTGGTCTTTTTGTATAATTATAATTTGCCTGGAGACCTTTTTTTGTATTTTTCCAAATAAAATGATTAAAAATTTTTTGAGCGGAAAACATACTGTCTAAACGATTATAATAAAATTTTTTAATTGCGTAGTCTAAATCTTTTGATGATCTTATCGGGGAAGTAGGTTGTACACCAATAACACTTGTAGAATAAATTTTTTTGTTATTTAAGTATTTAACAGCATGAAGCCAAGCCAAATCAGAAGTTGACTTGTCTGATGCAAATTTTTTTGGTCTTTTAATTATATTTGAGCCATATTTTTTCGCTACATTTAAAATTCTATCTGAGTCAGAACTTACCCATACAGAGCTAATTTTTTTTGACTTTAGGCATGCTTTAATTGACCAATAAATCAATGGTTTTCCATTCAAACTAACAAGGTTTTTATTTTTAATAGCTTTAGATCCTTTTCTAGCAAGAATGATCGCAATGTTTTTTTTCATTTTTTCAAAAATAACGTTACTACTGATCCATAAAAAGGTGGAGATACTTTTGTTTTTTCAAATAATTTCATTAAGTTTTTTTTGGTAAAAAAAGGAGTTTCAAAAAAAGGGAAATTAATATCAAATAATTTAAATTTATTTTTTTTAACAAATCTTATTAGTGACTCTGTGGAAAAAAGACTTACATGAGTTCTATCTTTTAAAAGTCTAAAATTATTTCCGTATCTTCTTGCTGCTGCAGAATCAAAATCAGGTGTTTCTAAAATTAGGACTCCATTTCTTTTCAATTTTTTGTATATTAAATTAATAAATTTTTCAGGTTTCCGATGATGTTCTATTACGTGTAAAGCTGTAATAATGTCAAAATGTTTCTCTTTATATTTTGATAGGTCACCATTAAAAATATTGCAATACTTTGATGCATTTTGTGATGCATATTTACTTATTTCTACACCATGTTTTTTCCATTTTTTATTTAATGCTGATAATAACCAACCATGACCACATCCTATATCTAATATTTTTGATGGTTTCTTCTTTTTTAAAAAGGATAACACGTATCTCATTTGTTTAAGCTTATATTTCCTTTCATTTAATAAATTTCTAATTCTACCATCTGGATCTTTTACTAAATTATGGTAATTCTCCTCAAATTTTATTTTCAATTTACGATTATGTTTTAAGTAAAAAAGATTTTTTCTTAATAAATTTTTAATATCTT
>CENU01070780.1_pt1 | contig 15107 bp, 9 predicted proteins | sample 361331 | NCBI WGS metagenome assembly CENU01 (sample SAMEA2619766, study PRJEB7988) | marine metagenome | isolation source: saline water (ENVO:00002010), including
TTTTTTTGATGCGTATTTCAAAACCGAGCTGCGGATTGTGTGCTTCTAAAAGAGCAAGGCCTGCAACGCCAGCAACATTTTTTTTCGCCTCCAAAGGCAAATCTTGCCCCACGATGGATGTAATGTGAATACCTGCCTTTTCACTTCTACGAATTTCCATGAAATCTCCCATGTTTTCAAGGCAAAGGCCTAAAACATCAAAGCCACACGAAATGTTGGCTATACTCGCGGGTGCAAATAGGTTGACTCCCTTTAAATTAACTTTTTCCAATGCGTATAATATCTGCGAAAATTCCTGATGCGGTGACGGCTGCGCCCGCACCTGCTCCTTTTACGATCATCGGTTGTTGTGCATAGCGGTCGGTGTAGAACAGTACAATATTGTCGCTGCCTTCTAAATTATAGAAATCGTGTCCTTCTGGAATTTGTTGCAATCCCACAGAAGCTTTTCCATTTTCGAATGTTGCCACGTATTTTAATCGGGCATTTTCTTTTTTGGCTGCTTCATACATAGCTGCAAAGTGGGCTTGATGGGTTGCTAAGCTTTCTAAGAAGTCTTCGTTTGTTTTGGTGTCTAAACAGGCTTTTGGTAAAAATGATTTGTTCTCAATATCAGAAAGTTCAAGAACGTTTCCACTTTCACGTGCCAAGATTAAAATTTTACGCGCTACATCAATTCCACTCAAATCAATTTTTGGATCTGGCTCGGTGTAGCCTTCTTGCATGGCACGCTCTACCACTTCTCGAAATGTAGTGTCGTCATTAAATGAATTAAACACAAAATTTAAACTTCCCGATAGTACTGCCTGTATGCTTTTTACACGATCTCCTGATGCAATAAGATGATTAAGCGTATCGATTATGGGTAATCCTGCGCCAACATTGGTTTCAAATAAGAAAGGCGCGTTGTATTTGCGTGATAATCTTTTGAGTTGTTGATAATGTTCAAATTCATCAGCACATGCAATTTTATTACAAGTTACAACCCCAATGTTGTTTTCCAAATAATTGGCATAGGTACCAGCAATAGTGGCGTTTGCGGTGTTATCTACAAATATGGAATTCCGCATGTTAAGCCCTTTTGTTTTTTCAAAAAACAATTCCTTGTTAGCTGGTTCTCCATCCTCCAAAAGAGTTTTCCAATTGGCTAAATCAATTCCATTAGAATCAAAATACATTTTACGTGAGTTGGAGATGCCAACGACACTTAAGTTGAGCTTAAAGTGTTCTTTAAGAAATTCATGCTGTTGCTCCACCTGCTCCAAGAATTTGCTTCCCACGTTGCCAATTCCTGTAACAAAGAGGTGCATTTTTTTGATTTGCGCCTCAAAAAAGGCCTCATGCAAGGTGTTCAATGCTTTTTTGATGTCGCTGCTATTAATAACAGCTGTGATGTTTTTTTCAGACGCTCCTTGAGCAATAGCCTTAACATTAACGTTGTTATTTCCCAAAGCTCTGAACATGTTTCCACTGATTCCCTGATGGTTTTTCATGTTTTCGCCAACTAGTGCTACAATTGACAAATCTTTTTCTACTCGAATAGGGTTGATTTTGTTGGTTTCAATGTCCAGCGCAAATTCCTCATCAATAGTTTGCTGTGCAAAGTCAGCTTCACTGGCATCAATCCCCAAACAAATAGAATGTTCAGAAGAAGCTTGCGTTATCATAACCACATTGATGTGATGCTGAGCTAAAACAGTTAAAAATTTTTGCGAATAGCCAGGAACACCAATCATACCGCTCCCTTCTAGGGTTAGTAATGCAATGTCGTTTATATGGCTAATACCTCGAACTACTGTTTCTGCCTCAGTAGTATGCGTGATAAGTGTGCCCTCGTTTTCAGGCTCAAATGTATTTTTGATGTATACTGGGATTTTCTTTTCCGTAATGGGCTGCAATGTTGGTGGATAAATAACCTTTGCACCAAAGTGCGAAAGCTCCATGGCTTCTTGGTACGAAATTTCAGGAATTGCTTTTGCTTGCTTAACCAGTGTTGGATGGGCTGTGTACATGCCGCTGACATCAGTCCAAATTTCTAAATAGGTTGCTTCAACAGCACAAGCAATAATAGATGCTGTAAGGTCAGAACCCCCTCGCCCTAGCGTAGTAACGACCCCATGTATGTCTTTTGAAACAAAACCAGGTAGTACAACAATTTTGTGCGTATTGCTTTTAAAAAAAGCAGTAATGTTTGGGTTGCTGCTAGTATAATCTACAAGTGTTCTTCCTAAAGATTGCTTCGTTACAATAAGCTCTTGAGCATTTTTTGCAACTGCATCTAATCCAATGGCACGTGCAGCGTGTGCAATAATTGTGTGTGATAAGAGTTCACCAAAGCTTAACAGTGTGTCTTGTGTTTTTGGCGATAACTCGCGAATCATGTGAACGCCATCAAGAATGGTTTCAAGGCGGTTTACCATTTGTTTGGTAGCGCTCAAAACACCACTTTGCTTGGCTACTGGAATGAGCTCCTGCACCAAATTGATATGTCGTGACTCGACTTTTTTGAGATGCTCGCTGTACGAAGTATCCCCTTTGGCAGCCAATGTACCAAGACGATGTAAGTCGTCTGTTACACCGCCAAGTGCCGAAACCACCACCGCCATAGGTTTGTCTTGCTTAGTTAGTATGCTAAGTACTTGACGTATATGTGATGCGCTTGCAACCGACGAACCACCAAATTTTAAAACTACCATCTCTATTGATTCAGAAAAAACGCTACAAAAATAACCGATTAAATCCAATTAGGTGTTATTATTGATTTTTTGTTTCCAATCGCTCGATTTTACAAATCATCTTTGATAAAAGCAACTGATTAAACACGCTTCGTTAGGGAAATTGCAAGTATTTTACGAAATTTGAAAAAAGAATTGCACCTATCATGCCGGAAACTGCTATAAATTTGCTTTACCAAAAGGGTTTTATTGATGCTCCTGTTCCTAATAATATAAATTTAGTTAAAGAGATTATCCGATTAAAGAAAGAAAAAAATGCGGTGTTATTAGCGCATTACTACCAAGAAGATGCTATTCAGGATTTGGCTGATTTTTTAGGAGACAGTTTGTATTTAGCCAAAGCTGCTGCCAAAGTTGACGCTGATATGATTGTATTTGCTGGCGTACATTTTATGGCAGAAACGGCAAAAATTATCAATCCAACCAAAAAAGTTCTACTCCCTGATTTAAACGCTGGCTGCTCATTGGCCGATTCGTGTCCTCCAACAGATTTTGCGGCATTTAAATCACAGCATCCAAGTGCTATTGTGGTCACATATATCAATTGCTCAGCTGAAATCAAGGCATTAAGCGATATTGTTTGTACTTCAAGTAATGCTGTAAAAGTCATTGAAAGTATCCCTCTTGATCAACCCATTATTTTTGCGCCAGACAAGAATTTGGGTCGTTATTTAATTAAAGAAACGGGTAGAGATATGATTCTTTGGGATGGTTCTTGTATTGTTCATGAAGCCTTTTCATTTGATAAAATTGTGAACCTTGCACAACAACACCCCGATGCCAAGTTTATTGCTCACCCCGAAAGTGAGTCACAAGTACTAGATATTGCGCATTATATCGGTAGTACTTCTGGGTTATTAAACTTTGTTCAACAAGACAATACTGAAACCTTTATAGTGGCTACTGAAGCAGGTATACTGCATGAAATGAAAAAAAGAGCGCCTGAAAAAACTTTTATTCCTGCCCCTGTTTCGGATGATACTTGTGCGTGCAGCGAATGTGCTTTTATGAAGCTCAACACACTTAAAAAATTGTATTTGTGCTTGAAACACGAATTACCTGAAATTGAACTTGATGCTTCATTGATTAAAGCAGCAAAAGCTCCCATTGATCGCATGCTAGAACTTTCGTAATATGTACGCAGATGTACTGGTTGTTGGAACAGGAATTGCGGGTTTAAGCTACGCGGTACGTCTAGCCAAAAAATCCCCTGATGCAAAAATCATTATGATTTCAAAACGTGATTTGCTAGAAAGTAATACCAAATATGCACAAGGAGGTATAGCAGTAGTTTCTAATTTCTTTAATGATTCGTATGAAGAACATGTGCGGGACACCATGGTTGCTAGCGCCTACACATCAAAAGAACATGTAGTAGATTTTGTAGTCAGGGAAGGCCCTGCATGCGTAAAAGAGCTGATGGAGTGGGGCGCACAATTTGACACAAAGGGTGCGGCACTTCACTTGGGGAAAGAAGGAGGGCACTCAACAAAACGTATTGTGCATCACAAAGATCAGTCAGGGCTACATATTCAAAATGCATTAATTACCAAGGCGAGGTCTTTAGATAATATTACCTTTTTTGAAAACCACTCACTAGTTGATCTTATCACAGATCACCATATTCCTCATTTAAATAAGGGACGTTGTTATGGGGCATATGTCATCTCCAAAAAAGATGAAGAAATTGTAAAAATCACTGCCCAACTTACGGTGCTTTCTACTGGTGGAGCTGGTCAAGTGTACGCACATACAACCAACCCAACAGCGGCCACTGGCGATGGTTTAGGTGCTGCTTACAGAGCAAAAGTACATGTTGAAAATTTACATTTTGTGCAGTTTCACCCGACGGCACTGTTTCCAAAAATTGACGGAAATACATTTCTCATTTCAGAAGCTATTCGTGGTGCTGGTGCCATACTACGTAATCACACAGGCGAAGCGTTTATGGAGCAGTACGATAATAGGCGAGACTTAGCTCCTCGAGATATTGTATCGCGAGCTATTCACACTGAAATGAAAAAACATAGCCTTGAGCACGTGTATTTAGATGCAACACAAATTGAAAAAGAAAAACTTGAGCAAGAATTTCCAACTATTTTGTCGAACTGCCTTAAGTTGGGAATTGATATTGCCAAAGCCTATATCCCTGTGCTTCCTGCTGCACATTATATTTGTGGTGGAATAGATGTTAATGAGCACAGTCAAAGCAATTTGACAGGGCTTTATGCCATTGGTGAATGTAGCCACACGGGCTTGCACGGAGCAAATCGGTTAGCATCAAATTCCTTATTAGAGGCATTGGTGTTTGCAGCACGTGCAGCCGAACATTCAAGCGTCACACTTTCTAACCCTTTACTCAGCAGTGATTTTTTTGAAGAAATACCAGACTGGAAGGGTACTGAAAATGTGTCTAATCAAAAAACAGATCGTATAAGAAAACTGCGTGCTGCGTTGCAGCAAATCATGAGCTTGTACGTTGGGATTATAAAGTCTGGCGAAAGTTTACAAAAGGCAGAAACGGAGTTGCATGAGATTTATATGGCTACTAAAGAATTGTACCAGCTAAACAAGCTCACACCACAGCTGACAACCTTACGTAATTTGGTTAGTGTTGCCTATTTGATGATAAAGCAAGCTCAAAAATATCCAGTAAACAAAGGGGTTTATTTTAACGAAGATTATGTCTAAATCATTTTCAGAACTTTATCAAAAACAACTATTGTATTGCATTCAACAAGCAGTAGATGAAGATTTAAGCGCAGCTGGCGATCATACAAGCAAAGCTATTTTTCCAGCTGAACATCAATCCAAAGCTAAACTTATCGCCAAGGGAATCGGTGTTTTAGCAGGAGTAGATTTTTGCAAGTTGGCGCTTGAGCAACATGCGCCAAATGTGACACTTACTCCTTTGGTGACGGATGGTAGTTTGTTTTCAGAAGGCGAAATCCTTTTATCTTTAAAAGGGGATACACGAGACATACTCTCGCTGGAGCGAATTTTACTAAATGCACTGCAACGTATGAGCGGAATTGCGACTGTCACCCAAGGAATCCAAGAATCTATTTCACATACAAATTGCAAGGTATTGGATACACGCAAAACAACACCAAATTTTAGAATTGCGGAAAAATGGGCAGTGCATATCGGAGGTGGCGTGAACCACCGCATGGGCTTATATGACGCCATCATGTTAAAAGACAACCACATTGATTTTTGCGGTGGACTACAACAAGCGTTACACCAAACCAAAACATATTTGGATACTTTGCCTATTCCCATTCCAGTAATTGTGGAAACTCGTACCATGGAAGATGTAATATGCTGCTTACAACATAAATGGATAAGTCGAATGTTGTTAGATAATATGTCGCCAACCGCATTAATTGAAGCAGTTGCACTGATTGACAAAAAACTGGCAACAGAAGCTTCTGGCAATATTACGCCAGAAAATTGTGTGACCTATGCCGAAACAGGTGTTGATTTTATTTCATTGGGATACATTACTCATTCGGCACCTATAATCGACCTGAGTTTACGTGCCGATTAGACGCCTTTTGGTGCGTAATTACATTGCTTTTCGATCGCTTTTATCATCATTTGCGCAATGTCTTTTTGTGTTGCTCCTTCTATCCCTTCCAATCCTGGAGAAGAGTTTACTTCTAATACCAATGGCCCATATGCAGAACGAATAATATCTACACCAGCAACGCGCAATCCCATAGCTTTAGTGGCTTTTATGGCAAGTTTGCGTTCTTCGGCAGTTGCACGTATAATAGACGTAGTACCGCCTAAATGCACGTTTGCTCGAAACTCACCTGGTGGTGCAGTACGTTGCATTGCTGCAACTACTTTTCCGTCAATGACAAAACAGCGAAGATCTTTTCCGTCTGCCTCTTTAATAAATTCTTGTACTAATATGTTGGCATTCAGACTTTTAAAAGCATTAATTACACTTTCCGCCGCTTTTTTGGTTTCTGCCAATACAACTCCCTTACCTTGTGTACCTTCTAGTAATTTTACAATTAGAGGCGAGCCGCCTACCATTTTGATTAGGTCGTTTGTGTCTAAAGGGGAACTTGCAAAACCTGTAGTAGGGATTTGCACCCCTTGTTTCAAAAGTAGTTGTAGCGAAAAAAGCTTATCTCTAGATTGTATAATAGAATCTGAATTATTTAGACAAAACACGCCCAAACTTTCAAAAAGGCGAAGTAGGGCACAAGCATAAAATGTTTGCGCAGGACGAATACGTGGAATAACTGCATCTAGAAGTTCAATTGCTTTTCCACCTCTGTAATGTATTTGCGGCGTGGTGGCATCGAGCTTCATAAAGCATTGTCTAATATTGTAAAATTCAATTTCATGACCACGCTGTTCAGCGGCTTCAATAATTCGTCTGTTGCTGTATAAGTTTTGATTTGACGCCAAAAGCCCGATTCGCAATCCCTCGTTGGGTTTTTTAAATTGTTGATAGGATTTGAAAATGATTTCGTCTTCAACACTGCCAGCTAAAAAGCTTTCTGAAGGATCTACAATTATACGTCCTATCATTGCCTCACGCCCTAAAAGCATGCGGTACCCCATGGAATCACGGTTTGTGAGGGTTAGTTCAACATCCCACGTTTCGTCATTTAGCCCAATCGCAGTACGCACTACGTATCGGTGTTCTCTATTTCCACTCGAGCTTTTTACTACTCGTTTGTCAATTACAAGTGCTTTACAACTGACTTTACGTTTCCCATCATTTTGTATGGGAAACACATCAAAATTTACCCAAGTTTCGTTGTCTTTTTGGAATGGTTGGATGTTAATTGCGTGTATGCTTGAAGTTTTTGCTCCACTATCTACACGAGCTTTTAAATATGGGATATTAAGCTCGCTTAACGATATCCATTCTTCAGATCCAACAACTCTTTTCATCGCAAAAAATTAGTATGCAAATGAAAATAAAAAAATGTAAATAAAAGCTACTAGAACAAAAAAAACTTACGGTTTTGAAGCTTTTTTGGCTTCCTTAATTAAAAGTGACAATTCCTCACTTTTCTTATCCCAATCGAATAGTGCTTTGGCCCCATCAGTAATGGTATTGCTTATGATTTCCCCAGCCAACTTATCCTCAACGTAGCGTTGAATAGCGCGTGCAAGTGGGCGTGCACCATATTGCTTGTCATAGCCTTTGTCAATAAGGAAGTTTATGGCATTGTCGGTTAATTCCAATGTATACCCCAGTTCCTTAACGCGATCTTGTAAGGCTGTTAATTCAAGTGTAATAATTTTAGATAAATCGTCTTTTTCCAATGTATTAAAGATGACAACATCATCAATACGATTCAGGAATTCGGGTGAGAATTTTTTCTTCAATGCATTTTGAATCACACCGCGAATATTTTTGTCTTCCTGAGATTTTTGAGCAGCAGTTCCAAAACCAACACCTAAACCAAAATCTTTTACTTGGCGCGCACCAACATTAGAGGTCATGATGATAATGGTATTTTTAAAATCAACGCGTCTGCCCAATGAATCGGTCAAAAACCCATCATCTAGCACTTGCAAAAGCATGTTGAATACATCAGGATGCGCTTTTTCAATCTCGTCTAATAAAACAACTGAATAAGGCTTACGACGTACTTTTTCGCTAAGCTGTCCGCCTTCTTCATAACCAACATATCCTGGAGGTGCTCCAATTAGTCTTGAAATGGAAAACTTCTCCATGTATTCGCTCATATCAATTCGAATGAGTGATGCCTCACTGTCAAAAAGCTCATGAGCCAACACCTTTGCAAGCTGTGTTTTACCAACACCTGTTTGTCCTAAAAAGATAAATGAACCAATAGGTTTGTTGGGGTTTTTAAGTCCTGCTCTGTTACGCTGGATGGCTTTGGCTACTTTTTCAACGGCATTTTCTTGCCCTATTACCTTACCTTGAATCAGTTCATTGAGTTTTGATAAACGCTCGCTTTCGCCATCGGCTACACGTTGTACGGGAATGCCTGTTATCATAGAAACGACATCCGCAATATCAACGTCTGTAACAGTTTCTCTGTTTTGACGTTGCTCTTCTTGCCAATCCTCTTGTGCAAGCAACAGTTCCTTTTCTAATTTCTTTTCATCGTCACGTAACTTGGCTGCTTCTTCGTATTTCTGACGTTTAACAACCGTGTTTTTTTGTTCTCGAACTCGCTCTAGTTCATCTTCAATGGAAACGATTTTCTTAGGCACCTCCATATTTGTAATATGTACTCGAGAACCTGCCTCATCCATGGCGTCAATTGCCTTGTCTGGTAAAAAACGATCAGTCATGTACCTGTCTGATAAGCGAACGCATGCTTCAATTGCCGCGTCGGTATAATTTACATTGTGGTGGGCTTCGTATTTGTCCTTAATATTTTGAAGGATTTCGATAGTTTCTTTAACGGTTGTAGGCTCAACTACCACTTTTTGGAAACGACGCTCGAGTGCTCCATCTTTTTCAATGTTTTGTCGGTATTCGTCTAATGTTGTGGCGCCAATGCATTGGATTTCGCCACGAGCTAAAGCAGGCTTAAACATATTAGATGCATCAAGACTCCCTGTGGCGCCGCCAGCACCCACTATAGTATGAATTTCGTCAATAAATAAAATGATGTTGCTGTTTTTTTCAAGCTCGTTCATGACCGCTTTCATACGTTCTTCAAACTGACCGCGATATTTTGTTCCCGCAACAAGTGAGGCTAAATCTAACGTAACCACACGTTTGTTGTACAGTACTCTTGATACTTTCTTTTGAATTATCCGAAGTGCTAGTCCCTCTGCAATAGCAGATTTTCCAACTCCGGGTTCACCAATGAGTAGGGGATTATTCTTTTTCCTACGACTTAAAATCTGCGACACACGCTCAATTTCTTTCTCTCTCCCTATTACAGGATCCATATTGCCTTCCAAAGCAACCTTGGTTAAATCTCTACCAAAATTATCTAAAACGGGGGTGCTTGATTTCTTCGACTTCTTTTCGTCAGATGATGTTGAATAAGAGCTAGTCTGACCTCTATTTTCATCTTCGGATGGGTCTTCAGGAAAGGCGTCTGCAGATGGCATGTCTATGAAGTCATCATCACTATCAACAGACATGTATTTAAATTGGTCTTTGACGGTTTCATAATCCACTTGAAGTTTGTGTAATACCTTTGTTGTAGGATCATTTTCATTTCGCAGGATACACAACAACAAATGCGCCGTATTGATGGAGCTACTTTGAAACAACTTAGCTTCTAAAAATGTAGTTTTTAAAGCTCGTTCAGCTTGACGTGTAAGGTGTAAATTCGTTTTGTGTTGCGGCTCTGGTGAATTTGTTGGATTGGCTGGAGTAAGGATTTCGATCTTACGTCGCAAATAGTCCAAATCAATTTCTAAAGCTTTTAATATAGATATGGCCTTTCCATTTCCGTCACGCAGCAAGCCCAGCATAAGATGCTCGGTACCAATAAAGTCATGACCAAGGCGAAGTGCCTCTTCCTTACTGTACGTAATGACGTCTTTTACGCGAGGTGAAAAATTATCGTCCATAGGGTTTTTCATTTTGTTGGTCAAAAATTGAACCAAATGCTCAAAGGCACTTAACGAATAGACAAAAAAAATCAAACAATTACAAATATTTTCAGATAAAATTTTCAGTTAGAACAAATAATCAAAATGTTAATAAGTCATACGAAAAACGACCCAAAAATTGCAAATATTCATTCGTTGAATGTGTATTTTAGCAATACTGTCATAACATTAAATTTGCACTAAATGTCAACAGAAGATAAGTTGATTCCAATCAACATTGAAGATGAAATGAAGTCGGCATATATCGACTATTCCATGTCGGTCATTGTGTCACGTGCCCTGCCAGACGTTAGAGACGGACTCAAGCCTGTGCACCGCCGCGTACTGTTTGGTATGCATGAATTGGGTGTTAGAGCCAACTCATCCTATAAGAAATCTGCACGTATTGTTGGAGAAGTTTTGGGTAAGTATCACCCACACGGAGATACTTCGGTTTACGATACTATGGTGCGAATGGCACAGTCATGGAGCTTACGTTATATGATGGTGGATGGCCAAGGTAACTTTGGATCTGTTGACGGCGATAGCCCAGCAGCCATGCGCTACACTGAGGCGCGCCTTAAAAAAATATCTGAAGACATGATGGCAGATATCGAAAAAGATACTGTCGACCATCAATTAAATTTTGACGATACCTTAAAAGAACCAACAGTTTTGCCAACTCGTGTGCCCAACTTACTTATCAATGGCGCATCTGGAATCGCGGTGGGTATGGCAACAAACATGCCGCCACACAACCTTTCTGAAGTTGTTGATGGTACTGTTGCCTATATCGAGAATGCAGAAATTGATATTGATGGTTTGATGGAATTCATCAAGGCACCTGATTTTCCTACGGGAGGTGTAATTTATGGTTACGAAGGAGTTAAAGATGCGTTTCACACAGGACGCGGACGTGTGGTCGTGCGAGCAAAAGCTGAAATTGAGGAAGTCAATGGTAGGGAGTGTATCATCGTTACCGAAATACCATACCAGGTTAACAAAGCGGACATGATTAAGAAAACCGCTGAAATGGTAAACGATAAAAAAATTGAAGGAATTTCTAATATTCGTGATGAGTCTGACCGCAAAGGAATGCGCATTGTGTATGTGTTGAAACGTGATGCGATTCCAAACATTGTTCTTAATATGCTGTATAAATACACAGCATTGCAATCCTCTTTTAGCGTGAACAATATAGCTTTGGTGAAAGGTCGTCCCCAAATGTTGAATCTAAAAGACATGATTCATCATTTTGTGGAGCATCGTCATGAGGTAGTAGTTCGACGTACACAATATTTGCTCAGAAAGGCTGAGGAACGCGCACACATACTTCAAGGATTGATTATTGCTTCAGATAATATAGATGAGGTAATTGCCTTGATAAAGGCCTCAGCGAATGCCGATGAGGCACGACAAAAGCTTATTACTACGTTCGAACTTTCTGAAATTCAGGCAAAGGCAATTGTGGAAATGCGATTGCGCCAATTAACAGGCTTGGAGCAAGATAAATTGCGAACTGAGTACGACGAACTCATGAATACTATTGAGGATTTAAAAGACATCCTTGAGAAGAAAGACCGTCGTATGGGAATCATCAAAGATGAGTTGCTTGAAGTAAAAGAGAAGTATGGGGACGAGCGGCGCTCTATCATTGAGTATGCGGGTGGAAATTTCCGTGTTGAAGATATGATTCCTGATGAAAAAGTGGTAATTACGATTTCTCACGCAGGTTATATCAAACGTACACCTCTTGCAGAGTATCGCACACAAAACCGCGGTGGTGTTGGACAAAAAGCATCTACTACACGAAGCGAAGATTTTCTAGAACATTTGTTTGTAGGCACAAATCATCAATATATGTTGTTTTTTACTCAAAAAGGTAAATGTTTCTGGTTGCGCGTATATGAAATACCGGAAGGAAGCAGAACTTCAAAAGGGCGTGCCATTCAAAACCTAATCAACATCGAACAAGACGATAAGGTAAAAGCATTTATTTGTACACAAGACCTTAAAGATGAAGATTATATCAACAGCCGATACGTGGTTATGGCAACTAAAAAAGGTCAAGTGAAGAAAACTTCACTGGAGCAATACTCACGACCACGTACAAATGGCATTAATGCCATAACGGTTCGTGATGGTGACGAGTTGTTAGAGGCAAAATTGACTACAGGTGCTTCGCAAGTGGTGCTGGCAGTAAAATCTGGAAAAGCAATTCGTTTTGAAGAAAGCAAAACACGTCCGATGGGTAGAAACGCATCTGGTGTTCGTGGGATTTCATTACAAGACGCTCAAGACGAGCTAGTTGGAATGGTTACCGTAAACGACTTGGATTCTGATATTTTAGTGGTTTCTGAAAACGGCTATGGTAAGCGTTCAAAAATTGACGACTATCGCATCACGAATAGAGGTGGAAAAGGAGTCAAAACACTTGCATTAACCGAAAAAACAGGTAATTTAGTGGCCATTAATAATGTATCAGACGCAGATGATTTGATGATTATCAACCGTTCGGGTATTGCTATCAGACTTGGTGTAGAGTCGCTACGCGTTATGGGGCGTGCTACGCAAGGTGTACGTCTTATTAATTTAAAAGACGATGACTCTATCGCAGCGGTAGCAAAAGTGATGAATGATGATGATGAAATTCAAGACGTTTCTGATATTGATGTAACACTTGAAGATAACGATTAATTAATTATCATTTTTTATGAAAACGTACTATTCCTTACTACTTGCCTTTGTAGTTGCTTTCTCAGTTTCGGCTCAAAAAAAGCAACTCAAAACTGCTCAAAAACTTGTTGATGCCGCTTCTTTTGATGCCGCTCTAACGTTGCTAGACGATAATAGCGATTTGCTTCGTTCTGCAGAACCAAAATATGCAGCACACTATCACTATTTATTAGGTGCCGTGCAGCAAGCAGGTAAAGAATTCTTTAAAGCTGTAGAAGCGTTCGACACATCTAAATCTATTGAAGCAAAGGGGGGACTTAATAAATATACGCAACTTATTAATGTCTCTAAAGCAAGCTTCATTAACGACATTATAAATTATGCAGTAGATTTAAATTCTAAAGGCAACTACAACGAAGCCAGTAAATTACTTTATTTAGCATATGAGTTAGACGATGAAAATTTAGATTATTTATATTTTTCAGCTTCTAGCGCGGTAAACTCAGGAGATTATGAAAACGCACTTCCGTATTACTTAACGCTCAAAGAAAAAAATTATACGGGTTCTGTTACCAAATTTTATGCTACCGAAGTATCTACTGGAATAGAATCAGAGGTAGATCAGAATACATATAATATCTATAAGAAATCTAAGGATTTTACGAATTTACGTACAGGTCTTTCGGAATCCCGTTTACCCGAAATCGTGAAAAACATTGCTTTAATACATGTTTCTAATGGTGACAATGAAGCTGCAATGAAGTCCATAAAAGATGCCAGAAAATTTTCACCTAAAGACGTAGGGTTGATTTTAACAGAAGCAGATTTATATATTAAACTCGGTGATGAGGCGCGATTTGGCGCACTTATGCAAGAAGCCATTGCACAAGATCCAACTAATGCCATGTTATACTACAATCTTGGTGTTGTAAACGGTAACGAGGGAAAACGCGACAAGGCTAAAGATTATTACAAAAAGGCAATTGAATTAGATCCAAATTATGAAGCTACTTATCTAAACTTATCTGCTGTTATTTTAGAAGGAGAAGCTGATATTGTGGAGGAGATGAATTCATTAGGAACTTCTGCTTCTGATAATCGTAAATATGACGAACTAAAATCTAAACGCGAAGCCTTGTTTTTAGAAGCAGTTCCATATTTAGAGCAATTGGTGAAAATAAACCCAAAAAATGCTGATGCTATTACAACGTTAAAAAATATTTTCGGTACTATTGGCGACACGGCCAATTTTAAAAAATACCGTGATATATTGGAAGCACTCTAAGATGTGACAACAAATTAAAAGCCCCGCAATAGCGGGGCTTTTTTTATGCAATAGATTTAATAAGGCGTAGCTTGTGTGTATGCGTTCGAAGTTCGGGGTTAAATATTCCGGTTTGGTCTAATCTGTCTACACGCACATGCCCATGTGCATGAATGATGTGGTTGTTCTCTAGAATAATCCCTACATGAACGATTTCACCATCGCTATTGTCAAAAAAAGCCAAATCTCCGGGTTCAGATTCTTCGATAAAACTTAACACATGTCCTTTTTCTGCTTGCGCAGTGGCGGTTCTGGGGAGCGGAATACCACAAAGGGCATAAACGGTTTGTACAAAACCATCTGCATCTATGCCAAAAGGGGACTTTCCTCCTTTGTAAAAAGGGGTGTTGATAAACATAAACGCCCTGTCTCGAAGGCTTTCTTTTTGTGCTTTTTTACCTGAAGTTGCTCCTTCAAAGCGATGTCCTAAAAAAGGAGCACGATGTACCAAACTACCAATCGGAACGGCAAACAATATCTGCGAGTCTTTGTAAATAAACTCAACTAAATCAGTAGCCAATTGTGACGGCTGGGCAGCAAGTTCCTCAAAATTTGAAACTGAAATTTCCTGAAACTGGGTATTGTTTATCCAGCCTTCGGTTTTGTCTTGCAAGCGTACCTTACTCCAAAATTTTTGAGAGGTTATTATTTTAAAAATATCCCCATATAGCACTTCGCTTACAAGCGGTGCATTGTGCTGACTCGCTTCTCGAATCGGAATTAAACTCAGCGCACAAATACCGTAAGTCATATTTCAAAAATAAGGTAAAATACGCATTGCTCAATCGATGTGTTGAAAAATGGTATTT
>CENU01108757.1_pt1 | contig 15097 bp, 18 predicted proteins | sample 361331 | NCBI WGS metagenome assembly CENU01 (sample SAMEA2619766, study PRJEB7988) | marine metagenome | isolation source: saline water (ENVO:00002010), including
GTTATTATCAAGATTATCTATTGTGATTCCGTTTCTTGCAGCGATATCTATCCAGTTACTTCCGTCTGAAGTAATATGATGTTTTGCAGTTCCATCTGCACCTTTTACCCATGCAGGTGTATAATCACTATGTATAGTATCTTTACTAAATTCTACGTTTTGATATTCAGGAGTTCTATCCCAGAATATTCCCATCTCATCATACGGAGGCTTTCCTAGTTCTATCCATTTTTGTAAATTAACAAATAGATACTGCCTATGCAATCCTGGATAAGCACCTTGTGTAATATAATGATGCTGTTTTTTCTTATCCATAATATGTCCTATTACAAAAAACTGCGGATTGTTTCGAGCATATTCTACACTTTGTTGCACTAAACTTGGTCCTCTGAAAAGAAATAAACCTTGGCAGGCTATCATACAATATTTTTTATTCTTTGCTATCGCAGATTCTAATAAAGTTTCAACACGCTTGTCAAACCCTACATAGGTTGCTAGTTTCATTTTTAACATTCTATTGATGTATAGATATGTAAAATCAAATGTGCGCTTTGCTACGAAGTCACTGTCAATGTCGCGAGATATATCAAGTATACCTATTCCTACTTCGTTAGTGCTGCTTATAGTATCATAGTATCTATCAGCAGATAAACTATTCCAGTCCTTCATTAACTTTTTGTTCCTTGTTTGTATAAAAACTTTTTCTTACAATGTAAAAAAAGTCTCTAACTTTTCTACCTAGTTCACTATGAATAATCATATGTATTCTAGGAGTGTCGCTTTGATTCCAAACTGAATGTTTATTAGATATATCCATTAAAAATGCACTGCCTTTATCTTCAAAAGGCACAATGCCGTGGTCCTTAAAAATAAATTTACAACCCTCTGGATTGTTTAGGCTTATGTTACAAACGCTTAGACGTTTTTCTTCGTCTGGACGATCCTGATGCGGAAGTATATACCCGCCTGGCTCCAATAACATAAATCTTACTCTATTAAGATATTCTGCCGGATATACTTCTGTTAAAAATTTTTTAGTAACTGGACACTTATCAGCAACCCATGTCCAATCTAATTTGTCTAATACTTCGTTTCGCTCACCATATTGATTAAGACTTTGTGTATCTTCATCAAGCCCATGCAGTGTTAGGCTTTTCCATCCGTTACCATAACTGTGTTCTCTGTGAGAATGGAAATGATCAACTAATGCTTCTGCTTCTGCATGCATCTCTTTCCAGGGTTGATTATCTAATGCACTTAATTTAAAACAAGGCCATTTTGATTCATCTAGTACCCATTTAGTATCGTAATGATCTGGGTATTTTAATTGGATTTCATTGGGGTGAGAGTCATGAAATTGTTGTAATTCGTTAAGCATGATAATATTTACCGCCACGTTGTAGTAAAATACCCATATATTGGCTTAAATATAGCATGCCCTACTTAAAAATGAATGATCTAGACACAGTTGTTGTAGACTTTACAAGCCACTGTAATGCTATGTGTGGCAACTGTTCACGTAACATTGAAGGAGTCAAAGTTAATCCTAATATGCCTCTTGGACATATGACACTAGACACATTTAAAAGAATAGTAGATAATTCTAAAGGTATTAAAGAAATTATTTTTAATGGTGCATATGGAGATCCTTTAATGAATCCAAATTTAGTTCCTGCATTAAAATATGCAAAAAAACTTAGATGCAATATTATGATTCATACTAACGGCGGAGTAGGCAAACAAAATTTATATAGATTGATTGCACAGGATCTTGAAGATTTCCCACAAGGTGTTATCACATTTAGTATAGATGGATTAGAAGATACCAATCATTTGTATCGACGTCATGTTATTTGGCAAAATATTATGAACAATGCACAAGCATTTATAGAAGCAGGTGGATTAGCAAGATGGCGTATGCTTGTATTTGATCATAACAAACATCAAATTGAAGAATGTGAAAAACTTGCTGACAACATGGGTTTCAAAGCATTTGATATTAATGGCGGCTATACTTTTAGTGCTATGAATAGCATAGTATCAGAAGCAGTAGAAAAATTTAAAGCAACTAAAAAAGAAGAAGCACGTACAATAAAATATGATAAAAAACATTTGGATAATGTAGAACGTTTAGAAAAAGTTTTAGAAGTAGGACTTGATAAAGGATGTATAAGTTGCAAATGGAAACGCAAAAAGAAAATTCAAATAAGCCATACAGGTGAAGTATTTCCTTGTTGTTATTTGTTAAGTGATAGATATCCTAAGAACTTAGACAGTCCTTATAGCCAACAATGCAATACTATAAAATGGCCTAATGTAAATAATCAGTCGTTGCAGGAAATAATTGAAGGCGACATTCTAAACTTTCCTAGCGAAAATAGATTTAAAATATGTGAGGTAACTTGCGGTGAAGTGTAAGTATTTAGATCATCAAGTTTGTATAAGAACTTCCGGGGAATACCGATTGTGTTGTGTAAGTGTTGAACCAACTAACAAAGAAACAGTACATACACATAACATTGATGAGTGGAGAGAAAGCATTACGCACAAGAGTGCTATTGCTACATTTGAAAGAGATGAATGGCCAGATGCGTGTGCTAAGTGTAGAATACAAGAAGAAAGCGGACAGCAAAGTCAAAGACAGAAACCTAGAGAATATGGTCCAGGTGTTAGTCACTTAGATTTAAGATTCGGTAGCAACTGTAATTTAAAATGTACTATGTGTTACCCTGGAACCTCAAGCAGTGTTAATCAAGAACATAAACAATTGTTAAAAAATAATATACAATCGCCGTGGGGGAATGAACAGTTTCCTAATTATGATTGGTATACAGATGAAAGAGGTGATTGGTTAGCAGGGCTCAAAGATCTTAGAGAAGTTTATCTTACAGGCGGCGAGCCAATGATGGTTAAAGGGTTACACAGTTTCTTAAAAAAATTAGATAGTTCAGTTGAAGTTCGCTTTAATACTAATGCTACCATTATTAATCCTAATGTATATGAAGAACTTAAACGTTTTGATACTGTTAATATGTGTTTTAGTATTGACGGTATAGGTAAAGTAAATGATTACATACGTTGGGGAAGTGATTGGCAAACTGTAGAAACAAATATGTTACGTTGGGCAGAGTTTGTAAAGTATAAAAGTGTTGGTCCTACTGTGCAGGTTATGAATATCCTTGATTATGATAATATTGTATCATGGGCAAATAAGTATGACTTTGAAGTGTTTGATAATATGTTGTACAACCCGCCATATTTTAATTTACAAAATGCTCCGGACGAATTAAAAACACAAGCAAAGCATTTTAAAGAGTGGATTGATAAACCTGCTGATATACAGCATCAAGAAAACTTCCGCAAGGTAATTCAAACATTTGATAATTTACGAAACTGCAATATACACGATTACATACCAGAGGTGGCTAGAATATATGGATTATGATAAATGCAATTGATTAAAGAAAACATAGAAAAGCAAAGAGCAGTCTTTAAGAAGGACAATTATACCATAAGAAAAATATGGTACAATACTCCTTTTGAATGGCTTGAAGAACATTGTGATATGCTAGATAAAGTTAATCCAGGTTATGTAAAACAAATAGGTTATGAAGAAGATCACGTGTGGATGGATATGCAACTCGTACCAGGAAAACTTGCTAGTACATTTCCGCATACAAAAGAGTTTGTACGTAAAATTGATAACTTCGTAAAAAATCACTACGAAGCAACTAACCCGTATGCCCACGGAGACTGGGTGTTAAGTAATATAATTATAGATGGTGATAGTATAGAAATGATAGACTGGGATAATTTAGGCAAGCACCCTAGTTTCTTTGTAAAGAGAAAAATTAAAAGCGATTTGAAATCAGCATTTGGAGAAATGTATGAATAATTTTTATCATAAATTAAATTTAGATTACAACATGCAAGAACTAATAGACGTTGCTGATAATTATGATTCTGAGTTTATGGATGGATTTACAGATGCAAAAGGAAATTACATAACCTACGCTTCAGTGGGGAAGGTTATGGGAGGAGTATATGATGTACGCAGTATGTATCTTAAGGATCTACCTGTAGATTTTAGAAGTCTTGAAATTTTTAAAATTGCAAAAGATTTGTTTAAGAATATTTCTCCACATAATGATATAGAACATCTATACAATTATGCACAATACTTTAAAATAAACGGTCCTCTAATTCCACACAAAGACAAGAGAACAGCAGTATTTACTATCCCCATTCGTGGTGTTGATTGTCCAGTGTATTGGTATGATGACAATGATGTTGAAATAGAAAAGTATGTCTACGATGGACCTAGCATAATAAACACTGAAATAAAACACGGCTGTATGGAAAATGCAGGCGAGAGAATGTTTTTCCAAATTGGAGGGTTTAGTCAACCTTTTTCCGAAATATTAGGGTTATTAGAATGAAGTGTTTTGCACCATGGCATAGTATACTTGTAAGATTTAATGGAGATATAGTTCCAGATGGAGTATACGGAACTAACAAATTAAACCCTAAACGTTACGGTAATGTGCTACAAACACCTTTAAATGATGTTTTAAACAGCCTTACAGCGTCATACACAAAGGATAGCATACGTAATGGAGTGTTACCGCCCGAGTGCGAACAATGTATGTTAAAAGAAGACTCTGTGGGTCATAGTAGACGATTATTTTTCCGTGATATATTGAATCCAATGCTGGAAAATAACCAATACGACTACTCAAAAAATTTTACAGATATTTACTTTTTGGAATTTAACATGAGCAATATCTGTAATTTAAAATGCAGAATGTGTGATGGTATTAATTCTAGTGCTTGGGTTAAAGACGAAATGAAACTAGCCCAAGACGGTAACATACTACAACGTAGGATAAATGATCCTGAGTTTGGGTACACTAATAAAAGCGAACAAATTATAGAACGCTTATTTGAAGATCCAACACCTTTTATGAACTTGCGATATCTGAGTATCAAAGGTGGAGAACCTTACATGGAACCTGCCAACAAGAAAATATTACAGAAGTTTATTGACTTAGGGATTGCAAAAAATATTACAATAGACTGGACTACTAACGGCACTATAGTAGATGAAGAAGTTCACGAACTTGCAAGGCAGTATGGCGAAACTAAATGGACTGTGAGTTTGGAAGGTACCGACGGATTGTATGAATACATTAGAGGCGGCAAGAACTTTACGTTTGAACAATTAAACGAAAACTTAAAGCAGTATGAATTTGATAGAATTATAATTGCTGTTACTATAATGGCATATAATATTGCACACTTAGATAAAATACAAAATTGGTATGATAGTGTAAAGAAAGATAATTGGGATATCTATTTTAATAATGTTGTAGCGTCACCGCCATATCTAAATCCTCGGGTGCTACCTAATTCAATACTTAACAATATTAATTACAAGTTACCTAATATAAATTACACCCAACAAGAAAACAGTGGATTGTATCTTAAAGGATTAATTTATTATACGCAAAGACTCGACAATATAAGAAATACAAATGTCTTAGACTATTGTCCAGAATTGTCTAGTTTGTTTGAACTGGATCTAACGCAAGGTAATGTAAGTTAATATTATCTGGTTGTTCTATAATCCACTTGATGTATTCGCCTGCTTGTTTTAAATCAATTCTTGCTTTGCCATCGTTACGAGCAAGTTGACTTTCACTTGCTAGGTTTCCGAAACTTATATATGACATCTTAATATTGCTATTACCAAAGCAATGCCATGTGCAACGTTCCCTACTCATGTCATGCAACTCTACTTTATTAGCAGTGTAGGCATCATCTTTATCGCGCCAGTATTCTCTTGAACTACCTATGTTAATAATATGACCTTTTGTAAACAAGTCGTAAATATCTGTTAGCAAATTTTGTTGTTCACCAGTAGGACCATATTGGCTATTTACAAACACATCAAAGTCTTTAGCATATTCTGCAACTTTGTCAGTTTGTCTTATATTCCAATCGTTCCATCTGCCCATAAATTCAACAGTATGCTCTGTTCCGTCTAGAGCCTGTTGTATTCCATATGCCAATCCTTTATAGTTAGGATTACCTGTTACTAAAACTTTCATATCATTTCCTTTTTTATATATATGTCACTTAGACAACTACAAATATTTTTTCCACACAAAATAGGGTCTTTCGGCAATTTGTATCTTTCTAAGTTACCTATTGCACCACCAAATTGGCAATCAGCCCTATACATGTTTCCCCACATATCAATATTGACACCATCTAAGCCTGCCCAACATTTCCAACCAGAAAATTTATTTTTGCCTTCTAGTATTAGTGAATTAGCATCCACCCATTCGTTGTCAAACATTAATGGTCCTCTGTGGACACCTTTGTAGTTCATTACCCTATTAAAGGGCCAGTCTTTAATTTTTTGTTTCTGTTCGTCTGTATATGCGTAAACTTTGTTTGTGGGATGATCTCCGTCAACCTTATCAACTATAACTTTAGGTTCTATAAGTGCATCAGTTTCATTATGTATTCGTTCAGCAATAGCGTACATTTCATCAAATGTTTCTGGCAGTAGCATTACTGCAACTACTTTAGGACATTCAAGCACATTACAAACATTTATAAAATGGTCAGGATCAGCATATGCAGCGTGATAACTTAGGAAGATTCCATCAGTATATGCATTTATATTTTTAAAATACTCTATAGACTGACTGGCATTAGTAACATATGTAAAGTTATGTCCTTGCTCTTTTACTAGTTTTGCCATGTCTACAAAGTGCTTCCAGTAAGTAGGTTCGCCGCCGCTTATCCTAAAGCATACATCTTTATCAACTGTTAACTTTTTAATAAAGTTTTCAACTGTTTCCCATTTAGGCTGACCAGTACTTCCATCATGTAGTATATCTGGACAATATTCGCATCGATAGTTGCACTTGTTTGATAGTGTCCAACTAACCAAAAACCAATTGTCCATAGTTTTATCTACATATTCTAATTTCATTCTTCAAAGTCCTTGAGCATATTTTCTGTCAGCTCGGGTATGTTGCTAGGATCTCTTGCAATGTCAAACAACATTATAATTCTAGTTTCTTTACTTCTATTATATGCAGCATGTTCTAATGAATCGTCGAAATAAAACGACTTGCCTCTATGCCATTTATATTCTTGGCCATTAACTGTTAGTAGGCAATTAGGTGCTTCTTTAATACAAAGATGTGCTCTATAAACTTTATTTGCAAAATCTCTATATCCTTTGTGAGGAGTAATTTCAACTCCAGGATTCATAATACTAAATCCTGCTATTACAATTGTTTCGTCTTGTAGCAAATCACTTATAGGCAAGTTGGTGTATGGAATATCTTCTTTTGCTTTTAATCCTATAAATTTCCAATCTCCCGAATAAATCTTTTTGTCAGGATAGTTAAACTGTTCGGTTGTAAGCAAGTGATAAGTTTCTTCAACGTCTGCAAATCTTTCTTCAAACTTGTTCAGTATACGATCTACGTGCTTCATTTTAATCTTCCGAACCCCCACTGCCTTTCTTCGCACCACCAACATTTGCCACAATGTTCCATTCCTGGATCACTACCGTCTCGAGGATACCATTCGCAACTATAAGTTACAGGAAATAGAGTATCTAATACTCCTTCTCTTTGATATAGTTGTGCAAGTCCTTTTTTATCTGTATTGATCCAAGGAGTAAGCACAGTTTCGAAAACTTCTCCTTTGTGCATTGTGTCTTTTAGTTTATCAATATCTCTACTTGTATCTTTCCATTCTGGGTATGTAAACTTATCTGTAACTTCTTTAGGAGGATTTTTTGTCACTCCGATGAAAAGCGTTTTTATTCCAAGGCTAACAGAATAGGGTTCAACCATATCAAAAAGAGGATCAACACCATTAGGCTTATCTCCTGTATTGTGTATAACATGATGGGTTAATCTATGATTTCCTGTGAGCTCAACACATTTGTTCACAACAGATGTAGATGCTACTACATTTTTAAGCAACAGTGTATTATTTGCATATGTAAAAACATGAGTATGGCCTTTATTATTTTGTAGAACTTTATATAATAGCATAGCACTATCAGCACCACCACTAACACATACTGCACAATTTTCATTTACTTGAAATAATTTATTGCTGTTATAATTATCTAAATCCTCAGGTGTGCCTACGCCAACCATTTTATTAACATTAAATGTAATTACTTTTTTGTCAAGTTTTAAATAATAATTATATACAGGACAAGTATAAAATTCATTGTTTACTCTGTCGTTAGCGCCAATCATATCTTCTGCCGCTGTAATAAAATCTCTGCCGTCTTTGAAATAGTAATACCCAACTGTTGCTAGATCAGATATAGGATCTTTTTCTGCTACCTTTGTAACATAACCTTGCTTGTCTACTTGAGCATAACTCCACTTAGGACTTCTTTCTGGTTCGTGAAATGTTGCTATAATTCCATCAACCCCTGTGTCAATTAATTTAGTAAAGTCTTTGCTATGCCAATCAACATACTGGTCACAGTTTGCTATGAATATACTGCTACCATCATCAAAATGTTCTCGGGCTGTAAGTAGTGTACAAGCAGTTCCTTCAGTCTTATTATCTAGTTCAATTAACTTTGCTTCAGGATAAATGCCTTTTATATATTCTGATATATTATCGTCTTTTCTTACAATGAAAATTCTTTCATCAAAATCTATACCAATATTCTGCTCTGCAAACTGAAACATAGGTATACCATCAACCGGTATAAGTGGTTTAGGTAATGTTGAATAATTTTTAAAACGTTCTCCGCTGCCAGCCATTGGCATGATTAATTTAATAGTCATACAATAACTCCTTAAGATGTTCTGCATCTGTAACTGTAACTACATTTGCTCCAGTTTTCTTAGCAGCGTTTATACCTACTTCACTATCTTCAAATATTGTTGTATCACTAGGTGATATGTTAAAATGTTGCATAGTATGTTCATACATAGTTGTATCTGGTTTAGAGGGAAACTCTGTTGCAGTACATACTAAATCAAAAATTTTCAATTGCATTATAGAAAGACAATTGTCAACAAATGATCTTGTTGCATTTGAGTTGACACACATAATATAATCTTGTTTTAAATCATCTAATAAAATATCTAGAGTAGGATCGTATTGTATATACTGCTCTATGTTTAGCATTGTAAGGTGTTGTTTGATTTCAAATAATTTATCTTCATCAAATACAAATCCTTGTTCAAGTAATAATTTTATTTTTTGTTTGCTTGACAATGCTTCTAGGTCTTCATCTCGATATTCAATATTAGGACAGACTTCTAAGGCTGCCTGCCTAAAAGCATCTTGATGCAACTTCTTGCAATCAGCAAGTGTTCCGTCAAAGTCAAATATAAGTAAAGTTTTATTCATCGTGTAATAATATCCATTTCTGCGCAGTCTCAATAAAAACATCCTCACCTAAATCATTTGCTATTAATCCTTGCCATATGTGGCTGTTTCTTAGACTACCTTCTTCTTGTAATTTTTTATACCATTCTTTGCTTTCTATATTATTGTCATAATAATTTTCAAAGTCATCAGCAAATAGTTTTAAATTATTAAACAATGCTGTTTGGCCGGCATAAAACCAATCCTGTGTTGTAAAATGTCCTGCTTGTGAAATTTTAGTTTCCTCACACAATACTTGATTATCTGTTTCTTCTAAAAGTTTAAACATAACAGGATGATTGCTATCATAAACACAATCGGATCTTGTAACCCATACGTAATCATAAGTATCTGTATTAACTGCTTGTGTATAAGCCTTCGATCTACTAATATACTGTCCAAAAGGAAATTCATTAATAGTATATTTCTCAGCATCATATTCTTCAACTACAAGTGTTTTAGGATTATAAACTGAAAACTCTTTTTGTATTGACTCAGTGCTTATATCTTTTATCCACTTGGTTGTCATATTTTTTGGATAGTAATTTTCGCTAGTCCTATCACCTGTATATCTTATTTCTTGATGATCTTTTTTATTCCATTCTAGTTTATGATTCCATGAATGCACATGTACATCAACATTATAATTTTCATTCAGCCAATTCCAGAAAATTATATTTTTTCTAAATGACTTTTCAATAAAGCGTGGCTCCCCGCCTATTAATAATGCTAGTTTTTTCATATGTATTCACCTAGTTCAGGAAAAGTTTTTCTAAAATCAGTCCCTCTGTTTTTATCTAACACTCTTAGATAATCTTGTACCATAGGCAGTTTGTCACTCCAATCTTCGCCCATCATATAGTCTATTACTCCTAGCCATCTCATCTTGCCCATAGGGCTTTTTTCAAATTCATAATTGAACTTTTGTCTATCAACAAAATTTATAATTCTTTCTTTTGTAAATTTTTTAAGTTCAATAGGCAAAACCCTAATATTTAGATAGTTAGGAAGATACACAAGGTGTGTACTAATTACTCCGCCGCCGAATGGAGGAAGATTAACCTTTGTAAAATTTTGTTCTTGTTTCCATTGTGCTAGTTCGTCAAGATATGCAATGTTTAATAACTGTGCAGCAGCAGCAATGTTTATCCTTATATTTGGTAGTGTTGAATCTAGCATACGCAAATTACCTGCTATCGTATTCCACTTACTAGGATATCTAATATAGTCGTTCTTGTCACCGTATGCATCTATACTAAAGTTAAATGTTACTTCGTTAAAATGTTTCCATAGTTTTAAAAGTTTTTCTGGGATATCAGTACCGTTAGAATTATATCTAATACAGCAGTTTTGTGCATAACCTTCATCAACCATAAACTGTAATATGTTATAGTGTTCAGGAATCATTAACGGCTCGCCGCCAGCAAAATATAATTCTTTAATATGTTGTGCTTGGTCTTTCATAGAATCTAAAAACGATCCTTTCTTATACCAAGTATAATCAAAATCGTTATCCCAACTTTGATCCTTAATAAGGTTCTCATTTTTATATTGAGGCATATTAAGTTTCCATTCTTTGATCCAACTACTTGAATCATGCGGACTGCACATTACACATTTTAAATTACAAACATTACCTAAACGTAAATCAAAGTAAGGTATCTGTACAGGTAAATTACCTTGTTCATCAGTTTTACTAACAACTTCATCTAGATCAAGTCTTTGATTCCACACTTCTGTTTCCCATCTGCGTTTACTTACTATACCATTTGCTTCTTCAGTAAAACATTTGCGACAACTATTAGGAATCTCTCCGTTAAGCATTTGTAATCTTGTAGTACGCATATGTTCACTATTCCATACTTCTTCTATAGTATGATTACGCATATTCATTGCTATACCGTCTTTCTTAACTAGTCCAGCAGTTTTATCATCTACATCTGCTCCGCTGGCATTTGCTGTACAGCATACTCGCACATCTCCGTTAGGTCGTGTTGCAAGATGTATAAATGGTAATGCACAGAATGTTTTACTTTTGGTCATACATATGCCTTCTTTTCATATTGAGCATTAAGTTTGTCAAACGTTCCACATTGTTTTGAACATTCTTTCAGTCCATCTTTATCCCAACAAGAACTAATTTTATTAAAATGACCACTATCAAAAATTTCTTCGAATGATGTATCGTGTAGATTAGGAATATTCTTTACTTTCATCATATAATCAATTTTGCTCATACTCATTTGTGGTACCCAATCTAAGTCTAACCAACAACAAGGACTTACATTTCCATTGGCACTTACGTATAACTGACTGTCCTTTTGTGCTTTACAACTAATTGTAGGTGTAATCTCTTCTTGCGCTGCTAGAGCAGGAGCAATCATTTCTTTGCTTTTATATGACGGGTATAGTGTATTGATTATATTATAGTCATCATCTAACACTTCAAATTTACCGTCTTTGAATCTTGTGGTATGCTTAATAGAAAATCCTTTGAAACCTAATTGCTTACTTAATTGTTCGCAATCTTCTACCTGATGTTGGTTGTGTTCAAATACCAGCATGTCCCAACGTGCATCGCCGCCTGCACCTATAAATGTAATAGCGTTGTTTATTACTCTGTTCCAATCGGTGTTAATTCTATACAATGCATGAGTATCTTCTAAACCGTCTATACCAAAAACAACTTTTACTTTTATTTCAGCAAGGCTTTCCCACCATTCAGTTTTTCTACCACTTCCATTAGTATGCATTTGTAGAGTCATGTGTTCATTGTTCTCTCTACAATATCTAAATATTTCAACGGTATCTTTTGCAAGCAAAGGATCACCTAGATTACCACACATATTAAGATGATTTAGTTGTTTAATAAATTCTGGTTTGAACCAGTTTTTAAACTGTTCAAGTTTTATTTCTTCAAGATATAAACTATCTAACAATGGTCCACCTGCAAGTCTTCTTGGACACATAGGACACCTTGCTTGACATTTAGAAGTGACTTCTAAGTGTATAGATTTTATATCAGATAGATTATACATTATTTTTGATTGAATCTCTTCATTGTTTCTATAATGGTACTATCATTTACATCAACATTTACTATAAGCCAATAACTGTCAGCAAAACTATTATTAAACAAGTAGTGCATTTTAAGTGTATCGATGAAGTACATTCTTCCAACTTCCCAATTTAGAATTTTTCCATCTAGTATAAAGTTAAAAGAAGGAGGATTAACATTCCTTAATGGCATAATAAGCCTATAATTATCTGTTTCTGCACCTGTATAATTCCAGTCTCTATGTGGTGGAAAGAATCCACCAGGCCCAAACTTTAGAAAGTGTGTTCTGTGATAATGCCCTTCCCAAGGTAAAAGTAAATCATGTATTTGTTTGTTTAATACAGGAGTTGCTTTATTGAAATCTTTTTCAGTGTAAGTAGTATTGTTTTCTTTATTGTATTCAAAAAGACTATCTAGATCTGGGACGCCACTGATGCTACCATCTAAACTAGTAACACTTAGTCCCCAACGGTTAACGTCTTTGCGAGGATTGTATTTTACCCATTCAAAATCCTCTGCCCAACCAATTAGCATTTCTGCATCAGTGGTAAGATCTAATTCAATCATATCTCCAAATCTTGATAAATGTTCGTATCTCATTTGTATCCTACTATCATAAATCTATTATATTTAGGCAGTTTCAGTTCTGCACTTTTATATATTTTTAGTTCACTTTTACTTTCAAATTCTTTTAAATCTTTTGAACAATTAATATGTTCATCTAATTCAAAATAATCATTGCTTTGTACAATTATTTTACTACGATTAGGAACATTTTGCAACCATTTACTGTATTGTTCTTGTGTAATATGTTCACAACTTGTATTAATTATCATATTAGGACTTTCATTATATTCATACGTACACATGTCTGCTGTTACTGCTGTAAACTTGCCTTCCATATGTTGTCGCATGTTAATTGTTTTTGCAACATCTTCGCATGCAGGGTCTATGTCTACACTAGTAATTTTTCTTATTCCTATACCGCTGTTGAATAACATACTGGCTAACACTCCATTCCAGCCACCGTGTATTACAATATTAGCATTTGTTAATCTATTAAATTGTTCTACAGTTTCAACTAGCCATGCTTTGCTTTCTAATTGTCCGCCCCAGAAACTTTCAAGTGTTCTATCTCTATCATCACTGTTCCGTATTGCATCCATCCAAAATTTTATGTCTTTAGTATCTATTTTCATTTTTAACCTTTGGAATTTTACTATCTGCGGAACTTACACAAGTTTCAGTAACACACCTTCGTGGTGCGTCAAATAATTTAAATCCTTCTGTCAAAGTTCCTATTGGTGCTTCACTACAACTATATGCTCTCTTAACTTCATTACCTCGTATAATTACACTTTGGTATCCTGCATTACATGTCCAGCCTTTGAATTTATTAAATCCAAATGCATTTAATCTTTCTGCTTGATCAATACCATAATCATTTCCTTTAGCGTCAAGTAGTCTAACCTGCATCAATTGTTTTCCATCAATGTACCTATTAGGAAATTGATTCATTAATTTTTCTATTTGTTCTTTTGTATAGCCGTCAACTATTTTACTAGCAGTTTCATTGCTTTGAGGTTTCAGCGTAACATTAATTCCCCTGTCCCATAACCTTTGACATCGATCATAGTATTCGTCAAACAGTTCAGGAACCATAACTTGATTAACAGTAATATTAACATTATTTTCCATCAAGAATAAACACTTATCTCCAAACTCAGTTTCATCTGCGAACTCTGCATGGTAACTTGCAGTAAGACTTTTCTTACTTAGACCTTTTGTTTTTTCAACATATCTCAGCCACCATTTCTCGTTAGGCGATAAGTTAGTAGTCATGTGTATACTTTGATACTGACTATCATCATCTGCATAATGATCTACTAAATCTAAAAGTTTCTTGTAAGCAGTTGGCTCGCCGCCACTAAAACTAAAATGAAATCTATCAAATCCATTTTCTCTTGCTTGACTTTTGATACTATCCATTGCATTTGTATAAAGATTAAAATCTTGATGGTCTGGCGTGTCAGTATTTGCGTACGGCCAACAGTAAGAACATTTATAATTACAAAAGCGACCTAGTATCCAACTTACATTAAAAAGAGGATAATCCAACATTGTAAATTGTCCAAAACTTGTAATTCTATCAAAAGGGATCAAAGTAAAATCATTCATTATATGGGTATTTAACCACAAAAGGACTTGACAACCTTGTTTAAGGCTTATATAATTGTGTTATGTTTAAATACATGACATTAATAATGGAGAACAGAAAATGTCACAAACTGAAGCAATCAAAACAGCAATGGAAGATTTCCTTGCTGAAGATGAGAAATTCGAAGCCGGTAATGGAGCAGCAGGTACAAGAGCTAGAAAAGCATTACAGGCACTAACCAAAGCAATCAAAGAAAGACGTAAAGAAATTACTGACACTAAAAATGCCCGTAAGGCAGAAAAAATGGGGAATTAGTAATGGATGACGATAAGCAGGTAGATTTAGATTTTACTCTTTCGTCTGAACCAACATATACATACACTAGTGATGCAGGTAGCACCACTAGTGGGTATGCACCAAGTTATAGTATAAGCATTGGTGATGTA
>CENU01033172.1_pt1 | contig 15050 bp, 15 predicted proteins | sample 361331 | NCBI WGS metagenome assembly CENU01 (sample SAMEA2619766, study PRJEB7988) | marine metagenome | isolation source: saline water (ENVO:00002010), including
AATACAAAGGATAAGAAAGACTATAAAAATGGAGTTTGGACACTTCCGCCAAGATTGGTTCTGGGTGATCTTGATAGACAAAAATATCTGGACATTGGTGAAAGTGATAGAATGACATTAAAATTTATAAAATAAAGTGATACACTTCATAGTTGCTACAACCTCTGAGGCAAGACCGTTAATCGACTTTTTTAAACTAAAAAAAAAAAATTCTATTTCTAATTTTGTTTTTTTTGATAATGATGAAATCTCTCTTACTATTAGTGGAATTGGAAAAATAAACGCAGCAATGAGCGTCACGCACACCTACTATGAATTTAACAAAATTAAAAATAATGTTTGGGTAAACTTTGGGATCGCAGGACATATTAGTCATAGTATAGGAAAAATTTTTCTTATAAATAAAATAGTTGATAAAGAAACTAATTATAAATATTTTCCTCACATAATCAAAAACTGCAAATTAGACCAAAAAAGCTGTATAACTTACAGTGAACAAAATTTTTTTTATAATGATGATTTATCAGATATGGAAGCTAGTGGTTTTTTTATGGCTGCAGACAAATATTCAACTAAGGAACTGATTCATTCAATAAAAATTATTTCTGACAATAAAGAAGAAAAAATTGATTTTTCTGATAAAAAAAAATTATATGACATAATTAAACCTAATGAAAAAATGATAACTTCATACATAGAAAATATATATAAAATTTGGAAGAAGTTTTACTTCTACAAAAAAACAATTGATGAAAAAGTAAAAAAAGTTCTTCAAAATAAAAATCTTTCATTTTATCAAAAAAAAGAATTTGCAAAAGTTTTAGAATATTACTTTCTAAATAGTGAAAAAAATTCATCTAAAACATTAGATTTTTCAAATAATTTTGCTGAAAAAATAAAATTAATTAAACGAAATCTGAAAATATGAAATTTGAAAATATATATATAGAGGATGAAATTAAAAGTTTGAAAAAAACAAAAAGTATTTTGAGTAGAATTAAATATAAAAATATAATTTTTTGCGACAAATACACTGAAATATTTAATCCAAAAAATCAAAACTTTCGAATCCAAAAAATAAATCCAAATATAATTTTAGCAAAAAAATATGGAAAGTTTATTTTAAAAACACCCCCAAAATTTAATATTGGATTCAAATACAACTATTATTTTTCACATATGCTTAATTGTGTTTATGATTGTAAATATTGTTTTTTACAAGGAATGTTTAATTCAGCTAATTTTTTAGTTTTTGTTAATTATGAGGATTTTTTTAAGGAGATTGACTGTATTTTAACAAAAAATCCAAATAAGAAAATTTGTTTCTTCTCCGGTTATGATTGTGATAGTTTGGCCTTGGAGAAAATAACTAATTTTCTTAATTCTTTTTTAACTTTTTTTGAGCAAAGAAAAAACGCATTCTTAGAAGTCAGAACCAAAAGTACTAATATAGAAGTTTTCAAAAAAATTAAACCAATTAATAATGTAATCATTGCATATAGTTTGAATCCAGAAGAAATTATTCAAAAGTATGAGCAAAAAACTCCAACTTTTGCAAAAAGACTTGAAAGTTTGCACTTATTACAGAGTCTAGGTTGGAGGGTTGGTATTAGATTTGATCCAATTTTTGTTTCACATAATAATGTTAATATTTACAATCGCTTCGTAGAAAATATTTTTTTAAAGATAAATCCAAATACCTTGCATTCAGTAACAATTGGTGAATTTAGAATGCCGAATAATTTTCTTAACAAGATACTCAAGATTAGAACTAATGACTCACTTGAATTTTTAGAGTTGCATAATAACAAATTAAAGAAAAAAGAGAGTTATAGTTTATTTAAGAAAAAATTAAGAACCTTTGTAAGTGCAAGAAAAATTTATGAAAATTAAAACTTCTTTTGTTTTACCTCAAACTTTTTACAGTTAAATGTTAAAGAGGTAATTTTTCCATCATCATGTTTCTCAAAATTTAATACGAGCTGTCCACTATATCTTCCAATAATACCTGAAACATCACCATTGGAATCAGGATACAAAGGTATATCTTTTGCAGTCCACGAAATATTTGAATCAGTATTTTTGAATCTATCAGCAAAAAAACTTAATCCACCTATGTCAATTTTTTTTTTATCTGTATCAATTATTAAGAAAACATCTTTTACATCAAGACTTCGTACATCTATATAATTATTTGTACATATTAGATTTAGTTCATTTGAAAAAGAAATTTTGGGAAGAAAAAGAAGAAATAATAACAGCCTGATCATAATTTGATAATTTCAAAAAAAAAGAAAATGTCAATTTTATTTTTATATAATTGTTATAAAGTTATTAACAAAATATAAACTTTTAATTTGAAAAAATTTTCATAAAAAGTTTTTAACTGATAATAATTTTTTTTTTTGTTAACATAACTTAATAAGTGTATGTGGAAAAAGAAAGTTTACATAAGTGATTCCGCTCAGCCATTCAGATTAAATAGAACAAAAATTGATTTATTTTTTGATTGCGAACGTTGTTTTGTCCTTGATCAAAAATTTGGTATAAAAAGACCTTTTGGGACTCCTTTGGTAATGAATAATAAAATAGTAAATACGCTTAAGGATGAATTAGAGATTTGCAGAGAAAAAAAACAAATTCATCCTCAAGTTTTGGAGAATAATCTGAATTATATTCCCAATAACTTTGAGCTTCTGAATGATTGGAAAAATCCATTTAAGGGTGTAAAATATACTCACAAGAAAACTAATTTTTTACTTAATGGGACTATTGATGATGTTTGGATAAATAAAACTACAAAAAAAAACTACTGTTTAATTATTAAAAGTACTTCAAAAAAAGAACAACTGTCATATGAGCAAATATGGTCTGGATATTGGAGGCAATTATCTTTTTATACATATCTTCTGGAAAAAAACTCAATTGAAATGTCAAAAACTGGAATTCTTGTATTTATAAAAACTTTTGACAATTCTGAAAAATTCTCCAAAAGTTTATCATTTAATTTAAGTATCTTTGAAAAAATATTAGATCTTGATTGGATTGAACCAACACTGTTAAACATACATAAGATTTTAAATAGTAACGAAATTCCAAAAAATTCAAACTATTGTAAATATTGCAAATATTATTTTAACATTAAAAACAAAATTAATGAATAATGCAGAGATTATAAAACTTATTGAATCATCGAATTCAAGACTTTTTAAAGAAAATATAATTCTTGAGCAAATGAAATTGCAAAATAATATACTTTTCTCTGGTTTGTCATTAGCTTACAACAAACTACTGACCTTTGGTGTTAAGCAGCTTCCAATCTCTGATAATGATGGCACTGGAATAAATTGGTTAGAATTTAAGGAATTATGTGACCAATTAATTAAAAGAAAGCTGACCGGTCATGCTGCACGAGATAGAATCATTGAATTAAAAGATAAATCTGGGAAAGATGAATGGAATTTTTTTTATAAAAGAATTTTGCAAAAGGATATGAGATGTGGACTTTCGGAAAAAACGATTAATAATGTTGCAAAAAAAAATAATTTTGAAAATTACACAATTCCTGTTTTTTCATGTCAATTAGCGCAGGATTGTGAACTTCACAAAAAAAAGTTAAGCGGAAGAAAAATCTTAGAAGTAAAACTTGACGGAGTCAGGGCAATAACTGTTGTATACCCTAATGGTAAAATTGATATTTTCAGTAGAAATGGTAAAGAATTAAATAATTTCGACCATCTTAAAAATGAAATTAATAGATTACTAGACATAAATCTAGTTTCAAAACCTATTATTTTTGATGGTGAAATCGTGAGTGAAGACTTCCAATCATTAATGAAACAGATCCATAGAAAGAATTCATTGCAAAACAAAGATGCAAAACTTTTTATTTTTGATTTTTTACCACTTGAGGATTTTAAAAATGGAATTTACAAAAAAACTTTTGAAGATAGAAAAAATCTTTTAAAAAAATTTTACGAAAAGTTATTTTCAGAAAGTAAACTTATCAGACTTATGGATTCATTAAGTGTAGATCTTGATACTGAAAATGGGAAAGATGAATTTAAAAAATTTAATAGTGAATCTATCATAAATGGCTATGAGGGTATAATGATCAAAGACCCAAGCTCTTTTTATGAATGTAAAAGATCTACAACTTGGTTAAAATCAAAACCATTTATAGAAGTTTCACTAGAAGTAAAAGACTATGAAGAAGGTACCGGAAGAAATCAAGGTAAATTAGGAGCTATCATTGCTGAAGGAACTGATAACAATAAATATTTCAAAACTAATGTAGGGTCAGGTTTTTCTGATATTCAAAGAGAAAACTTTTGGATAAAAAGAGATGAACTTATCGGGCAAATAATAGAAATTCGCGCAGACTCTGTAAGTAAGGCTCAAGACGGAAAATATTGGAGTTTGAGATTCCCTCGTTTTAAAACGTTTAGGGGTTTTGAAAAAAAAGAAAAATTATAGTATATTAAAAATCAAGGCATATGCAAAAAATTAAGAAAAAAATAGTTGTACTTTTATGTATTTTTTTAATTGGATGCTCATCCCAAGAAGATAATAAATTTATCGGGCAAATACTCGGATCAGCTGCGGGTGCGTATTTGGGTTCTAAAGTTGGAACAGGAGTGAGTAATAATTTGGCAATTATTTTAGGAGGTGCAGTTGGTTTACTTGTTGGGGGCAAAATTGCTGAGGCATTGGATAAAGATGAACAATTAGACCTAAGCAATAATGTTAATGAATCTCTTGAAGAAAATGAAGATTATGAGATCAAAGAGTGGAAAAGTAAGAAAAACATAGAAAAGACTGCAAAAATTATTCCTCTGAACAAATATGATATAGATGAAGAGACATGCAGAGATTTTAAAAAAATTGTTACTTCTGAAGGTAAAGTTATCGAAGAAAATTCTACAGCTTGCAGAGATGAAAATGGCAATTGGAAAATTATCTAGAAGAAATTTTAAACATCTTTATAATTAATGGGAGAAAAATCAATGAAGAAATTAATGTCATTGTTAAACTTATAAAAAGTAAAATACCCATAGAAGATGTTCCTTGATGACCTGAAATTGCTAAAGTACTAAATGAACAAATTGTTGTCGATGCACTAAGTAATATTGCTGGTGGAGTTTTACTTCTGATCACTTTGTTAAGGTTTCCTAACTCCCTATACCTTCTTAAAAAATATACAGGATATGAAACTCCCAGACTAAATAATAATGGCAACGAAATCATATTTGCAAAATTAAAATTCAAATTAAACAAAATCATAAAAAAAAGTGTAAAAATTACACCTATTAGGAGACAAGAAAAAGTAATTAAAACAAATTTTAAATCTTTAAAAATAAAAAATAGAAAAATAAAAAGAAATGAAATAGATACTAATATTGCAAATAAAAAAGAATCTATTACAACCTCACCAGCAAAGTATTGAACAATTGGCATTCCAGTGGCATTTGGAAATACATCTAATGCATCATTGACAAATTCTTTTAAATTTTCTTTTTTACTTACGTCCTTGGATGGGAATATTTCCACTCTATATTTTCCGTTAACAGATAAATACCTATCTTTATAAAAAAAAGGTAAATTTTCTAAAAATAAATCATCTTTAATCCCAAGTCCACTTAGAATAACAACTAAGTCATCAAATTTTCTAAAGTATCTTTCCTCAATATCTCTAAAATCATTTTGAGAAAGAATTTGTTTTTCCAGTTTATCTAACAGTAGTTTTGCTTCAAATGAAATTGACAATTCATCGAGAGATTTTATTGATTTAAGTAAACTTTTAAACCTATCAAATTCCTCAATATTTGAATAAAACTTATTACTATTTTCAGATGAAACTAAAAATTTAAAGTAATCTAATTCTTCATTTTTATAATCCTGAGTTAATTCAGAATATGAAAAAGTTGATTTAATTAATTTCTTTGAGTTTAAATTTTCAAAAAGAGATCTATTTTTTAATTGCGTTTCATCTAATATAACTGAAATAACATAATCTGAAGTTGGATTCTGCTCGATTAATTCTTTAGCTAATTTTACTGACCCTAAACTGTTATCCTTAAGATTTAATGGATCTGAATCAAAATTTAGTGATTTATAATGCAATACATTATAACTCACAATAATTAACAAAATTAAAAGTATAAACTTTTTTTTCTTTTCAAAATACCAAAATAGTTCTTCGTATTTATTTATATTTTTAGATTCGTATTGTTTATCAAAACTACCAAATTGTTTTTGTAGTGAAGTGAATAAAAAAATATTTGTCAATAACCCCACCACTAAACCAAAAAAAGATATGATGCCCAGTTCAGATAAACCAATATAATCAGTTGGAATAAAAGAAATGAAACCAACCATTGACGGCACTGAGGCCATCAATAATGTTGTTGAGATACTGGAGGTATCGTTATCCATTTTTTTTTTTAAATTAATTTTTTTTGAGCCATTTTCTAAGAATCTTGAATAAATTTGAATACCAAAATCTACAGAAAGTCCTATAAACAAAACAGCAAAAGCTACAGAAATAAGATTTAAGTGGCCTATTAAAATAGTCGTCAAAGCCATCGTTATCGAGAGTCCTGACAAAATTGTCAAAATAATAAAAAATATATTTTTAAAATTTCGAAAAGCAAATAATAATATTATCGCCACCAAAATTATACTTAGAATGCCTGCTGTAGATGCACCATCTGCCACTGATGATATCTCTTCATAATCTATTACAATTCCACCAGTGTAGTTAATCTCAACAGTCTTATATTTAGAAGAAATTGAGGTTAAGTAATTATAAAAATCCAAAAAACCATTTTTTTTCAGTCCCTCCTCCTCAAAACCAAGAATTATATAATTATTTAAATCAGAGTTTAATAACTCAGTCCAATCAACATACTTTTTATTATCAAGTGATAAAATAAAGCTTTTAAATATTCTTTGAAAGCCCTCAAAATCCTCGTTGTTTTTATTCTCTGATTTAAGAATTAATTCTAACAAGTTATTCAATCCAGTAAATTTAGTATTAGAGTTTAATTCAGAGATAAAGGGTTGAAATTGATAAAGTTTAGAAATCAATTCATTTTTTTGTTCAGAATTTAAGAAAGTAAAAAAATTTTTTTTAAACACTGGATCAGTTTGAGGTGAATAAAAGAAATTTAGTTCTTTTTTATCTTTTAAATCAATTAAAATTTCATTTGAAACTCTGTTAATTTCTTCTTTATTTGTCCCGGATATTCTAATAAGGATATTATTGTCTAAAATTTTAAACTCTTTTTTCAAATTTGCTTGATCAATTTTGAATTTAAGATCCTTATTAATTAATCCATCAGTCGAAGTATCGATTTTCAAATAATTCAAACTAACTATCAGTGAACAAAAAGTTAGAAAAAGAAAAAAAAGAATGATCGTTCTCGGAAAACCTAAGGTAAATCCAACAATTTTTTTCATAATACGAATATAAATAACAAATATTTTTTTTTTTGTTTGAAAAAAATAAACTTTTTAGTAATTAAGTATTATGGAGTTATTTATAGATAATATTTTAGAAAGAATTTCGGACGGTGATTTTCCACCTAAAAGATTCAAAATAAGACGTCTAAAAACTATCTCAGGCCTTATACATGCTGTCATTGTAGATTTAAAAGATGAACAATCAGAAATGTTGGTTGCATTATCTGTCCTAGAGGATAAAAGTAAGTATAAGATAATTAAATAACGATGAAAGCAAGCTAATGAAATCTGTAAAAATTTTTTTGATTCTATCTATATTTTTTTTAACCCCTTTTGAAAGCTTTTCACATGGTCCTTCTAGGCAAAAGGTTTCTGAATCAATCATAGTAAATGCTAGCGCCGAAACAGTTTGGGATATTGTAAAGAATTTTAAAGACTTTAAGTGGAATGAAGATGTGAAAAATTGTTTAGCTACAGACAACAAGATTGGATCCGAAAGAACAATTGAATTTAACAACGGCAGTAAATTAAAGCAAAAACTAGAAAAGTTAGATGATGAAAAACTTATGATTGGTTGGAGAGTAACAGAAACAGATAATAAGATGCTCCCGGTTAATAGTTATGCAGCTAAAATTTTTATTTCATCAAAGGATGATAATACAGCTCAGGTTAAATATAAGGCTGGTTTTTATAGAGGTTTTATGGGAAATGATCCTCCCGAAGAGCTAAATGACGAAAATTCAAAGAAAAAAGTTGAAAATTTCATTAAAAAATCTCTTGACGGTTTGAAAAAATTTGCTGAGAAATAATATCTACCTCTTTTTTTTCTTTTTTGTATTTTTAGTGTGCTCAAATGCTAACTCTAAAACAGACATAGCCATAATCACTAATCAAGAAGCCAATAAAGTTGATATTATTGATTTGAAAAATCAAAAAGTAATTTCACAAATTCTAGTTGGTAAAAAACCTGCAGGTATCATTGTGGATTCATCTGACAATACTATTTATACTTCAAATCCTGGTAGTAATAATATTTCTCAAATCAATTTGACAAACTTTGATCAAAAATTACTGTTTGCCGGAAAAAGTCCAATGGGCATCCAACTGGAAAGAACTGAAAAAATTTTATTTGTTAGCAATTGGTTCGAAAATCAAATTTCTGTAGTTAATACATTAACAAACGAAATTATTTCAAAAATAAATGTTGGAAAGTTTCCTGCAGGAATGTATTTAACAGACGCTAATTTACTTTTTGTTGCAATTAAAGGAGAAAATAAATTAACAGTAATAAATTCAAAATCCCTTGAAATAGTTAAAAGAATTAGTGTTGGAAAAGCGCCTTATGGAGTTTTTTCGAGTTCTGAAACAGATCTATTATTTGTCACAAATGTTCAATCAAACACAGTTTCAATTGTAAACAAAAAAACCTTAGAACTTATCAAGGAAGTTGATGTTGGAAGTTGGCCATACCAAACAGCATTTAATAAAAACACTAAATTGTTATATGTAACTAATCAAAGAGATAATAGTATTTCCATTATTGATACCAAAGAATACACAAACATCAAAACACTTTATGATGTATGTGAATATCCAGAAGGAATTGACATTAGTTACAACGAAAATTTAATTGTTGTTGCTTGTTGGTTTGAAGATAATATTATTTTACTAGATTTAAAAAATTATAATTTAATAAAAAAAATTAAGGTTTCCGGTGGTCCAAGATCATTCGGGAATTTTATTTTAGAGGGTTATGAATAAAGAAAAACTTAAAATAATGTCTAATGCCATTAGAGCTCTTTCAATTGATGCAATAGAAAAAGCCAACTCAGGGCATCCTGGGCTCCCTCTAGGTATGGCAGATGTTGCAACAGTATTGTTCTCAAAGTTTCTTAAATTTGATCCCTCTAAACCTGATTGGCTAGATAGGGATAGGTTTGTTTTATCAGCAGGTCATGGCTCAATGCTACTTTACGCTTTATCTTACTTAGTTGGTTATAAAGATTGCTCATTAAATCAACTCAAAAATTTTAGACAACTTGGGAGTAAAACAGCCGGGCATCCTGAATTTGGTTTACTAAAAAGTATTGAAACAACAACAGGACCACTTGGTCAAGGATTAGCAAATGCTGTTGGGATGGCAATCTCTGAGAAAGTACTAAATCAAAAATACGGTAATATTTTTAATCATAAGACTTGGGTAATTGCTGGGGATGGTTGTCTAATGGAGGGAATCTCACAAGAAGCTATATCAATGGCAGGTCACTTAAAATTAAAAAATTTAATAGTTTTTTTTGATGATAATAAAATCTCAATCGATGGACCAACAAATCTTACTTGTTCGGATAATCAAAAAGAAAGGTTTGAAGCATCTAACTGGCATACCATTGAAATTAATGGTCATTCATTTAAAGAAATAGAAAAAGGTATCAATGAAGCTTTAAAATCATCAAAACCATCACTTATCATTTGCAGAACCATTATTGGTTTTGGATCACCTAATAAATCAGGTAAAGAAACAGTTCACGGCGCTCCATTAGGAGCTGAAGAGTTAAAACTAACAAAAAAAAGGCTTGATTGGCCATATAAAAGTTTTTTTATTCCAAATATAATTATCAAAAATTGGAGAAAAATTGGAATTAATGGGAAAAAAAAAAGATTAAATTGGGAAAAAAAGTACAATAGCTCGAAACATTTTTTGGAAATAAAAAAACAATTTAAACAAAGAAAAGTTACTCGAGACAATAATTCAATAAGTTTTCTATCAAATATTCTTAAAAATAAAAAAGATGAAGCTACAAGGAAATCATCTCTAAATTCTCTTGAATTTTTTTCTTCAAAAATTGAAAATTTTATGGGAGGCTCAGCAGATCTTACTGGCTCAAATTTGACTAAAACAAAAAATTCTAGAACAAATAAAAACATAAATTATATTCATTATGGTGTAAGAGAGCATTTAATGGCTGCCGCAATGAATGGCATTGCAGTACACGGAGGGTTTATTCCATATGGAGGGACTTTTTTAGTTTTTTCGGATTATTGTAAAAACGCAATAAGACTCTCTGCAATGATGAAACAACAAGTGATTTATGTGTTTACACATGATTCAATTGGTTTAGGAGAAGATGGTCCCACTCATCAACCTATAGAACATTTAGTAGCACTTAGATCAATTCCAGGACTTACAGTTTTAAGACCAAGCGATGCAATAGAAACCTTTGAGGCATGGGAAATCGCCTTAAATAACTTCAGTGGACCAAGTGCAATTATTTTAACAAGACAAAACCTTCCTCTGATAAGAAATAATTTCAAAAATAATGAATCAATAAAAGGCGGATATCTAATTAAGTCAAATACAAATTCAAAATTTACAATTCTTTCCACGGGATCAGAAGTAAGTTTAGGGCTTGAAGTATTAAACCATATAAAACAAAAATTTAATATTGAATCAAATTTAGTTTCTATGCCTTCCCTTGAACTTTTTGACAATCAAAATAAAAGTTATCAAAAAAAAATTTTAGGTAATAAACCCAAAATTGTTATCGAGGCAGCATCCGGACATAGTTGGTATAAGTATCTTGAACAAAAAGATTTAATTGTTTGTATTGATAAGTTTGGTGAATCTGGGAAAGCAAAGGATCTTTATAATTACTTTGGTTTTAATTGTAAAAATATAGTAGAATTAATTAAAAAAAACAATTTTTTGTGATTACTCTTAAAAAAAAATTTACTGATATAACTAACTTTGTTTTTAAAAAAAAAGTTATTGTCAGAGTTGATTTAAACTTACCTTTCTTCGAAGATAAAGTTTCAGATTACACTAGATTAGAAAAAATAATTCCTACTATTGATTTTCTTTTAAAAAACAACTCAAAAATTATTTTAATTTCTCACTTTGGAAGACCGAATGGAGAAAAAAAAAAAGAACTCTCATTAGAACTAATCAAAGATGAAATTCAAAAATTTTTAAAAAAAGAAATATATTTTTGTGCAGACAATTTAAAAATAATAAAACGAGACAAAATTAATAAAATTCTTGAAAGAAATGACATCATATTGCTTGAAAATATTAGATTCTATCCAGAAGAAGAATCGAATGATGACGTTTTTGCAAAAAAAATTGCAAGCTTAGGTGATATCTATATAAATGAATGTTTTTCTGTGTCTCATAGGGAGCACGCCTCAATTGTTGGTATTCCAAAATATCTACCTGCTTTTCCTGGGATGCTTCTTGAAAATGAAATTTCTAATTTAAAAAACTTAATTACAGTTAACAATACATCTTCCATTGCGATTTTTGGAGGAGCTAAGATTTCATCTAAGCTAGAAATAATAGAGTTTTATTTGAATAAATTTCAAAGAGTAATAGTTGGTGGAGCTATGGCAAATACATTTTTGAAAGCTCAAGGTATAGAAATTGGTAATTCTATGTATGAAAAAACTATGTTAAAAACAGCTAGCTCATTCATCGAGAATTACGCAGATAAGATTCTTCTGCCTGAGGATGTAATTGTTTTAACTAAAGATCAAAAAAAAACTGAAGCTAAACCCACTGGGGTAATTGATAAAAATGATAAAATTTTTGATATTGGTCCGAAAACAAGGTTGAAATTTTTCAATCATATAATAAATTCTAATAAACTATTATGGAATGGTCCACTTGGATTTTTTGAAAAAAAACCATTCGATGAAGGCACAAACTTTGTAGTAAAAGCTGTAAAGAATAACAAAAATAAAAATTTCTTTTCTGTTGCGGGTGGAGGTGATACTATATCGGCATTGAAACAGATGAATGCCTTTCAATTTTTTTCATTTATATCAACAGGTGGTGGAGCATTTCTTGAGTTCATTAGAGGCCAGGGCCTACCTGGTCTTGATAGTTTAAATGAATGAAGACAAAGTATGAATAAAGAAAATTTAAAAATAATTGCAGAAAAATTATGTGCAGACTCAAAAGGTATCCTTGCCGCAGATGAGAGCACTAATACCATTAAAAAAAGATTTGATTCAATAAACGTAGACTCAAATTTTGAAACTAGAAGAACCTACAGGGAAATTTTATTTAAAACACCAGATCTAAATAAATATATTAGTGGTGTAATTTTATTTGATGAAACACTAAGACAAAAAGGTTCAGATGATGTTTTACTCTCTGAATATCTTATCAGTAAAAATATTATTCCTGGAATAAAAGTCGATATTGGTGCTATTGAATTAGAAAAAAACTCCGAAGAAAAATTAACAGAGGGCTTAGATGGACTAGGTAAAAGGTTAGAAGAATATAGAAAGTTTGGTGCTGCTTTTACAAAATGGAGAGCAATAATTAACATTGACACAAAGAAAAAACAGCCAAGTGAATATTGTATCGAAGCAAATTCTTATAATTTAGGAAGGTACGCTAAAATTGTCCAAGACTATGGGATGGTTCCAATAGTAGAACCAGAAGTTATTATGGATGGTGAGCATTCAATCAAGGATTGTTTTGATGTGACATCAAAAACTTTAAAAAGTGTTTTCAAACATCTTAACATTCACAAAGTCTACATAGAAGGCATTTTATTAAAACCCAATATGGTTATATCTGGAACAAAAAATGAAAAACAGGCATCTGTGGGTGAGGTTGCCAGTATGACAATAAAATGTTTAAAAGATAATGTACCTGATAATCTCCCGGGTATAGTTTTTTTGTCAGGAGGTCAAAGTAATGAACTAGCTACTCAGCATCTAAATGAAATGAATAAAGAAAACACTGATTTACCGTGGAAACTTAGTTTTTCATACGGAAGAGCATTACAACAACCTGCTTTGAGCAAGTGGTTAGGAGAAGATAGGAATATCGAATCATCTCAAAAAGCTCTTTTCCATAGAAGCAAATTAAATTCAGATGCCGCCTCAGGTATTTATAAACCAGAGGACGAAAAATTAATATTATGAGTAGCAATATAAAAATTGCTCCATCAATTTTATCAGCTGATTTTTCAAAACTTGGGCAAGAAATCAAAGTTTTAGATAAAAGCAACTGTGAATATATTCATATTGACGTTATGGATGGACATTTCGTACCAAACCTTACTATTGGGCCTGATGTTGTAAAGTCACTAAGGAAATATACAGCAAAAGTTTTTGATGTTCATTTAATGATTGATCCAGTCAAAGAGTTCATTCCTCAGTTTATAGAAGCTGGAGCAGATATAATAACAATCCACCATGAAATTTCAGATGAAGTAATTAAGTCATTAGAATTAATAAAAAAAAATAAAAAAGAAGTTGGAATTTCAATTAAACCACTAACGCCTGCAAAAGTTATACATAAATACTTAGAAATAATTGACTTAGTTTTAATTATGACAGTCGAGCCAGGTTTTGGTGGACAACAGTTGATTAAAAGTCAAATTGAAAAAATTAAAGAAATAAGAAAAATTATTGCAAATAGAGATATTGACATTGAAGTAGATGGTGGAGTGAATTTAAAGAATGCCAAAGAGCTCAAAAACGCTGGCGCCAACATTTTGGTATCTGGTTCAACCATATTCAAATCTGAAAATTATCAGGAAACAATTGATATACTTAGAAAATTATGAAGATAATTTCCTTTATTTTTTTCTTTATATCTAGCGCTGTTTACTCACAACAAATCATTACCGTTGGAGCAAACATACCAACAACTAAAATTATTGAAGATACGTTAAACTTACCTGCGTCAGTTATAGCAAATGAAAGCGTAAAAATAACACCTGTTGTATCAGAAAAAATAAAAAAAATTTTTTTTCAAGAAGGAAAGTTTGTCAAAAAGGGCCAACTTTTAGTTGAATTGGTAGATCTTGAGGAGCAGGCTGTTCTAAAACAATTTGATGCTGAATTGGATGAAGCGAACCTTAACTATGAAAGAGCAAAAAAACTTATATCTAAAGGTAATATATCCCAATCAATTCTTGACAATAGAATTATGATTAGGGAAAAATTGATAGCTAAAATTGAAGAAATTGAAGCAAAAATTGATGATCTGAAAATAAGAGCCCCCTTCAACGGAATAACAAGCGTGAGAAACTTCAGCGAAGGCTCCTTTATAAAACCCGGAGACATAATAACAGAATTATATGATATCAAAACATTAAAGATCCAAGCGTTTGTTCCTGAAAGCTTTATAACAAAACTTAAAGAAGATAATAATTTCATTGTAACTTCAGATCTGATTGAACGTTTAAATATTTCAGGGAAAATATCAGTTATAGATCCTTTGATTGATACTAAAACAAGAACTTTTAAGATCCAGGGGAGGATTGCAAATAAAAATAATATTATTAAGCCTGGAATGATGGTTAAGTTAAAACTTTTATTTGAAAAAAGAGAAAGTTTATTAATAAGAGAGAACTCAGTTTTTAATCAAGATGACATAAGTTTTGTTTATTTAGTCAATAAAAATAAAAAAATTGAAAAGAAACAGATTAAGGTTGGTTTAAAGTTCGATGGAATGATTGAAGTAAAAGATGGAATTAAAGCTGATGATCTAATTGTTTATGAAGGCATAAATAAAATTAGAAATGGTGTTGAAGTAAAAATAAAATGAATATTTCAGAGTTTTTTAT
>CENU01133157.1_pt1 | contig 15039 bp, 14 predicted proteins | sample 361331 | NCBI WGS metagenome assembly CENU01 (sample SAMEA2619766, study PRJEB7988) | marine metagenome | isolation source: saline water (ENVO:00002010), including
TCAGATGGCTAAGATAATTGGTTGCAAAGTTGTAGGCGTTACGGGAGGCGACAGTAAAGGAGAAAGACTAATAAATGAGCTTGGTTTTGATGCAGCTGTAAACTATAAGTCTGCGAACTTTCGTAAAGATTTAAAACTTGCGACCCCAAATGGTGTAGATGTTTATTTTGATAATACAGGAGGAAATATACTTGGCTCTGCTTTGTTTCGATTAAATGTTGGTGGACGGATAGCGTGCTGTGGAGTTGTTTCACAATATGACACATCATCTCCTGATCCGGGGCCAAGAGGAATTCCTGGATTATTAGTAAACAAACGAATTACAATGCAAGGATTCTTGGTTTTCGATTATGCCAATGAATACCAAACCGCCAGAGACGAGATTAACAAATGGGTAGACTCTGGAAAGTTATTTTGTTGGACAGACGAGGTAATTGGACTCGATTCGGCACCAGAGGCATTTGTAGACTTACTTGCGGGTGGGAATATGGGGAGTCGTATTGTCCGACTCGATCGAGCATGAGCGATCGTTAGGTTAGATCGTTATTTCAAAGCGTCTGTCTTTATTTAAGTCGGGTTCAATACGAGCGGAGATAGCCTCATACTTCTAAAAGATCGGCTAATTTTAACACTCGTAGTATCTATCGTTCTATATGCTCAGTATTTATAATTTGGTTCGTCGATCTAAAAAACTTCCCGCAAGAAATCTTTTAATAATTCCCATGAGCGTCGGTCCGCTTCCTCTGAGTATACTGTACCAAAGTCTGGATTATTTGCACTTGGATTGGTGAAAGAATGCATTGCTTGTCCGTATATATGTAGCTGCCAATCAACATTTTTTTCTGTCATCTCGCCGTAAAACGATTCGAGCTGATCGTTACCTACCATAGGGTCCTGCATACCATGCATAGCAAGTATTTTTGCAGAAATTTTGGTTTTTGGGAGATCAGAATCATGTAAAAAACCATGGAAGCTAGCACTACCACAAAGATTAACGCCGCTTCTAGCAAGATCTAGCGCCACTAGTCCTCCAAAACAGTAGCCGCATATCGCAATTTTTGATGTATTAACCCCCGATATTTTTGAGACTGTTTCATAGGCGCCAAGCACTCTGGAGGTAAGTTGACTTCGATTATCCAGCAGCGGCTGCATGCGAGCGGAATTTTCTTCTACGCTCGTTCCCGTGACACCATCTCCATACATATCAAGGGCAAATCCAAGGTAACCAAGTTTTGCAAGTTTATTCGCAATATTATCTGCGAACTCGTCCCGACCGCCCCATGCATGTGCGACGATCACCGCAGGGAAGTTTTCTTTGTCCGGAAAGGCTGTGTAGCCAATAAAATTTTGAGACTCTACCTGATAATTAACATTGGATGTGTTCATATCTTTGTTCCTATTGAGAGAAAAAATTTTTGAGCACGAATTGGCAATAATATGAACGATCTTTGTTTTCCTGTCTATCAGCCAACACCATTAGTTGTTAAAGAGGAGATTTTTTTAAGCAGGTCTTCAAGCCCTAATATATTATGCAAAAAAAGTATAAAGTAAATTTAAATTATGCATATTAATTATGAAGCTAAAAGTAAATACTTATTCGTACTACAGGCACTTTAATAAAGGAGTTGAGCAATGAGTGTAATGTACGCAATTTTAGCAGTATCAGGTATCTTGGGAGCAGCAATAATTCGTCAGGAATTTGTAAGTTCGAAGCCTCCCGCCCAGCGGACAAAAAATGATGAGTAAGGTATCCATATAGTCCCAATCGCATAATATATCTAATTTCGCGATTGGGACTGTTAGTTGTTTTTTAACAACCTTTTTAACCTACATTAGGTTCTCTTGTAAAAAAGCTGCCCATTGCTTCGAGTGAAGCCCCGTGCAACAGACCTGACTCTCTGCAGTACACATCAAACCTCTTTTGTGCTTAAAAGCTGTCTGTAAGAGGACTAAAAAGTGGTACCGTGTTATTATTTTTACGTGCAAACTGGGTAGTACAGTACAGTAAAGTAAAGACGGATAAGGAAGATGACTAATCTGTTGTTCGATTTAAGGCATAAAACTGCGTTGATTACTGGAGGTAACGGCGGAATCGGATTGGGTTTGGCAAAAGGCGTAGCCAAGCAAGGTGGGAATGTGTGTATCTGGGGGCGTAATAAGAAAAAAAATCAGTCCGCAATTCAAGAGTTATCGGAGTTTGCGGGCAGTTTTCATTCAATTGAGATTGATGTGGTTGACGAAGATGCGGTTACTGAGGCTTTTTCGGAAACTTTAAGCGTATTTGGGCGAGTTGATGGATGTTTTGCAAACGCTGGCATTGGCAAGCGCGATTCGTTTCATGAGCAGAATATTGATGCCTGGCGGAAAGTGTTTAAGGTAAACATTGATGGGTTATTTTTCACCTTACGAGCTGCGGCCAAGCATATGAAAGAACGTGCAGAAAGCGGCGACTATGGGGGACGGCTTGTGGGTGTATCATCCATTGGGGCAAGGTTTGGCATGGCAAAGAGTCAGGCATATGCCGGCAGCAAGGGAGCGGTAATCTCTATTATGCACGGACTAGCGGTTGAGTATGCCCGTTATGGGGTGACCGCGAATTCGATTCTTCCAGGGCATATTGAAACTGCAATGACTAAGAAAAATTTGGAAAACGAGAAATTCGTAAACGCTATTATTCCGCGAATACCATCTAGACGATTTGGCACACCCGATGATTTCGAGGCGATAGCCGCATACTTGATGAGCGACTCAAGTACCTATCACTCAGGTGATTGTTTTACGATTGATGGTGGTTTTTCGGTATTTTGAGAAAACTAGATAGAATTTTATGTCAGAAAAGGATCATAACGCCACACTTACTAGCGAAGCGATCATGGGTCACCTCATAGAATCGCTTGACTCCTGCGTAGCGGGTGGTTTTATTTTTGAGGGTGATAAAAAGCTTATATTGCATTTCCTTGGCCAGCCGGACGTTTGCGCGATGGGTGTGCTGAATACAAATATGTATGCCTCCCAGTCGCGAACAAGTTTTATTTATTCTTTGTTAAATCAGGCAAAAGATTTTCTAGATAAAACGAACACTGAACTATGAATGAATGTGTCAACTTGCAGAGGCACCGATTCTGGCGAAATGGAGCGCAGGTGTTTTTTTTGTTGTTCCTTTCATTACCGCTAACCTCCATATTTTCGGATACTACAAATGGAAAAAATTTAGAGGATGACCCTTGTTTTTCTGCGGATCAACAACTTGGTGACTCAGCATTTTGGGCGGTTACTGCAGTGAATCTATATAATGAAAAGGAGTACTCGAAAGCAGTAGCTGTCGTTGATGCGTGTTTCGGTAAGTGGGGCCCTGATGCAGGTCACCAGCAAAAAAAACTATTAGATGAGAAGGTAAAGTGCCCTCCCATCGGCAGAGTTAATAGGCAAGACCGATTGTCCATTGATAGAGATTATTTGATGAATGACGTTTCGTTTGCCCTTTGGGTTAAGGCTCGATCGTTGGATGAGCTCGGTAAAATTGAAATGGCAAAAATTGCCTATGCACAATGTCTATATATGACTTGCGGTCGTGTGTGGGATGTTAATGGCTGGTTTTGGAGCCCTGCGGAGGATTGTATAAAGTATGCGAGAAAGCTTTTATAACCGTTGCATGCAAAAGATTTTGGCTTCTTAAGATGTTTTGCTTGGGTCGGAGGACTTTTGTTTTTTAGCGATGCGGCAAACAATGCATAAAAGGGAGACTACGATTTCTACTTGATTAGAAGATGTGTTGGCTTTTTAGCCTTTGCTGCGTTTATTTTTTTTAGCGGCCCAAGCCTTTCTGTTGGCACCGATGGGGACGATGTTGGTGACTCTCATGAAGTGCTTGATGGCACTAATCCGCGGAATAACCTCGATTGCTTGGTTTGCGACATAACAATATCGGGCATTGTGTACCACTGGAAGAATCACTCTTTAATACAAGCTGTCACTGTGGTTCCAGAAGGGGTCTCCGGATCAGGGTCGAATAATGTTTTTCGGGCGCCGGTTACTGGGACAAATGGAAGATATGACGTCGAGCTGAGAGCTAATGGACCTGACAGGCTTGTTGCTACGAAGAAATTCTTTCTGAATGAAGCCGCTGGTGCGATTAGTTCTGCTGACGCCTTGGCTGCATTAAAAATTTCGGTTGGAGTTAATCCAAATATTGATTCCGATGGCGATGGGCCGCTTGATGCCCTTCCGATCTCTCCATACCAGTTTATCGCAGCAGACGTGAATCGTGATGGACGAGTCACGTCTGCGGATGCCCTAGAAATTTTGAAAATGTCGGTAATGGCGAGTGATGCTGAAGAATCTCAATGGGTTTTTGCATCAGAAGACTATGATTTCTGGGATGAAACATCGCATGAATTTTATACCACCAAGTCGGACGTAATGTGGCGAAGTACAGAGATTTCTATAGAGTCCGAGCAAAAACCTGTCCAAAACTTGGTTGGGATTTTAATGGGCGATGTGGATGGTAGCTGGAGTGCTCCAGAGCAGAGTTTAAACGTAACGAACGAGCATTTCAGGGAACTGGTCGAGTTAAATTCAGGTTCTCTCTCACAGTGGGGTTTAAGTAATCTCAATTTAGATGGCGGAGATAACACTTCGGATAACACATTTCAGATGGTCCAGGTCAGCTGGAAAAGAGGTCTAGGGTATGGCCACCTTACTGAGGAAGATCTCAGAGTAATGGCTGGAAAAGTAAAGTGGTGGTACAACTGGGGCAAGGAGGCAAAAGAACCAGTTCAATCCGTTTATGCAGATTATGGGTATGATTTTGTTCCGATGGCATGGGGAGCAAGATTTGACGAAACTGTTATTAGGAAGTTTGTAGAGGATCACCCTACTGTAAGATACCTATTGGGATTTAATGAGCCCGGGCACAAAAATCAGGCAAATCTAACTCCTGCTCAGGCGGCTGAGCAATGGCCCAGATTGCAATCTATTGCAGACGACTATGACCTCGTGCTTGTATCCCCCGGAGTGAATTATGCCCCCGGCGATGTAGATATCCCAGGGACAGAAAATGACGGGAGCCCTTTAGAATACTTGAGAGCCTTTTTCAAGGAATGTAATGGTTGCAGGGTAGATCATATAGCGATCCATGGCTACATGAGGAACGCGAGCAACTTTAAAGAGTATGTTAAAAAATTCGAGGAATTTAATAAACCGATATGGGTAACGGAATGGGCCTCAATGGGTGATTGGGCTGTTCAGTCTGGTCGAAATCATCCTGGCCTTGAGTGGCAGATGGATTACCTTGCCGAGACAACACGGTGGCTTGAGCAGACGAAATCAGTTCATAGGTATGCTTGGTTCGTAGGGAGGAGCCGGTATGGACTAAATGAGCCGCCTTACAACAGCATCTTGGCTGAGGATGGGGTTTTGTCGCCGTTGGGAGGTCTCTACGCAGCGATCCCATCCACAGACTATCGTTATCCAATTCCCACTAAAATAGAGGCAGAGGGGGCGCATGATTTATCGGGGTTCAGTCATCAACCAACGAATGATGTCGATGGGCTTACAAATCTAGTTGCTACTCCCGGAGGTGAGGCAATGTTTAAGATTTCATCAGAGGCATCCGTCGAATGTGTTTTTGATCTTCGACTCGCATCCGAAAAGCTTGGGAGAGCGTTAATTCAGCTTGATGGTGAGCTTGCTCATCATATTCCTGATGTAAATACTGGCTCAAATGACGCTTGGCTCACCTTTCGGTCGGATCCCGTTGCTATCTCGGTTGGAGAGCACGATTTGTTAATTCGTTCCGAGGGCGAGTTTCGCTTTAACTGGTTGCGTATTTCTGAATGTCTTGCAACTGAGGTGTAGTTACAATGAAACTCAGGTATTTGCCAGTGCTCTTGATAAATATTTTCACTATGAGGCCCCGTTAAGTAAGCAAACATCTCGACCGAGTGGCGGCGATATGTGATCTATCGATTAAGCGAATATGTTTTTAACTTCGCACTTTACTCTGGTTTCGCCATTATTGTCTTGACCCACCAACGAGAAAGATGTTCCTTCATGAAATTTTTTACCATGGATCTTTAGTTCCACCTCAATAAAATTTTTCATGAAATCAGGAAATTTAGGTTTGGAGCAATTTTTAGGCGCTATTAACAATTGATCGCCATTCTTTAGAATTAACACCAGATTATCTTTTGCGTATCCCCATTTATGGATATTATTCGTTCTAAACATCTCGCTAGAAAAAGCAAAGGATGCGAAAACTATCGTCAGAAATGCTATGCTTATATTTTTCATATTTACCCCCTATCCACATAATATTAACTCTGTATATTAAGTATATATTAATAGTATATACGTTTTAAAAAAAAAGGAAAGTAAATGTCGAACACAAAAAAAGATTCTACGCTGCTAATAAAGGTAAACCGCGAGGAGAAGAATACTTTTATAAAGCTGTGTGAGGATCAGGACACAACTGCCTCAAGGGAGATTCGAAAATTTATCAGGCTTTACACGCAGGGGCATGAAAAAAATAAAAAAAGTGTATGACAAAAACTAAATCATCGGAATATGTCTTTATGTTTTGCTTTAGAGGGTTCTGTATTTGCCATCTTTTGGTTAAAAAGCCTTCGTGTGTCAACATAAACCATGTTTGAGGTTGGCATAATTGGTCTCGGTTATATTGGTGAAAGACATCTCAAAAAGTTTTCGGAGTTGAAGCAGGTAAATATTGCGGCGATAGCGGATAAAGATTCTCAAAAGCTCAGAAAATACGCCGATATGTACCCCGCAGCTGGTCATTTTGTAGACTACAGATTGATGTGTGGTACGAAAAGACTCGACCTTGTGGTAATCTGCTTACCTAATCATCTCCACACCGAGGCCTGCATAACAGCATTGAATGCCGGTCATCATGTTCTTTGTGAAAAGCCTTTGGCGACCTCTGTAGCGGCCGCTGAACGAATGATTTCCGTAGCGTCATCTAATAAAAGAATTTTATGCGTTGCAATGAATTTTCGTTGGGATTTCTTTGGTCCTGATATATTTTCTTTAAAGAGGATTATTGAAGAAGGTGGACTCGGCACGCTGTATTACATTCGCATGAAATACCTTCGGCGAGTTACCTTTTCCCCATCAGGCGCCCATCGCTGGAACTTATTTAAAAAATTCTCCGGCGGTGGGGCGCTTATTGACTTGGGACCTCATATGCTGGATCTCGCAATGTGGCTAGCTGATAATTATGATCCGATGTCGGTTAAAGGTCTGGCATACAATGGCTTGATCAAATATGCTGACGTAGATGATTTTGCAAGTGGTTTTATATCTCTCGGAAGTGGGATTGATATTCAATTGGAGGTCGCGTGGAGTTGTCACAATGAACCGTTATGGGAGATAAGCTTGTTCGGGGAAAAAGGAGGCGCAAATGTCAGTGCTCTCAAACCGCCAGGCGATCGAGTTAAGCTCTATTCCAACCATGAAGACCAACCTATAACACTGCCGCTTGAAAAAGAGGTCCATGCAATTTGTGAAGGGGCATCTTTGCAGGAGCATGTGGTAACTCGTCTGAATGCAAGAAGGATTCCTGATTGTTCTGCCGACAAAGCGTTGCAGGTAATGCGAGTTATCGAGGCTTGGTATCGCTCAAGCAAATCTCGAACTGAAAGATTCTTGTAATTTCGATGGTTTTTTTGAGCCTACGTAGCACCGATAAGCCTCTCCGCTTAGAAATAGGACCGATTTTGGTGTATTTCCGGGGAAATCGATAGCGGCTTAAATTGAATAAAGATCAACCTCTCCTGCATATGTGTAAGAACTAGTCCGTCATTTGTTGGACATCAGGAGCTAGCGGGGGTGCGTCTGTTTCGGATATAGAGAGGCTTTCCAGATTTTGAGATAAGATAGAATCGAAATTAAATTTGCTTAACGTAAAAATTGAGTCGATATCAGATCGATTGACATAATATTGATCGTCTTTTTCTAGAAACGTGTAAGTAAATTGATTTGGAGCAAACACTTTGAGGCGATATGCCTCAGAGTCGTCCATGTTGATATCTTCATTGGTGACCGACAGAACCGTCAGTGTTTTAAATGCCATATCGAGTGCAGTAGCGTTATCTTTGTTGACCTCAACGTTAGACTCAGTCGCTAGCTCTTTGTCAGTTTGAACTACTGACCACTCCCTATCCTCGGAGACCAGTTTGAAATCAATTCCTTCGATTGACCTTATGTTTTGCACCGCAATTAATGATTTGTCTAGCCAATCAGCTGGATCAGTGGGAAGATCATAAGTGTTCAAAGGTAGCGCATATATATTTTTTTGCTCATCTAACCTTACGTGAGATTTTTTAAAGCCCGGAGAAGTCCCTACGTAAATACTGCCAACTTTGACAGTTTTTGAGATTAAGTCGACCCGCCTATTAAAATTCTCTCCAGCGACTTTAAATCGTGATTGACTTCCAGCTGTTGAGGCAACTGGCCACCCGCTCTTGAGGCTGAGTAAATCGCTTAGAATAGACGAAAGTTTTATTTCGTTTGCGGATAAACTATCTAACTTGGGTATGACCCATCCGTCAGCGGTCTTATTCAGGCGTAGTTCACCGGAGTCGTCACTTATTATCAGCTCGTCTATAATTTCCGCATTTATTGGAATTAGAAGCTTCGTATCATGAGGTCTGGCATTGCCTTGCGCATATGTGTAAACAACCAGTATTAAGATAATTTGCAAGCCTAGTAGTACAAAGAGCCCAGATGTTTCTCGATTAGTCATACCACCTCCTCCCTAGTCTTAAGCAATCCCTGATATCGACCATTGGCGCTTTTTCGTTTAGCCCTTACTCCCAAAGCGATGCCGATAATTACTAAGCCCGATAAGACATAGTTCAGATACTCCCAGAAAACTTGCGTATCTTTCACCATAGGTGGAAGCGTGCGGTTGAAATGGCCTCGAGAACGAATACTAAGTAAACCTTGATCTTCCAGTGCCCAATCAACCGCATTAGCCATCATCTGGACTGAGTTCACATAAGCCGTTTGTTCCGCGCTCCCGAGCATTTGTAATGTTTGGTCATTGAGGAACTCATTCGAGCTAAATAATATTATTCGGGCAATATCGGGCGAGTGGTCAACCATGTTATCGAGTTCAAGTGGTGTATCACTTGGTGAATCTGTCGTGTCTTCATCGGAGGTCTCTGCAACCGGTTTCGGTGGGTTCCGCCCTGCGAAGTAGGATTCAAAACGACCCTCTATGATGACACCGAGTAAGTGTGACTCCTGGGTTCCTTGAGGCGCAAAGGCGCTTACACCCTGTCCCGTTATCCTTGGGAGAATTTCCAGCGAATCTGATAGCCATGCATTCTCCGAACTTTGCAAAAGTTTGGTTACAGTTCTGTCCTTGTTTGTTACTTCGTCGATGACGATGGGGGATGCCCACGCCATGGTAAGCTGAGGTAGTTCTGAAGTGATCAGGTTGTCACCATTCAGCGAGCTCCCGCGGATATCTGGGAAGTATGGATAATCCAGCATTCTCATTTCTTGAATTTGGAACCCACCAATATTTCTCGTCACAGGAGCTGGAAATGCAGAGTTTTGTGGATCCATAACGAGCTGCCTTCCGATAGATATCCCGTTATGTTCGAGCCACCCATCAAGACCATTTTCACTCGTCACCATTGTTAAACTGCGGTTTGCATAACTTGTTCTGAAGTGCGATGAGGAGGCTATGACCGTGCCACCTTTCATGAGAAACTGGTCAACTGCATAAAGTTCTTGTTCTCCAAGATCCTTGGGTCCCACTAGCAATAATATGTCGGCGGCTCCTTCAACCGATCCATCCGAGAGATCCTCTTGACTCACATTCAATTCAGAATTTAGAAAATCTTGTAAAGTCGTGTATTGTGCGCTACTCGATCCTCCATATGGTGAGCTGTAATCGCTTGAAGGTGATACCATTGCCACGTTCTTCGTAAATCCGGTCGTAAACCGTTTTATCCCCGCCTCTAAATTTCGCTTAAATCCTTCTTTACTTAAATCTTCGATTGGTAGTTGTACAATCTGCCCTCCACTTTCCAGTGTGAGGTAGTAAAAAAATGATGCGTCGCTAAACAAGCCAGCACTCATGGGTCTAAAGCCATATTGCTCTGCAATTTCGCGTGCTACAGCACCATCGGAGTCTTTCGGGTCGACAAATGATGTGGAAAATCGCCCTCCCGACTGAGTTGTAAAATCGTTTGTGACCTCTTTCACGAGTTTGTTAAAGTCTATTAGCGCCGCCGGAAGCTCCGAGTCATTTGAAACGTACCCCATCAATTTGATATCAGAACCTATTGTGTCAAAAAGATTACCTTCCGCCTGATAACTGTACAAAACCTTTTTGATAGCTCTGGTTAAGTCATGTTCTGGATTACGAAGCTTTACATCGATCTGTGATTCACTCCTTGCTTTGATCTCGATTAAGTCACGGAAATTTAGTATCTGGTACTCGTCGCCATATTTCACTAGGACATTAAAGTAAGAGCTGACTATGGAAGACTGATAACGGTCAGCCACTTGGAATGGAACAGGTTGAATGCCATACTGTTGATTAGCTTCCTCCTCCAACTCCGGATCACTCTGTGGATCTACAAACTCAGCACGTACGTTTCCCTTGCCAGCAACTTCATACTCTTTTATCAGATCTCTCAGTTGCGGAACAAGAGGGGACAAAAGCGGATGTGTCTTTGAACTAAAATAAGCGCGAATTAATAGAGGCTCCTGAAGTTGACGAAGATATGTTTCAGTTGACTGAGAAATAGAATATTGGCGGCCTTCTGTCATATCGAGCCTGAGTATACTAATTTGGCTAAGCCAAAAATTAGCAATGAGGGCGTTAGAAACTAGAAGGGCTAATGCCAGTTGCCACTTTTTATGAAGAGGTTTCGTACTATCTGTGACCCAACGTTCTTTTTCCACCGCGTAAACATTTAGTGCCAAAAATGAAACAATAAGGCTGCCATAGTAGTAGAAATCGCGGATATCAATGACACCGCGAGTTATCGACTCAAAGCGCGACCCGGTGCCCACAAGACGCAGACTGTCGCCCACTTGGCTACCGAACAGATCTGTGATGAGGGGAGTGCCGACGAGATAAAACAATCCGCAGAGCGCGCAAGCCGAAATTAAACTTACGATCTGATTATCGCTTTTTGCGGAAACGTAAAGCCCGATGCTGAGATAAGAGGCCCCCAGAAAGAGCGTGGCGAAGTAACCCGACCATACCGGGCCCCAATCGAGTTCTCCGAGCAGGGCTACTGTGAGCGGTAAAGGTAAGGTGATTGCCAGTGCTATGAACAATAGCAATAGACAAGCGAGGAATTTTCCAAGTACAAAATTCCAAATAGGTACTGCTCGGGTTAACACAAACTCAAGCCCCCCGTTTTTTCGCTCTTCGCTCCACATTTTCATGGTCAAAGCAGAGCTTAGCAGCAGAAGAAGAAGAGGCATCCACTCGAAAAGTGGTCGGACATCAGAAATATTACGTGCGAAAAAAGACTCCACCCAGAAAAAGATAAAAAGGGTAGCTGTGGCGAAAGAGGCGAGGAAAATATAGGCAATTGGTGACGAGAAAAATAGCGAGAGCTCTTTTTTTGCAACGCTACTTATTATTGTAAAAGAGTCTGTATTACGCTGCATCTTCAACCTCCTGCACCTCAGAAACCTCATTACCAACCTCTCTAAATAGAGTCTCGAGGTCTCGTAATTCAGGCTTCAATAAAAATAAGGCTTCTTTTTGATGCGATATTTCGTTTGCAATTCCAGCGGAAACATTTTTTAGTTCTGCACTCGCATTGGTTGTGACTCGATAGGTATTAGAGCCGTCAGCTGTAGCAATCAGTGAGATGGATGCAACACCAGATAAGTTTTCCATGGACTTCGCTCTAGCCGGGTCTAGCGTAGACTCAACCAACACAGAATTACTGGCGCGAATTTCATCCATTTGAGCATCGAGTGCGAGTTTACCCGAGTGCAGCATTAAGACCCTCGAGCACAACGCATCTACTTCCTGCATAATATGTGTTGAAAGAATTACCGTCGCATTTTCTGCTATGTCGCGTATCAGCGACCTCATGTGCTGCGTCTGTTCTGGATCAAGCCCATTTGTGGGCTCATCAAGAATGAGAAGGCTCGGATTTCCGAGGATTGCCTGAGCAACTCCTAGTCTTTGTTTGAACCCTCTTGACAAGTTTGAAATTGGGGAGAGAAATTTTTCTCTAAGATCTGTAGACTCGGTTACTCGACGGATCTCTGTAGTTTTCTCTCCGTTCCTTAAACCCTTTAGGTCTGCCGAGAAATCAAGGTACTCGGCCACTGTCATCTCCGGATAAAGTGGCAATGTTTCGGGCAAGTATCCCAACACTTTTTGCACCGCTTTTAGATCGTCTTGAATGTGGTGCCCATCTACTTCAGCACTTCCAGAGCTGGGTTCCAGGTAACCACTCAACATCTTCATGATGGTGGTTTTACCAGCGCCATTATGGCCCAAGAGGCCGACAATTTCTCCTTTACTCACAGTAAAAGAAACACTTTCTACGGCAAGAAACGCACCATATCGCCTAGTAAGATCTTCCACCTTTAACATTTGACGCTCCTGAATTTTTGAAGGACCTGCAAACAGCTTTATCTATTCTTGTGATGTATATGTGGGGTTTTGACGTATAAAGTTCAAGCTTTTTTTAAAATTTTTTTGGCTTCGATTATTAATTTTTTGATTTCCTTTGGGTGAAAATAGTCTTAATGAACTTGGACCATTCGGCTCTTATAATCCATACTAATTTTTCTGAGGTATTTCCTTCCCGCTGAGTCCTATGCATGAAAAACCGTAACTATGCTGAAAATCCTGATCAAAAGATAAATTGGAAAGTATTCAGGGCAATCTCGCCTTACCTGTTTAAGTATAGACTCCGAATAGCAGCGGCTGTGGGGTGTTTGGTGTTGTCAAAGGGAGCAAGCGTTAGCGGACCATTCATACTCAAAAATGTGGTTGACTCGCTCACAGACAAAGGTATCGCCGAGGTCATCTTAATACCCACTGCGTTAATTTTTGCCTATGGTTTTGCCCGATTTTCTATGCTTGTCATGGGTGAGATCAGAGACACGATTTTTGGTCGGGTATGTGAGCGAGCCATGCGTAAAATAGGCCTGGAGGTTTTCCAGCATATGCATCATCTCGACCTAGAATTTCACTTAAACAGGCGAACTGGTGGCCTCTCGCGCGACATAGACCGCGGTATTAATGGCATAAGTTTTTTAATGAGGTTTTTTGTTTTCAACATAGTGCCGACTCTATTAGAAATCATGTTGGTTGCCGGCCTGTTGTTATACAACTATGGCATAAGTTTCGCTCTCGTTACTATCATGGCGGCGGCTTTATTTGTCTTATTTTCAATGATTACAACGGATTGGCGTACGCAATTTGTGAGAGATGCGGCGCAAGCAGATTCCAGAGCGGGGACAGTGTGTGTTGAGAGTTTGTTAAACCATGAGACGGTGAAATACTTTACAAACGAGGATTATGAGAGCAAAAGATATGATCAAGCACTAAAGGAATGGGAGCAAGCTAAGCGCAAAGAACGCCTGTCTTTGTTAGCATTGAATACAGGCCAAGCGTTTATTATCTCGGTTGCTATGGCAATAATGCTCTGGCTAGCTGCTGGTGATGTAAGATATGGAGTAATGACCATTGGCGATTTTGTGCTTATCAATGCTTTCATGATGCAACTTTTTATGCCACTGAACTTCCTCGGTTTTGTTTATCGAGAAATTAGAGGTGCTACCGCGAATATAGAAAATATGTTTTCTCTGATGGGCATGACCTCAAACGTACTCGAGCAGCCAAACGCTCCAGACCTTAAAATTTCTGGGGGAGATATAGTCTTTAAAGATGTTTCCTTCGCGTACCATGATGAGCGATCGATTTTGAAATGCGTCGATCTTACGATCGGAGGTGGTCAGCAAGTGGCAATAGTAGGTGCCAGTGGCGCTGGAAAATCTACCTTGGTCAAGTTGTTGTTTCGCTCCTACGATACTCTTGGAGGAAGTATTCTTGTTGATGGACAAAATATTGCCAGTGTATCGCTACGGAGCCTACGTGAGTCTATTGGAATAGTGCCCCAGGACACCGTACTCTTTAACGACAGTATATTCGAGAATATTCGTTACGGTAATCCTGCTGCTTCCGATAATCAAGTGTTAGAAGCAATAAAGCTTGCATACCTCGAGGATTTTATTAAAGAGTTACCTGATGGCTTTGATACTGTAGTTGGTGAGAGGGGCCTAAAACTCTCCGGCGGAGAAAAACAGCGCGTAACCATAGCGCGCACTATTTTAAAGAAGCCTGCGATACTGGTATTTGATGAAGCAACTTCGTCATTAGACAGTGAATCAGAGCGATCAATTATGGAGGCTTTAAATGAAATTTCTCGCGGACACACAAGTCTGATAATTGCACATCGCCTGTCTACGATTATCAATGCCGATAAAATTATAGTGATGGACCATGGAGAAATTGTGGAGCAAGGCTCGCACTCGGAGCTTTTAGAGGTAGGAAACAAGTACGCAGATTTATGGACGGCACAACTCAGAGAAAAAGACTAGCCTCGTGTGATACATTGACAATTTGACGAGCCTCTAATTGACTTGATCGACAGTAGTGCGAAATAGACACTCGTATTGATCTTTTGTTACTCTGACATACTGCTAATCAGTGCGATTTTAGGTTTTTGACGTCACTTAGTGCAGATCTTGCTTTGGTGGCACTTACTTTTTTGGAATACGATATGAGATTACACCTGAAAAGCCATGTGGCCGGGCAGGTCTGGAAAGTGGTGACCCAAGTTGGCGATGATATATTAACTGATCAAGTAGTATTAATTGTGGATTGTATGAAGATGGAAATACCCATTGTCTCCACGAAATCTGGGAAATTGGTAGAGATACGTGTTTCTGAAAAGGACTTACTAGCGGAGAATCAGACAGTGGCTGTTCTTGAGACGGGTCAGTGAGATGACTTGG
>CENU01018700.1_pt1 | contig 15026 bp, 10 predicted proteins | sample 361331 | NCBI WGS metagenome assembly CENU01 (sample SAMEA2619766, study PRJEB7988) | marine metagenome | isolation source: saline water (ENVO:00002010), including
AGATCATTATCTATACGCTGCTCTAAGTTATCACCAACTTCAAAATAACCTTTCTTTACCTCAACAAAATGTACAAAAATTTTCCCAACCCTTTTTGTGTCTATTACTTGTCCTTCCCCATTGACACCTCGCAGCCACCCTTGATCCCCAACTTGACCACCAGACTCTCCATAAAAGCAAGTTTGATTCATAACTAAAATACCGGATGCATAGGCGGAGATTTTTTTCTCAAACTTACCATCTTTTATAATCTTTGAAATAAGACCCTGACTTTTATCGTTTTCGTAACCTAAAAATTCTGTAGCGTCTTCATTTGATCTTAGCTCAGCCCATATTTTTTCTTCAGCTTTATCCCCTGATCCGGTCCAAGACGCTCGTGCCTTTTGACGCTGTTCTTTCATCTTCACTTCAAAAGCTTTGATATCTACTTTTTTATCATTCTCTCTCAGCACATCTTCGGTAAGATCGAGGGGGAAACCATAAGTATCATATAATTTGAAAGCCACTTCACCTGAAAAAAGCTTACTGTCTTTTTGCGTAGCGAGCTCATCGCCTAAAAGTTTAAGACCTCTATCTAGAGTAAGTTTAAAGCGTGTCTCTTCTTCCTTAAGAGAATTTTCAATAGTATCTTTTCTTTCAATAAGTTCAGGGAAAGCACTACCCATCTGTTCCAATAAGGTTGGAAATATTTTATGGAGATGTGGTTCATTACACCCCAATAATTGGCAATGCCTCATTGCTCGTCTCATTATCCTTCTAAGTACATACCCCCTACCCTCATTAGAGGGCATAACACCATCAGCAATTAAAAACGAAGCAGATCTCAGATGATCCGAGATAACCCTATGATGAATATTATTACTACCATAGGGGTTTGTATTTGAAAAACTAGCAGAGTTCTCAATGAGCTTTCTAAAAAGATCTGTATCGTAATTATCGTGCTTACCTTGCAGAACAGCTGCTATTCTTTCCAAACCCATCCCTGTATCAATAGACGGCTTAGGTAAATCGATCCTATTGCCATCAGGCATTTGCTCATATTGCATAAAAACGAGATTCCAGATTTCCACAAAACGATCACCATCTTCTTCAGGTGAACCAGGAGGACCACCGGCTACTGATGGGCCATGATCATAAAAAATCTCTGAGCAAGGACCACAAGGTCCAACCGGTCCCATACTCCAAAAATTATCACTGGTAGCGATTTGAATTATTCTATCATCAGGAAGGTTGGCGCATTTCTTCCAAAGTTTTATAGCTTCAGTGTCTTCATGGAAAACTGTCACTAATAGTTTATCTTTAGGTAACTTAAACTCATTAGTTAAAAGCTCCCATGCTAATCTTATAGCTCTTTCTTTAAAATAATCTCCAAAGGAAAAATTACCAAGCATTTCAAAAAACGTATGGTGCCTTGCTGTATAGCCCACATTATCTAGGTCATTATGCTTACCACCAGCGCGTACACATTTTTGAGATGAAACCGCTGCTTTTATTTTTGGTTTTTCAACACCAGTAAAAAAATTTTTAAACTGTACCATCCCTGAATTTGTAAACATAAGGGTTGGGTCGTTATCTGGAATGAGAGATGAACTTTTAACTATTTGATGATCATTTGTTTTAAAAAAATTTACAAATGTTTCTCTAATATCTCTTAAAAGCATCAGTAATCCAAAATGATTGTATTAACTGATCCTACCATACAGATTTTTTTAAGTTTTTAAACTCTATATTAATACAAAAATCATTCGGCTTTGTCTGTTACTTCCTCTACTACTTCATCATCATTAATACTATAAGACTTCCTAATCTTTTCTTCTATTTCGCTGCACATTTTTTCATTTTCTTTAAGAAATATTTTCGCATTTTCTCGGCCTTGCCCTATGCGCTCATCTCCGTAAGAAAACCATGCACCCGACTTTTCAATTATTCCTTCTTTTACGCCAAGATCTATAATTTCACCTGTTTTTGAGATACCTTCACCATACATAATATCAAATTCAACTTGTTTAAATGGTGGTGCGACCTTATTTTTAACGACCTTTACTCTTGTTGCATTTCCTACAATTTCATCTCTATCTTTTAGGGCACCAATTCTACGAATATCTAGCCTGACTGAAGAATAAAATTTTAGAGCGTTACCACCTGTGGTTGTTTCAGGACTTCCAAACATAACACCTATTTTCATTCTAATTTGATTTATGAATATTACCATACAGTTAGATCTACTGATTGATCCTGTTAACTTCCGCATTGCTTGGCTCATTAATCTTGCCTGGGCACCTACTTGTGCATCACCCATATCTCCTTCTAGCTCAGATCGTGGCGTTAATGCAGCAACACTATCAACTACAACAACTGACACCGCACCAGATCTTACCAATGTCTCAGTTATTTCTAAAGCCTGCTCACCCGCATCAGGTTGGGAGATAAGTAAGTCATCCAAATTAACACCAAGTTTTTTTGCATAACTGGGGTCAAGAGCGTGCTCCGCGTCAACAAATGCACAAATACCACCATTTTTTTGTTCCTGAGAAATAACGTGTAGCGCTAGAGTTGTCTTTCCTGAACTTTCTGGCCCATAAACTTCAATAATTCTTCCTTTAGGAAGACCGCCAATCCCTAAAGCCACATCTAAACCAATAGAACCAGTAGATACCGCTTCTATATCCATAACTGGATTATCCTGGCCAAGTTTCATAATTGACCCTTTACCAAAACTTCTTTCAATTTGAGCTAATGCAGTATCCAAGGCCTTATCTTTATCCATATTTTTTCTTTCTGAGATATTTATTAAATTTTCCATTTACAGGGTCCTTTGTTTTATCATGTATATTATTTATTGGCTACTTTAATTGTATTTATGTTCCTACTTTGTTCTGCAACGCTATCATAAAAAAAAATAATATCAACTTTAATTTTTCTTTTGTAATACAGCACAAAAAAAGCCATCACCCTGGGTGTCAATAGTAATATTCTCTTTATTTGACAAACTGAAATTTTTGTTTTGAATTAGAAAGTCATCTACTACTTCTTCATTTTCTATTTTTAAAAGAGAGCATGTTATATAAAAAAGCAACCCATTTTTTTTTATAAGATCTTTCACCTCATTTAGGATTGTAATTTGTCTATTTAAAATTTCCTCTAAAGAGTCCGATGTAATTCTCCATTTCTGTTGAGGATTTCTTCTCCATGTACCAGAACCACTGCAGGGAACGTCAGCTAAAATATAATCAAAGCTATTATGGTGCTGTTCCATATTTTCAGCATTAAGTCTTTTAAGTTTTATTCCTGCTCTCTTAGCTCTCAAGTCTGCTTCAATTAACTTCTTCTTATCTAAATCATGAACAAAAAATCTACCATTACCTTTTAACAAGGATGCTATGTTCAAAATTTTACCACCTGCGCCCGCACAATAATCTAGAATCTTTGTATCCTCTTTTATTGGCAATCCTTCAATTGTTTTCTGAGAGTGGAGGTCTTGCACTTCAAAATAGCCATCTTTGAAAGCTTGGAGCTGTGTGAGACGACGGGGATTACCAATAATTTCTATTCCGTATCTCACTTTTTTCGCTATTTTTCCTTCTATCCCCTCCGAAGAAAGTACCTCTAATATTGACGAAACATCTGATTTGTGAGCATTAACACGAATAGACACAGGAGCACGTTTTTCTAATAAACGCATAACATTACCGAATTTACTACCAAGAGATCGTTGAAATTCAGTAAGGAGGAAATCAGGAATATTATCTATGACCTCAAAACCTCTTTCATTGTTTTCCTTAGCTATTTCAGAAAACTCGTTTTCATAATTATTGAGTTTGTCAGGCCCATACTTTTGCCCAGTAAAAATATCATTTAAGGGTAGTGAATAGTAAACTGAGTAGAGAAAAACTAGCGCTCTACCATTTATGACTTGTTTTTCTTTGTTAAGTATAAAAGTGAATGTCTTTTTTACTCTTAAGATATCAAAAACTATATCTCGTATGGACTCCCGATCACTTGATCCTGCATACCTATTAGCTTTCGTCCATTTAGAAAGAATTGCGTTTAGGTTTTGACCGGCTAAAAACTCATCTAAAATAAATATAGCCGCGTTAGCACGCGAGTCCCGTCTCATCTCAACTTGAAAAATAATTCGGTGCTTGTCGCGTTATACTTACATCATGAACGTGACTCTCTCGGAGACCAGCATTTGTAATCTTTACAAAAGAACAATTTTTTCTCATGGATTCAATTGTCTGATTTCCAGTATAGCCCATTGCTGCTTTAAGACCTCCAAGAAGCTGATGGAGGACTTTTGATACAGGGCCTTTATAAGGAACATGACCTTCAATTCCCTCTGGAATAAGCTTATCAGCTTCAATCTCTTTTTGGAAGTATCTGTCTGCTGACCCTCTTGCCATCGCTCCAACGGACCCCATACCTCGGTAATTTTTTACACTTCTCCCTTGGTAATATAAAACTTCTCCTGGCGCTTCATCCGTTCCAGCTAATAGTGATCCTACCATTACACACGATGCACCTGCTGCTATAGCTTTAGCAAAATCACCCGAATACTTTATTCCACCATCAGCTATTATCACTTTGCCGCGCTTATCAGCTTCTTCTGCACAGTCCAAGAGCGCCGTAAATTGGGGGACTCCCACACCTGCTACTATTCTAGTTGTACAGATTGAACCAGGACCTATACCCACTTTAACCGCATCAGCTCCCGCTTTAAAAAGTGCTCCCGTTGCCTCAGGTGTAGCTACGTTCCCTGCTACGATATCAACATTTGGAAACTTGTTTTTTAGTTCTTCTACAGCTTTAAGCACATGCAATGAATGTCCATGCGCGGTATCAATCACAACCATATCCGCTCCAGCTTCAATTAAAGATATAGATCGCTGAAGTCCCTTCTGACCCACCGTCGAAGCTGCCGCAACACGAAGTCTTCCTAGTGAGTCCTTTGTTGCGAGAGGATTTAAAACAGAATTTTCAAGATCTTTCACAGTCATCAAGCCTACCAATTCATTCTTTTTGTTAACTATTAAGAGCTTTTCTATTCGACGTTCTGACAAAATAGATCGTGCTTTTTCATTACTTACAGGCTCGTTAACAATTGCCAAATTAGTATTAGTCATCATTTCGCTTACAGGTGTTTCTAAATTTTCTACAAACCTCATATCCCTATTAGTTAAAATACCTTTTAAAATGTTCTTTTCATTCACCACTGGGAAACCAGTAATGCTCAATTTGTTTTGAAGATCTTTTGCCTCACTTAATTTTTGATTTTCTTTCAATGTAACGGGATCATAAACAATGGCACTCTCGAACCGTTTAACATCGTTAACACAGGCAACTTGTTCTTTTATTTTTAAATTTCTATGAATTACGCCTATCCCACCATATTGAGCTAAAGCAATTGCCATTCTAGACTCCGTTACGGTATCCATGGCTGATGACATTATTGGGTTATTAAGAGAAATATTTTTTGTTATCAGTGTCTGAGTATTGGCCTCACTTGGTAAAATATTGGATCCATTAGGGACCAACAATACGTCATCAAAAGTTAGGGCCTCTTTTATTTGCATTTTCTTACTCTCCTTCTTTGAAACCAATAGCAACCAAGTATCGTTCTGACGAGTCGGATCTACTGGCTTTAGGTTTGAAATTTATCACTTTTTCGAATTTCTTATTAACTAGTTTTTGAATTTCTGGGCCTGCGCCAGCATCTAATACCTTTGCCACAAAAGAACCATCTTGTTTCAAAAACTTAACTGCAAAGTCGGTCGCTGCTTCGACAAGAGCCATAATCTGAAGATTATCAGTTTTTTTATGACCTGTAGCATTTGGAGCCATGTCAGATAAAATAACGTCGAATTTTTTTTCTAACGATTTTTCAAACTTTAAAAATTGTCCTTCATCTAGAAAATCTGTTTCAAAAAAGGTCACTCCTACAATTGCTTCACACGGCTTTAAATCCAAGCCAGTAACTAAATTTTCAGAGGGTTTTACACCTACCTTTTTGGCTGCTACTTGACACCATCCGCCCGGAGCGCAACCTAAGTCTAAAACTCTATATCCCTTTTTAAGTAAATTGAATTTATTGTCAATTTCCACCAGCTTAAAAGCGGAACGAGATCTAAATCCTTGGAGTCTTGCCTCTTTAACAAAAGGATCATTAAGCTGTCTCTGAAGCCACCTTGTAGATGAAGTAGTTCTTCCTTTAGCAGACTTTACTTTTACCTTTAAATTTCTCATATTTAATCAAAAAAAAGTGGAAAAAAATATATTTATGTAGCAACATGACATTGCTTATATGATTAGGCTAAATATAACTCAATAAAAACTTTTTACAGGAATAATAATAAGATGCCATCTCAGCAGGTTGTTTATATTTTTTGGAGAGATATTCCTGCTCAATTTATTGTGGGAAAAGGACGCAAAGCAAAGAAAGTAAAGCTACCCGATCGCTTCGAAAAAGCTATTGATAAATGTGCTATGAAGCTCAATTTCACTGATACAGATTCATATTTAAAAGAATGGAGAAAAACCTCTCCTGTACTCTGTGAGGGGTCTTTGGAAGATATAATAAACAATGAAAACAAAAGATTTGAAAATGACTACAATAATAAAAAATTGAGTGAGCTTATTGAAAATGGCGGTATATCTTAATGAATACAAAAACCCAAAAAAATAATTCTAAAAAATTTTCCATAGAAGTTATGCCAAGAACAGCAAAAAAGGTCGATAACTTCAAGCGGATACTACCAGAAAAAACAACCGTATACGTGGCGCATCTCGAAGATACTCCGGTAGAAGAAATGTTTGCCACCTGTAAAAGATTAATTTCTGAAGGAATGGTTCCAATGCCTCATATCCCAGCAAGAATTATTTCGAATGTAGGCGAGCTTGAAGATTGGGTCAAAGAATATGCGTCCTTTGGTGTAGAACAAAGTTTATTGCTTGCAGGAAATGGAAAAACTCCTTCCGGCGAGCTTTTTAACTCGATTCAAATGTTAGAAAGTGGAATATTCGAAAAATATTCATTCAAAAAAATACAAATCGCGGGCCATCCAGAAGGCAATCCAGACATCGATAAAGATGGATCTCTAGAAAAGACTATAAATGCTTTAAAAATAAAGCAGGATTTTGCACGACGAACGAAATTGCAAGTCGGAATAACGACCCAATTTTGTTTCGATCTTAACCCAGTAATAAAATGGTTGGAAATACTAGAAAGTGAGAAAATAGATTTGCCTATAAGTTTAGGTTTGGCTGGACCAACAAAATTACAAACATTAATAAAATATGCAATAATGTGCGGGGTTGGCCCCTCCATATCGGTATTGAAAAAGAGAGCTAAAGATCTAACAAAGCTACTATTACCATTCGAACCAACAGAAATAGTTAATGCGTTAGATCTAAATAAAAAAAATAAGCTATTTAAAAACGTGGACTCTTTGCATTTTTTTCCTTTAGGAGGAATAGAAGCGAGTGCTTCGTTTGCAAAAAACATTGGCTCTACGGCAGCTTAGGAGGAAAAATGAGTGTTACACTAATAGAGTCATCAACCAAAGCTGTAAAGATTGGGATTGAAGAACCTTTCTGCATAATTGGAGAAAGAATAAACCCAACTGGAAGGAAAAAACTATCACTAGAACTACAAAATGATGATTTTTCAACTGTGGAGAAGGATGCACTAAATCAGGTTAAGTGTGGAGCTCATATTTTGGATGTAAATGCTGGTGTTGTTTATAATAACAACCCAGATCCCAATATTACAGAGCCACCATTAATTAAAAAATTAATCAACCTTGTGCAAAGCTTGACTGATGTTCCGATTTGTATCGATAGCTCAGTGCCAGCAGCTTTAGAGGCTGGACTTGAAGTGGCTAAAGGACGCCCTCTTCTAAATTCAGTTACAGGTGAGGAAGAGAGATTGGAAACAATTCTTCCGTTAGTAAAAAAATATAATGTGCCAGTTGTTGCTATATCTAATGATGATACGGGAATATCAGAAGATCCAGCAGTGCGTTTTCAAGTGGCAAAAAAAATTATTAATAGAGCTGCTGACTACGGCATACCTAAGAGTGATATTGTTGTAGATCCATTGGTTATGCCTATTGGTGCAATGGCAACTGCAGGCTTACAAGTTTTTGACCTTGTAAAAAAACTGCGGGAAATAGGTGTAAACTCAACTTGTGGTGCATCTAATATTTCTTTTGGACTACCCAATAGGCACGGAATTAACGCATCTTATTTATCGATGGCTATTTGCTCTGGGCTAACGAGCGCAATAATGAACCCAACTAACGAGAATGAAATTAATGCAATAAGATCAGCCGACTTTCTTATGAACCATGATCCTAACGGAGCAAATTGGATTAAGAGTAATAGAGTTGTAGAGGATGGCTCCATTGGTGCAAGAGCTTCAAGAAGACGACGGCAAAAAACATAAGATAATTTATATGGACGATAAAAACTCCTTTGCAACCATTGTTTTTACACCCTCGGGAATAAGAGGGCGCGTTAAAAAAGGAACGACTATACTTGAGGCAGCCCAAACTCTTTCGGTAGACTTAAATAGCATATGTGGTGCGAGAGGAAGATGTTCAAAGTGTCAGGTGGAGCCAACTTTTGGAGAATTTAGTAAATTAAATATTCTTTCAAAACATGTAAGCGTTTCAGATCGAAACGATACTGAGATCATTTATAGAAATAAATTTCATTTATCTGAAGAAAGAAGGCTGGGATGTCAAACAAAAATTCTTGGGGATTTGGTAGTTGATGTTCCAGAAGATAGTCAAATTCATAAACAAATTATAAAAAAAGAAACTAATTTAAGAGACTTCTCTCTTAATACATCAGTCAAAGCTTTTTATATCGAAGTTTCAGAACCTCAACTCGACTCCCTGGAGAGTGACTTTGACCGCTTACGTGCCAGTTTAAAAAAAGATTGGAATGTTGAAGAGGTCACCTGCAGTATAAATGTTCTCAAAGACCTGCAAGAAAAATTGAGAAAAGGTAATTGGAAAGTAACGATTTTACTTTATTATATGGGAAATTCAGCCCCAGAAATTGTAGATATACATTCTGGATATTCAGAAATACCAGCATTTGGCCTAGCGATTGATTTGGGCTCAACTTCAATCGCAGCGACCCTTTGTGATTTAAACTCAGGAAAAATTATAGGTAGCATGGGTATAATGAACCCACAGATAAGGTTTGGCGAAGACGTCATGAGTAGGGTTTCATATTGCATGATGGAAGAAAAAGGTTTAGCTACCTTGAACAGGGTTGTAATAGAAGGGCTGAATGAACTTATAGTAAAAATTACAGAAAGACATCAAATCAGATTGGATAGAGTTTTTGAAACTGTTTTTGTTGCTAATCCCATTATGCATCATCTTCTTCTTGGAATTAATCCAAAGGAACTAGGTCAAGCGCCCTTTCCTCTAGCGTTTTCAGATAGTCTAAATTTTAAATCTAAAGATATAGGCTTAAACCTAAATCTGGAGGGTTATGTCTATACAATTCCATGTATCGGGGGCCACGTTGGCGCAGATGCTGCCTCTGTTATAATAGCAGAACAGCCACAAAAGTTAGAAAACACCACTACTTTATTAGTTGATATTGGAACTAACGCAGAAATACTTCTTGCTAAGGGTGAAGAAATATTTGCCTGTTCATGCCCAACTGGTCCAGCTCTTGAGGGAGCTCAGATTTCAGCAGGTCAGAGAGCTGCCCCCGGTGCAATTGAACGAGTTCGCATCGATCCAATTTCTAAAGAACCAAGTTTCAAAGTTATAGGTTGCGAGCAATGGTCAAATGACAAAGGTTTTAAAGAAAATGTATCTAAAGTTGGCATTACCGGTATTTGTGGCTCTGGGATAATTGAAGCGGTGGCAGAGATGCGCCTCGCTGGCCTATTAGACGCAAATGGGCTCATCGGTTCAGGTGCTCAAACTGGTTCAAATAGATGCATTAGCTCTGATAGAACAAATTCTTATCTCTTATATAGTGACTCAAAAGTTTCCTTGTCTATAACCAATATGGATATTAGAGCAATTCAACTTGCTAAAGCTGCCCTACATGCCAGCTTCAAAATTTTATTAGAAAAAAGCAGAATTAATAGAATAGACAACATAGTTCTGGCGGGTGCTTTTGGATCTCAAATATCTCCTGAACATGCTTTGATTATTGGCCTAGTACCTGATGCAAAAGTCAGTCAAATAGTTGCAAGTGGCAACTCGGCGGGTGCAGGAGCAATTATTGCTCTTTTAGATAAAGAATCTAGAAAAGAAATCTCGTCTATTGTGAAGCGGGTCCAGAAAATAGAGACCGCTGTTGAACCAACCTTCCAAAAACACTTCGTGGAAGGATCTTCATTTCCCAATCAAAGCTCTATTCACCCAGAGCTTTTTAAGTTTAAAAATATACCTGACGTGAACTTTAATCAAAAAAGGCAGAGAAGATCAGCTAGGTAGAGAATATTTTTGGCCTAAGCCTTCTAATGAAAAAACCGGCTATTCCATTCTTTAGTGAGGATACGGATGTCTTACCCAGTACCAACAAGGCGGGAGTAGCAATTAAAGTTAAGAACGTAGCGAAAGTAAGACCTCCAGCAATTGTACTAGAAAGATCGACCCACCACTGAGACGAAGGAGCTCCTACGAGTACATCTCTATCGGAAAACCTTATAGTTAGACCAAATACCATTGGTACAAGACCTAATATAGTTGTAATCGCTGTTAGAATAACAGGTCTAAATCTTGTAAGTCCTGCCAAATAAGCGGCCTCCCTATGAGAATGGCCTTTCTTTCTAAATTCATTGAAGGTGTCGATTAAAACGATATTGTTATTCACAACGATTCCCGCAAGTGCAATCAAACCCAGCATAGACATTACCACACCAAATGGTCTTTCAGTCAAAAACAACAATAAGAAAATACCACCAGTCGACAGAATTATTGCCGACATTGTTACAATAGTTTGCCATGCTGAATTAAATTGTATCATCAATACAATTGACATTAGTACAAGGGAGAAAACTAGGGATTGCCCCAGGAACGATTGTGTTTCCTTTATATCTTCATCCTCTCCTGCAAAGTTCACGTTTACATTTTTTGAGAAATTTATATTCTCCAATTCACTTTTAAGTTTTTCGATCAAGAAAGGTGCCCTCATTCCCTCCCTGACATTTGCTTCAATAGATCTGAGCCTGTTGCCATTCAATCGAGAAATGGTACCCCCTTTTTTCTCAGGTTTAAGTTCAGCGAAGACCGACAAGGGTACGTATCTGCCGTCTGGTGTTGGAACTCTTAGCTCCTGTAGCCTGTCCAAATTCCTCTCAGACTTTATATATCTCAAAAATACCTCAAGCTCTTCATCTGTGTCATCTGGCCTGTAATCTGAAACTTTCACTCCTTTGGTGAGCAACTTTACCATCGTACCAAGGCTAGCGACCGTGACACCGTGTCGAGCCGCCATCTCTCTATCAATATTTAAGTTCCACTCTAACCCTGGGGAGGGTAAATTATCAGAGATGTCAATGAAACCATCTATTTCATTCATTTTCTGTTTGATATCGAGTAGTGCTTTGTTTAATTCATTGAAGTCTGAACCTGTTATCTCAATTCTTACAGGCTTCCCTTGACCTCCTGGGCCTTCTTTCTGAGCGACTATGTTTATATCTGCTCCCTCTAGAAACTTAACATTTCCCCTCATGCTTTCCATCAAGTCAGCAGCTTTCTCTCGCGTGTTCCAATCCGAGAATATGGTTCGTACCGACCCAACCAAGTCTTTAGTTCGACCATCTGCACCAGATTTAGCGAAATTTATATCTACACCGTTTAAGTCAGAGATAGATGCCTCGGTATCCTTAACCAAAGAATTTTTCTCTGATGCTGACAGATCGCCTCTTGAAAGTATTTGCACAACGGCTTGCTCCGGTTCAATGTCAGGGAAAAATTGCACTCCTAACTTTGCAGAAAAATAGGCTACGTAAGATCCTAATATTAATAAGCTGACTAAAAATATCGACCGTATCGGTCGAGTTACTGAGATTTTAAGAATATCTTTATAAAATTTTGGAGGCGTTGTGTTAGATCTTTTGTTCGTTGAAACCTTGCCCACTAAACTTCCTAATATAGGGATAAATATCAACGCCATCAAAAGGGATGCTGATAAAACAACAATCATTGTTATCGGCAGATATTTCATAAATTGACCAACTATTCCAGGCCAAACCAAAAGAGGGAAAAAAACCATCAAAGTGGTCACCGTAGATGCCACTATAGGCCAAGACATTCTTACCGCACCCTCCAAGTAGGCGGTCCGTCTGTCATATCCTAGAGATATTTTTCGGTCAGCATGCTCTGTGGTAACAATAACTCCATCTACCAGAATACCCGCTACAAGTATAAGGGAAAACAAAACAATTATATTCATAGTTACCCCTAAATTGCTCAAAATGATGAACCCAAGAAGAAAACTACTCGGTATCGCAAACCCTATTAAAAGAGCATTTTTTACACCTAATGCTAGAACTACTATAACTAAAACTATTAAAACTGCTGCGAAGACATTATTGCCTAAATCATTAAGCAAAGTTCTTACCGACTTAGACTCATCAAATAAGTAATCAACATTTATATTTCCTGGAATATTGGATACCTCCTCGGAAATAATTTTCTTTGAAGCATCAACCACTTCAATAATATTTGAACCCACTCTTTTTTTAATATCTAACACGACGGCGGGTTTACCGTTTACTCTTGACCAGCTTTTTTTATCCTCGAAAGTTCTTCTTATAATTGCAATATCACCAAAGTTTATAGTTGTACCATCAGCTATTTTTATGGGCATCGCGAAAAGTTCATCTAATGTTTCAATAACACCTGGTACCTTAACGACCAATCTGCCATTTTCATTTTCGATCGCACCAGCTGTAACTAACTGATTATTTGCTGCTACCAGTCCTATAACGTCTTGCGGATTGATACCGTAAGATTCTATAGAACTTGCATCAATAAGTATTTCTATAACCTCTTCTCTATCACCACCAACCTCAACTTCCAAAACACCGGAAACGCTCTCAACTTTTTCCTTAAGATTGTTTGCTATATTTATTAACGCTGACTCTGAAACATTGCCGGATAACGAAACAGATAAAATTGGGAATAGCGCCAAACTTATTTCTTCTACTTTCGGTTCTTCAGCATTTTTTGGTAAATCTTTTTTTGCGTCATCGACCGCTTGCCGTACATCCTCCAAAACAAGGTCTATATCTTCACCTGCATCGAATTCAACGGTTATGGATGTATAGCCTTCTGTTGCAGCTGAAGTCATTTTTTTTAACCCGGTAACCGTTTTGAGTTCTTTTTCCAAGGGTTTTGTTAACAGCTTTTCTGCATCAGAGGGCGATATACCATCGTAGGCTACGCTGACATATGCTACAGGAATTTCGACATCGGGTGATGCTTCCTTTGGTATGGATAAAAATGCACTGATACCCGAAAAGAATATCAATATTAAGGCCAGAATAACAGCTCCTGGTCTTCTAAAGCATCCCTCAATGATTGTTTTCATTTCTTAATTCTCAATTAATTTTATATTCAATTTTTTCACCAGGACTTACGAATGCCTGACCAGTCGTCAAAACTATTTCATCATTTTGCAAACCGGACACTAGGGCAAAGTCACCGGAAGTTCTGACTAATAAAACATCCTTTTCGTAAACTTTATCTTCTCTTACAGTCTTGACCTTTAACGATCCATCTTCTCCGATGACCAGGTGTGCAGGTGAAATTGAAAAGGCTTGCACTTTTTCTACTAGAATACCAACCTCTGCACTCATTCCAGCCTTTAAAGATCTATCCTCGTTATTAATCTCAATTTCAACAATAAATGTTCGAGTAGCCTCACTAGCTGACGACGCTACACGCTTAACCATTCCTCTCTTGTTTCCTACTCCCGTTACATTAATTACAACTTCATCATTCAATGATATTTTAGCAACATCTGTTTGAGCCACTGGGGCGAAAAGTAACATTTTGGAGAGATCAATGATCTTTCCAATTTTTTGATTCTTTTTCACAAATTGACCTTCTTCTACACTTAAGGACTCAAGAATGCCCTCAATTCCCGCCACTACGGTGTTGTTGTCAAGATTCTTTTGAAGCGTTGCAACATCTGCTCTTGCTTTGGTGAAGGCGGCCTCTGCCCTAACAAGGTTCAACTCTGATGTCATATCTTTTTTTGACAGACTCTCCGCTATTGAAAAATTTTTCTCTTCCAATCGTAAAGCAGCTTCACCCGCCTCAAGTTGTTGTATTATTGTTCCTTTATCTATTTCGAGTATAATGTCGTTCTTTTTTAACGACTGACCTCGTTGCCTCGCAATGAAGTTTACTTCACCGTCCTTCTTACTTAAAACATCGATTTCGTAAATTGGTTTTAGTACGCCGCTAGCTCTGACAACTTTGTAAGTATCTCGGTTTTGCACTCTTTGCGCTGAAACTACGAATACTTTTTGAGTATCGGTTTTTTTATTAGTTACTCTTTCTTCCTTGTTACCTCCGAGAAAACCGGGGGCCATCCACACGATGATCAATGCTACTATTAAGCCCGCTACAGTTTTTTTAGAGCGAAAAAATGAAAATAATCTATCTTTCTGCTTAAGAGGTTTATTAAAGTCGATATGTAGCTTGGTAACCATTTTCAATCTAATTGACGTTGCAAAAAATCTTCAACTTTTTTAAAAGACACGTTTCTTTCAATAAAGCCTCTACCTATATCTCTTAATAAAATCAAGTTAATATTATTGCCAACCACCTTTTTATCTTGTTTCATAAAGTTGATGAGCTTTCTAGGACTCAATTTTTGATTTTCAATTTGGGTTACAGCCGTCGGCAGTTTCATCACACTCAGATGTTCTTTGATTTTATCTAACGCATGTTGGTTTAAATAACCTTCTTCATGGGAAAAGCAAGTGGCAAACACGATGCCCAGCGAAACCGCTTCTCCGTGCAACAATTTTT
>CENU01048547.1_pt1 | contig 15021 bp, 14 predicted proteins | sample 361331 | NCBI WGS metagenome assembly CENU01 (sample SAMEA2619766, study PRJEB7988) | marine metagenome | isolation source: saline water (ENVO:00002010), including
TTTGAGCCGAAATCAAATGCTCTATCCAGTTGAGCTACGGGCGCATTGTGTTCATTATTTAGCTATCAATACCGTGTGACATTTTTATCAATCTTTTGTGCAGTGTAATTAAAATTATTCCAACTGTTAGGCAAATAGCAGTTATTCCTAAAAAAATGGCTTTTTCACCAAGATGAATAGAATATTGACCTATGGTTCCAGCAAGTTTATTTCCCAATCCAATAGAGGCAAAATAGATACCCATAACACTGGCAATTAAATTTCTAGGTGATAGCTTGGTAATGTAAGACAATATCACTGGTGATGCGCATAACTCACCAATCGTGTGAAAAAGATAGGCAAGGATCAACCAATACATTGAAGATTTTCCGTAGATCTCAGACTCCTGAGAGGCTAAAAACATAAAAATGAAACCCAAACCCATAATTATAATGCCAACAGAAATTTTAAAAATTGATGAACTGATGATTTTCTTTTTTTCTAAGAAAAGCCAGAAAGCAGAGATATGAAATCCTAAAATAATTATCATTAGAGGGTTTATCGATTGAAACCAACTTGCCGGTATTTCAAAATTTATAGACTCTAAAAATCTATTAGTCTTTTCAAAGGCATAAATGTTCATTAGTCCACCAGCTTGTTCAAAGGATGCCCAAAAAATTATTAAAACACAAGATGCAATAATGGCTAATTTAATTCTATCTTTTTCTATTTTTGAGAAGTTTAAATTAATTTTAGAGAATTCTTTTTTTAGTTTTATTGTTTGTTTAATGTTTTTTTTTCCATTTAAGAAAAAACACTGACCAATGAACATTCCAATTCCAGCCAATGAGAATCCATAGTGCCATCCATAAACCTCTCCTACATAACCTACAATGAGGCTGGAAAAAAAAGCTCCAAAATTAATTCCAATGTAGAAAATTGTAAAACCCTGATCTCTTCTGTAATCGTTTTTTTGATATAGATTGCCAACAAGAGTTGAAATATTAGGTTTTAAGAGCCCAACACCCAGTATTATAAAAGTTAATCCAAAATAAAAAAAAAGTTCACCTTTTAATGCCAGGGTAAGGTGACCAACACATAAAAGTGCTCCTCCAATCGACACTGCGTCTTTATTATTTAAAAATCTGTCACCAATTATTCCTCCAGGAATACAGGCTAAATAAACTAATGCAGTATACCAACCATAAAGATAAATTGCTTCACTGGTAGACCAACCAAGCCCAGGGTTAAGATCTTGATTTTTTTCTGAAACTAGATATAGAACAAGAATTGCCCTCATACCATAATAACTAAATCTTTCCCAAAGCTCTGTTAAAAAAAGCGTTGCAAGTCCCTTTGGATGATTTTTTATTTCACTAAATAAACCTAACATAACTATTCAACAAGCCTATTATTCTAAATCTTTTAAGTCTTCAAGATGTGTTTTAAGGGCCTTACTACTGAGATGAATTTCTATTAAAAAAACAATTATGGCAACTGAAAAAAAACCCAAGGCCACTATAAAAAATATTACTGACCGGTTGATATTGAAGATTCCAACTAAAATTGTTAACAGATTAAAAAAAAATGAAAAACCAGAGAATAGTTGCATCAGCTTAACATACATTAGTCTTTTATTTAATATGTCGATTTGAGCTAAATATCTCATTGCAGATTTATCTCTTTTAGATATTTTTTTATTTATAAATTCATCATGTATTTTTCTAATTAACCTACTTAAAGAAGAATATCTATTATTGAATGAAATCATCATAAGGGGAATAGCTGGAAATAAGAATGCAGCGTATGTTAGTTGGAAATTATGAATCATTATTTTTTATAAAATATTATTGACTATCATACAATTATTTTGATTACAGTATTCTTAGACAAACTTGGCATAGGATTTGCTTAATTATATACATACTGACTATGTGTCAGAAAATTGAACAATGGGAAGGTCTAAAATCATAATATTTCCTCCCTTATAAAATGAGATCTTCCTGTTCAATTAGTCGTTAATATTTTCAATAAATTTTTTAAGCTCATCAAACTTTTCATCTTCAATGTCTTTATATGAAAACCCAAACCTATTTTTAATTATTCCACATATATGCGCATAAGGATTCCTTCCCTTTGGATGCATAGGATGAGGAGAAAGTTTTCCAACTAGAGAATCACCTTGTTCTTGAATGATTTTCCAAATTATTTTCTTATTATTTTCGTTCACTCATCTAAATCCACTATTTGTTCTTCTTCTAGCTTTTTTTTTTGGTTTAGAAAAGATTTGTATTTTTTTGTCCTCTAAATACTTTTTTGTCTTTTTAATAACATACTTATGCCCAGGTTTTGGTCTTGGAAGTTTTTTAAAGGTACCGTCATCCTTCATTAAAAAAAAATCTCCATTTTTATCTTGAATAATTTCATCAGCTGATAAAGGAATAAAAAAAAAACAAAATAATACTAAATTGACTATAATTTTCATTTGTCCAGTATATGATAAAAAGGTTCATTTAAAAGAGTTTTATATGAGTTTTCATAGTTGTTTTTAATAAAATTATCTTCAGTGTTTTTAGTCCAGTCTTTAATTTGTCTTAAAATCAATTCGCTATTTATGTCTCTTAGAATCATATGGTAACTTGATTTATAAACAGCTAAATCAATCATCTTTCCAAGATTATCATTTATTTCCGGCTCTCTAAGAAGCTCTATAAGAGGCTTTCTTGGAACAATATCATCAATTATAGGAATAAGTAAAAGTGTTTTATATGGTGGTTTTTTAAAAAAAAGAATAGCATCATTGTAAGATTTGTCCATTAACTCAACTACACCGTGAAGGCTTTTAATTTTTGGTTTGTGAACAAAGAATGGATCTTCAGATAATTCTTTTAACATTTTTTGATTATTACTTGCTTTTATTTTAATAACACCCTTTCCTGACAAAGACAGATTAGGAAAAATTTTTGATAGTAAATTTAAAGATAAACTTTTAAAAAAATTCCTCTCTGTAAAATTCCATATAGCCGGTGCAATTAAAATTACTCCTTCAACAGGGAGATTTTTTTCTAAATTTAGTAAGCTTATAAGAATTGCTCCTCCCATACTTTCACCCATCAAAAAAATATCTTTACTTGGATTTTCTTTCTTTAGATTTAATACTTTTTCTTTTATATCGTTTATGTGATAACTAAGAGGATACCATTCACCTAAATCTTCATTCCTTCCAAAACCTCTAAGGTCAAAGGCAGTCGTATAAATATTGAATTTTTGAAAGAAATTAGCAGGGATTTTAAAAGAACCAGAGTGATCATTATAACCATGAATGGCTAAAATAATGGCGGCGCTTTTTTCCCTCACACCCCAGTGTTTGAAATTAAATATGTAATCTTTAAGGTACTCATCTTTAGTAATCATATCTTGTGTTAATTCACAGCTAAAAAGTGTTAACAAAATAGTTAAAGAAATTAGTCTTTTAAAAGTTTTATGAATATATCCTCTAAATCTGAATCTTTTGTTGATATTTCCCTCAATTTAAATTTTTTCTCTACAAAAATTTTTATAATATCTGCTGTGCTTATTTTGCTTTTTTTAAACTTTAGGGTCAATGATTTATCATTTTTTTCAATACAATACTTTTTTATTTCTTTTGGTATCGATTTTAGAGGTTCTGAGAAATCAATACGTAATTCCTTTTCATCTAAAAGCTGCATAAATTTGTCTTTTCTATCACAGGCAATTACCTTACCTTTATTTATCACAGCAATTCTGTCACATAAGATTTCAGCTTCTTTTAAATAATGTGTTGTAAGGATGATGGTAACTCCTTGCTTATTTAAATTTCTAATGGAATCCCAAAGTTTTCCTCGTAATTCTACATCAACTCCAGCCGTTGGTTCGTCTAAAATTAAAAGTGGTGGGTTATGAACCATTGCCTTAGCGACCATTAACCTCCTTTTCATTCCCCCAGATAAACTCCTCGAGTAAGCTTTTGCTTTATCTAGCAAATCTAGATCTTTTAAGATTTCCAGGTTTCTATTCATATTTTTTTTTACACCGTAAAGACCAGACTGGATATCCATAATCTGTATGGGTGAGAAAAAAGGGTCAATATTTATCTCTTGTGGAACCACTCCAATATTTCCTCTAACCGTTTTTGGATCCTCATCTAGATCTACCCCGCAAACGTTTACTTTTCCTGAAGTCTTATTTGTCAATCCAGATAAAATATTAATGAAAGTACTTTTACCAGCACCATTTGGGCCAAGCAAACCAAAAATCGATCCTGAGTTGATAGATAAGTTAATGTGGTCTAGGGCCAAAGAGCTTCCCGAGGAGTATTTCTTAGTTAAACTAACAACATCTATTATTTTGTTTTCCATTTTATAAAATAAAGTTATATTTTTTTTATAAAAATGCGACAATTAATTAAATCAAATGGAAAGTAACGAATTCACAGATATAAAATATATAAGAGACTCAAAAGTAAGTTGTAGTGGTAATCATTGGTCAGCTCATCCACTTATATATTTAGACTTGTCTTCAGAGGAAATTGTAAGTTGCCCTTATTGTGGACAAAGATTTAAAAGAAAATGAATTCAATTTCGAAAGAAGAATTAGTTTTAATTGATGGATCAGGATATATATTTCGAGCCTACTATGCTCTCCCACCTATGTATAGATCTGATGGACTTCCAGTAAATGCAGTTTTTGGATTTTCTAATATGTTATTAAAATTAGTTGAAGATATTCAATCAGAAAAGGGAGGAAATGTTGAAATAGCAGTAATATTTGATGCTGCTAGAGAGACCTTTAGGAATAAAATTTATCCTCAATACAAAGCAAATAGATCTGATCCACCTGATGATCTTAAACCTCAGTTTGATATTATAAAAAATGTACCCAATCATTTTAATCTTAAGTCGATTGAGTATAAAGGGTATGAAGCAGATGATCTAATTGCCTCCTATTCAAAAGTAGCTGAACAAAATAAAAAAAAGGTAACAATTATTTCATCTGATAAGGATTTGATGCAGTTAATAAACAATAATATAACTATGTTTGATCCTTTAAAAAAAAAAGAAATTGGGAAGGAAAATGTTTTAGAAAAGTTCGGAGTACTTCCAGACAAAGTAATTGATGTTCAAGCTCTAGCTGGAGATTCCTCAGATAATATACCAGGTGTTCCAGGAATAGGACCAAAAATAGCAGCTCAATTAATAAACGAATATGGGACAGTAGAGAATCTAATAAGAAATTCTCATAAAATTAAACAAGAGAAAAGAAGAATCTCTTTAGAGACAAATAAAGATTTAGCAATGATTTCAAAGGAACTAGTCACGCTAAAACAAGATGTTAAATTACCTATTCCGTTATCTGAGCTAGGCTTTATTCCACTAAATTCGGAAAAGCTAATAAAATTTCTTGATGAGATGGAATTTAATAAGATTAAATTAAACGTTATATCAAAATTTGGTAAAGGGTTGGATCCAGAAAACGAAAAGAAAAACAATAAAGAAAAAAATCTTAAAAGTTCAGACGAACTTTTAATTCCAATAAGACAAAAAATTGATCATGGTAAATACGAACTTGTACTTGATTTGTTAACTTTAAAAAAGTGGTGTTCATTAGCCAGAGAAAAGGGAGTAGTTGCAATTGACTGTGAAACAACTTCGATTAACCCAATGGAGGCCGAAATTATTGGGTTTTCAATGTCATTTTCAAATAGTAAGGCTTGTTACATTCCGTTATTGCATTCAGACAGAAGTGATGAACAGATAAAATTAAATGAATTTATAGTAGTTATAAGACAGATTTGTGAGGACAAATCCATATTGAAAATAGGACAGAATATAAAGTATGACTTTATCATTTTAAAAAAACTAAATATTACATTAAAGAATCTTGATGACACAATGCTAATGTCATACGTTTTGAGAACAGGCCTTAGAGGACACAATCTAGACGAGTTATCAATGGATGTCCTATCACATAATACAGTTAAATTTTCTGAAGTAACTACAATTGACAAGAAAAAAGTAAATTTTTCTGAAGTTAGTTTAAGTGATGCTTTAAATTATGCCGCAGAAGATTCCGATGTAACATTTCGTTTATGGGAAATTTTGAGGATTGAATTAATACAAAATAATTTATTTCATTTTTATTTTTATGTTGAAAAAAAACTAATTGAAATTGTGAGTATGATGGAGATTAGTGGGTGTAAGATAAACAATGAACATTTGAGAAAAATCTCCAATGATTTTCTCAAAAAGATGGAAGATTTAGAAAAAAGCATTCACAAAATTGTTGGTGAAAAATTTAATATTGGATCCCCAAAGCAATTAGGAGATATACTTTTTACAAAATTAAAATTACCATATGGTAAGAAAGGTAAGAGTGGTAATTTTCAAACAGATGTAAAAATTCTGGAGAAATTAAAATCAGAAAAATTTGAAATAGCCTCAAAAATTTTGGAATGGAGACACTTTTCAAAGCTTAGAAGCACATACTGTGAAGGTTTATTATCCAGGGAAAACAAACAAACCAAACGAATTCACACCTCCTACGGTATGGCAAGTACTTTGACAGGAAGATTCTCCTCAAATGATCCAAATTTACAAAATATACCAATTAAAACATATGAAGGGAGAGAGATAAGAAAAGCTTTTATTCCTGAGTCTAACCATAAAATAATCTCTATTGATTATTCTCAGATTGAATTGAGGATTTTAGCACACGTAGCGAGAGTTAATTCACTCATAGAAGCTTTTCAGCAAAATCAAGATATTCATAACGTTACGGCTATGGAAGTTTTTCAAGTAAAAAAAGACTCGTTGACAAAAGATTTGAGGAGAAAAGCAAAGATGATAAATTTTGGAATTATTTATGGTATATCTCCTTACGGTTTAGCTATGCAATTAGATATAACAAATACGGAAGCAAAAGATTACATCAATAATTATTTTCTTAAATATCCAGGTATTAAAGAATATATGAATAAAACAGTTGAGTTATGTAGAAAGAAAGGCTTTGTTTTTACTCCTTTTGGAAGAAGAATTTTTATTCCTTTTATAAATGATAAAATTGCAAACAGAAGAAATTTTGCTGAAAGGTCAGCGATTAATGCCCCCATACAAGGAGGAGCTGCAGATCTAATAAAGATAGTAATGCCAAAAATTTATAACTTTTTGACAAAAAATAAGATGAAAACAAAAATGTTAATTCAAGTGCATGATGAATTAATATTTGAAGTACCTAATGATGAGATTTTATTGGTTAAAAAAGAAATTCCTTACTTAATGGCACATTCCCACCAAAAATTCTTAAAACTAGACGTGCCAATTAAAGTTGACATCGGAGAGGGAATGAATTGGGATGAGGCTCATTAAGTTTTAATTGCATCTTTATGCAATTTTACAAAAATTCCTCTAAGTTTTTTTGCATCATTAATAAATCTTTCAAAAGGAAATCTTAAAAGAAAATCCTTATTTCTAATATCGAAGCCATCAGGGTCAATACCTGAAATTTTCCAGTTGAGTTTATTTTTTACTTTGATCATATCTTTCATTAGATTCTTAACATAAAGGTTTATGCTTTGCTGATGATGAGAATTCATATGTTCTATTATACCAAGCTCACTTTCCTTAAAATTTTTGAAATGCTCAGAAAATAGTTCAAGTTTTTTAAACCATTTAACTTGTGCAAATCCTCCAATAAGATGAGCCGATTTGATATTTATTTTATAAAAATTCATATCTCCAAAGTTTGAATATAATTTTGATGCTGGGTGTCTTGACAAAAATCTTTTTTTAATGTGAATGTCGTTTGTTTTCTTTATTCTTCCAATCAAGGTTATTCTAGGCCTAGACATTGGGTCTTCATAATCAATGGATGGAATTTTATTTTCAAATTTAGGAAAGAACTGATACATTTTTTGTTCTTCACAAAGCATTAACGAAACGTCTTGGTTGTTCAATATATTAGTAGTATGTTCAGATAAATTTGAGAGCAATAATATCGGAGAAAGATCATAATCAAATGCGACCATCGTGAAGGTTGAATATGAGAAAGAGTTTGAGAATCCTGTTTTAATATTTTTGAAGTTTTTTGGGTTAAACTCACTAGAAAAATAACCTTTTGACGCGGATCTTATTAGTTGTCTCGCTTTAAAATTAATTTTCATATATTTACAAACCTACTTTAATATGTTCATTTATTTAAATGTTAACTTTAAATATTAAATTCAAATACTTCTTATTAATTTTTTTATTAATATTACCATTCGAAACATCAAATTCTAAAGAAAAAAGCAATTTAGTTGTACATGGATCATACACATTTGAAACTTACGAAGGTCAAAAAAACATAGCTGTATATATGAGTTTCTTCAATAATTCAGATAAAAATATAGAAATTAAGTCTTTTTATAGCAAATTGTCTCCAAGAATTGAAATGCATGATATCAAAATTACTGATGATGTCGTAAAAATGGTTATGATAGAAGATGTTGTTGTAAAAAAAAAAAGTGAACTTTTTTTACAACCTGGAGGAAAGCACCTAATGTTATTTGAGATTACTAAGAGATTAAATGACGGTGACTCATTTGATTTGCAAGTCAACTTAAAAAATGGGAATGAACTTAATACTAAAGTTATGGTTTTGAATAAAGAACTTAAGTCAAATTTCTTGAAATGATTTAAAATGAAAACAAAAAGAGTCCACTCTACCTCAGTTGTCATTGAGGATGCTGGTGTGATGATTACAGGAAAGTCAGGTTTTGGCAAATCTGATTTAGCTTTAAGATTAATAGACTCCGGGGCCACATTAATATCTGACGACATAACAATTTGTGAGAAAATTGGAAAATCAATTTTTCTTTTTCCTCCAAATGAAACTAAAGGTTTGTTAGAAGTTAGAGAAATAGGCATAATGACAGTGCCGTATATTGAAAATATAAAACTTACACTGTTAGTTGAGTTAGTTGAAAAAGAAATTGACAGGCTTCCAAAACAGACCTTTACAAAGCTAATGAATACAAAAATTCAAAAAATAAAAATTAAAGGAAAAAATTCTTCCTCTGTTGCAAAGATAAAATTAAAAATAAATGAAATAAATGACTATGGGTAAAAAAATAATAATAGTTACCGGCTTGTCTGGTGCTGGCAGAACATCAGCATTAAAAATATTTGAGGACTTTGGATTTGAAGCTATTGATAATATACCAACCTCATTATTAGTTGATATAATTGAGGCGAAGATTAAAACAAACCTAGCCCTTGGAATTGATATCAGAAGTAGAAATTTTAACGCAAAAAAAGTATCTGAATTAATAATTACAAAGAAAAAAAAAAAAAATATTTCAATAGTTTTTTTTGACTGTGAAACTCAAAATCTAATCAATAGATTTAAAGAAAGTAGAAGAATTCATCCCCTAAAACTTGACTTGCCTATGGTAGAGGTGATTGATCGTGAAAGAATTTGGCTTAATCCTTTAAAAATAATTAGTGATTTTTATATTAATACCACAGACCTACCCATTAATTTACTTAGAAAAAAAATAAAGATTTTATTTGATAGAGATATTCACACAAAAACTATGGTGAGAGTTATTTCATTTGGTTATAAAAATGGATTGCCAAAGGAAGCTGATCTAGTTTTTGATGTAAGATTTTTAAAAAATCCTTTCTATGTAAAAAGTTTGAAGAATCTAAATGGTAAAAATAAAAAAATAGTTCAGTTTGTTAAAAATCAGAAGCATTTTTCAGATTTCTTTGATACTATAAATGACCTTTTTAATAAGATGCTTAGTGGTTTTAAAGATGAGGGAAAAGATTATATCACAGTTGCTTTTGGCTGTACTGGTGGAGTACACAGATCGGTGGTGAGTAGTGAAATGTTTTTCTTAAACTTGAAAAAAAATAAAAATCTAGAGGTTTTTATTGATCATAGGGATTTAAAAAAATGATTGGTATTGTTATTGTAAGTCATTCAAATATAGCATCTGAATTTCTTTCTGTTCTCGAACATATTGTCGGTAAACAAGAGAATATTGAGGCAATATCAATTTTTCCTAATGACGATGTTGAAAAAAAAAGAGGAGAGATTATTAAAGCTATCAAGAATGTTGATCAAAAAAAAGGGGTAATTGTGCTTACTGATATGTTTGGAGGCACCCCATCAAACCTAGCAATATCAGTAATGAATGAGGAGAATGTAGAAGTTGTAGCTGGAGTGAATCTCCCGATGTTAATTAAAATTTCTGCATTAAGAGAAAAATGTAATATGAAAGAGTTAATAAAAAGGTCTCAAGAGTCAGGTCGAAAATACATGAATGTAGCCTCAGCTTTTTTTGGAGAAGAAAAATAATTGCAAGAAAAAAGATTAGAAAAAAAAATTCTGATTACCAATAAGTTAGGTTTACATGCAAGAGCTGCTGCAAAATTTGTGGAACTTACTTCAAAATGTAAATCAAAATTTCTTGTTAAAAAGGGAAATAATATTGTCAATGGATCCTCACTTTTAGGGCTTATGACTTTAGCCGCATCTAAAGGTACAGAAATAAAAATCCAGTGTTTCGGTGAAAACTCAAAAAATGATCTAGATAAATTAATTGATCTCATCACTAACAATTTCGGTGAAGAGAAACCACTTTCTGAAAATATTTATAAAGAAGAAATATTTAGAGGAATTCCAGTTTCTTTTGGTTTTGTAATTGGTAACTGTTTAGTAATGGAAGGAAGTGATATTTCATACTCTAAATATAACATTCCCATATACGGAATTAAAAAAGAAAAAAAAAGATTAGATATTGCAGTTGAGAAATCTATAGATGATATTTCTAAAATAATTGAAAAAATTAAAGGATCAAGAAACGATATTTATAAAGAAATGAAATTTATGCTTGAAGCTAATAAATCGATAATAACTTCGTCTTCTTTAGTAAAAGATGCAAAAAAAAGAATAGAGTTAGATTTGGTAAATGCAGAATATGGGATTTTAGAAGAATTAAATAAACACGCAAAAATTTTCAAAAAAATTAAAGATGATTATCTTAAAGACAGATTTGATGATGTTAGAGATGTTTGTAAGAGGATTTTACAGAACCTTCAAAAAAAAAGGAAAAAATATAAACGCTTAAAAGAAAACCAAATCCTAGTTGCATCAGAAATTAGTCCAGCGGATCTATTATCTTATACAAAAACAAAGATATCTGGGTTAGTCAGTGTTTTAGGAGGACCAGAAGGTCATTTTGCAATTGTAGCAAGGTCTTTGGCGATTCCAACTATTGTTGGAGTAAAAAATTTTTTAAAAAAAGTTAAAGAAAACGAAAAAATTATCCTTGACGGAGAAAAAGGTTTGATAATTAAAAATCCAACTATTCAAACAGAAAAATTTTACAAAAAAAAAATTGAAAATCAAAAAAGTGAAAATAAAAAATTGAATTATTTTAAGAATGTTGTCCCTAAAACTAGAGATAATGTTGAAATAAAAATTGAGGCTAATATCGATAATTCAAATGAAGCAAAAGAATCTATGAAAACTGGAATAGATGGGATTGGGTTATATAGAAGTGAATACTTATTTATGAATAAAAAAAGAATGCCTTCAGAAAATGAGCAATTTGACTCACTTAGGAAAACACTCAAATATTTAAAAGGTAAGCCATTAACAATAAGAACCTTAGATGTAGGAAACGATAAAAAAGTGCCATCAATAGAAAAATACTTAACAAAATCTCCAAATCCTGCTCTTGGTTTAAGAGCAATACGACTTACCCTTGCTTACCCAAAAATATTTAAAAGACAAATTTCTGCAATATTAAGAGCGAGTGTTTATGGTAATGTCAGAATAATGTTACCAATGGTATCAAATGTATCAGAGTTGTTAGAAACAAAAAAACTTATTCAAGATGTAAAAGACGAATTATCAATAAAAAAGATAAAAGTTTCACCTAAACAAATTCCAGTAGGAGTTTTAATTGAAACTCCAGCTGCAGCTCTAATTTCTGAATCAATAGCTAGGAATTGTGATTTTTTAGCAATTGGGACAAATGATCTAACAATGTACACTCTCGCAATTGATCGAGGTGATGAAGAGGTTGCAAAAATATATGATCCAGCACACCTTTCAGTCTTAAGATTGATAAAACTTTCCTCTGAATCAGCAGAAAAAGTTGGAATTCCTGTAAGTGTATGCGGAGAAATGGCTGGAGACACTATGTTCACATCATTATTATTAGGAATGGGAATAAGAAGGTTATCTATGAGTATTTCTAGAATATTAAAAGTCAAACAATTTATTTACAACCTAAACTGTAAAGAAGTAAAAAAAATTTCTGATGAAATTTTAGTTGAAGATGATAGTGTACGGATTAATCAGATTCTTAAGTCTTATTATAATAAGATTTATAGCTCGATTAATTAATTATTTAATAAAAGTGAGAAAAAATGGATGATTTTAAAGTAAAAGATATTGAACTTTCAGCCTGGGGAAGAAAAGAAATAAATATTGCCGAAACTGAGATGCCAGGATTAATGAAATTAAGAGAAGAATATGCTGAATCAAAGCCACTCAAGGGAGCGAGGATAGCGGGTTGCCTCCATATGACGATACAAACAGCTGTTTTAATCGAAACATTAATTGACTTGGGAGCAAGTGTTAGGTGGAGTTCTTGTAATATATATTCTACACAAGACCAGGCAGCTGCAGCTATGGCAGAAAAAGAAATTCCTGTTTTTGCTTGGAAAGGCGAATCTGAAGAAGAATTTTGGTGGTGCATTGAACAAACTATAAAAGGACCAGATGGCTGGAAACCAAATTTAATCTTAGATGATGGTGGTGATCTTACTAAGTTAATGCATGAAAAGTACCCCGAGATGATGGATGATATAAAAGGTTTATCTGAGGAGACAACTACTGGGGTTTTAAGACTTATTGAAATGGAGAAGAATGAAACCTTAAAGGTGCCAGCAATAAATGTTAATGATTCAGTAACCAAATCAAAATTTGATAACAAATATGGTTGTAGAGAGAGTTTAGTAGATGGTATCAGAAGGGCAACTGATGTAATGATGGCAGGAAAAGTTGCTGTTGTTGCTGGGTATGGTGATGTGGGTAAAGGTTCTGCAGAAAGCTTAAGAAATGCTGGTTGTAGGGTCTTGGTTACAGAAGTTGATCCAATTTGTGCTCTTCAAGCTGCTATGGATGGTTTTGAAGTCACTACAATGGAAGAAGCATCAGAAAGAGCTGATATTTTTGTTACAGCAACAGGAAATATTGATGTTATTACTGTTGATCATATGAGGTCAATGAAAGATAGAAGTATTGTTTGTAACATTGGCCATTTTGATTCTGAAATTCAGATTGAATCTTTAAGAAACTATAAATGGAATAATATAAAGGCTCAAGTAGATGAAATTGAATTTCCTGATGGAAAGAAAATCATTGTTCTTGCAGAGGGTAGACTTGTTAATTTAGGTTGTGCAACCGGACACCCAAGTTTTGTAATGTCAGCGTCTTTTTGTAATCAAGTTTTAGCCCAGATAGAACTTTGGGAAAATTCTAGCAAATACAAAAACAAGGTTTATGTTTTACCAAAGGAGCTTGACGAGAAGGTTGCAAAGATTCATCTCGAGAAGATAGGAGCAAAGCTAACAAAGCTGTCTGAAGACCAAGGAAAGTACATAAATGTGCCTGTAAAGGGACCATTTAAAAGTAAAGAATATAGATATTAAAATCTAAATCTTGTTTATTCCTTTCGTAGTTGAGTATTCAAAGTGAAGAACTTTTTCCGGGTTAATTCTTTTAAAACAATTATGGGAGGCGATTGCGGCCTCAGAAAACCCTGTCAAAATTAATTTTAACTTTCCTGGATAAGTGCATACATCACCAATAGCAAAAATGCCTTTAAGGGTTGTTTCACAAGTCTCTTGATCAACCTTAACAATATTCTTTTCAAGCTCTATTTCCCAATCTTTTATTGGACCAAGGTTAGTAGAGAGGCCGAAAAAAGGTAAGAAAAAATCAACATTTAATTTTTTTTGATTATTCTCTAAATCTTTTACAACAATATTTTCAATTATACCATTAGAGCCATTTATTAAGTCTAATTGATAGGGTATAATCATTTCTATTTTTCTTTTTTTTTCTAGATCATACAGCATTTCAACATTACTTGGTGCTGCTCTTAACTTTGTTCTTCTGTGAATAAAATAAATTTTTTCACATTCGTCAGACAATTCTATTGCCCAATCTACAGCAGAGTCTCCACCACCTGCTATTGCAACTTTTTTTTTCTTGAAAATGGATTTGTCTTTAATGTGATAAAACACTGTTTTATTTTCATAAGATTCAATGTTTTGAAGTGGGGGCTTATTAGGTCCAAATGCTCCGTTACCAGCAGCAATTATAATACACTTGGAACGGATAAGGTTTTTATTAGAAGTTGTTACTTCAAAGATTCCATCATATTTTTCAAGGGTTTCAACTTTTTGGTTTGTTAAAATTACAGGGTCAAATGGATCAATTTGTTTTTTAATATTTTTAATAAGTTGATTAGCTGTAATCGATGAGAAGGCTGGTATGTCATATATTGGTTTCTCTGGATATAAAGCAGTGCATTGCCCTCCAATTTCTTGCAGTGAGTCTACAACGCAACATTTCATTCCTAACTGACCTAGCTCAAAAACAGTGAAAAGTCCAACAGGTCCAGCACCTACTATAAGGACATCAGTATTTATTTTTTTCATATCTATATTTTAATGATTACAATAATAATAAATTAATTAATATCACGCTATTTAAAATGAAGTATAAAATAAATATAAGTATAAAAAATCTTAATGAAACAAAATTTTTAGCAAAAGTAATTTCAAAGATTATTCATCCTAAGGTTTTGATCTTACTTAAAGGTAAAATTGGTACTGGAAAAACGACCTTTACAAGCTATCTGATAAATGAAATAGCCAAAGAAAAGACTAAAGTATTGAGCCCTACTTTTCCAATTGTTAACACTTACAAGTTTGGAGATAAAGAAGTATGGCATTA
>CENU01067958.1_pt1 | contig 15010 bp, 9 predicted proteins | sample 361331 | NCBI WGS metagenome assembly CENU01 (sample SAMEA2619766, study PRJEB7988) | marine metagenome | isolation source: saline water (ENVO:00002010), including
TCATTGACCTGAGGTTGATAAAAAAAGTGCTTTCTTCAGAATTCGTGCTTTGTTCAGGATTCGTGAGTTGCTTGAAATCAGCATGCAAAGAAGAAACTAATTTACCCTTTAGCGAAGGATGCAACAAAAGATTTTGATACAAAGGAATGATTAATTCTTTGTCAGAATTCTTTAGCTCGAATGAATGATACTTCTTAGTAGTAACAAAAGTATTCCACTCTTTAATGGTAAGCTCGAATTTAGATATGTAGTACAAATTAGTTATCTGAACTTTATGTTGCTTTTCGTCATTACCCCTTCCAATTTCACTCGAAGGACTGCCCATGACAAACTCACCTGGCTTAATTTTTGCAAATTTGGATTTGAATTCAATGGTTTCAAGTTTTTGAAGTTCTTTTTTCGAAAGCTCAGCATTTCCGGTCAAAGGAAAAGGCAAAGAAGACGGGCGGGCATTCGAAGATGCTTTATTTGAATCCTCCTCAGAACATGAAAATGAAAGAAAAAGTGTAGCAGCAAATAAAAAGAGCTTCATTCAAGAACGGCACTAAGACTGAGTCATGGGTAGTTTGATGTAAAAAGTGGTACCTTCTCCTTCAACACTTTCAAACCATATTTGTCCATTGTGAGACTTAACCACCACATTATGAGCGATCGCCAACCCTTGACCGGTTCCTACCCCAACCTCTTTTGTGGTAAAAAATGGCTCAAAGATTCTTTTCTGCACTTTCATCGGTATACCTCCTCCATTATCCGTAATTGAAATAACCGCACAGTCATCCGATGGATAATGTCTAGTTGTAATATTAATTTGTCCCTTCCCTTTGGATTCGAACCTATCGCGAATCGCGTGAGCACCATTGACAATCAAATTCAGAACTACTTGGTTGATCTCTCCAACATTGCAGGGAACCATGGGTAAGTTTTCATCTAAACCGGTAACAACTTCCGCATGATACTTCCATTCATTCGTAGCCACGACAATGGTCGACTTGATTGCCTGGTTAAGGTCGTTGGGCTTCTTGGCTGATTCTGCGTCACGGTAGGCAAAATTCTTCATCGATTTCACAATGGTCGTAATGCGCGATATACCTTCTTGTGCCTGTTGAACGGCATCAGGTGCATTCTCTGTAAGAAAAGAAAGTTCTTTATCATCCGGTGCATCACTTGACCCAGAAAGTTTCGAAATAAAACCTTCGATCGCTTCCTTCAAGAACAGGATATTATCATTTGCAAATTGAGAGGGTGAATTAATCTCATGAGCAATTCCTGACGCTAATTGTCCGACTGCTTCCATTTTTTGGGCATGCACCAGTTGTGTCTCTAATTCTTTTCTCTGCTTAATTTCCAACTTTAATTGCTCTGTCTTTTTGACCAAAGCCGATGTTCTTTGTTTTACTGTAACTTCTAGTCCAATAATCAGGCCTTGTAATCTTCGAGTTAGCGACTTGACTTCCGCGGGCCCAATTTCCGGGGAATTAAATGGCTGATTATTTTCAATGGATCTGGTGGCTGCTTCTTCAAGCCGGGAAATCGGCCTTGCAAAACTACGATAAGTAACAAAAGCCAACCCAATAATCAGAGCAAAATATAAAATGCTCACAATCAACAAAGACAGCCTACTATTTTGCTCACGTGCTTCAAGTTCTTGCCATTTTATTCTTAAAGATTGATTTGCTTTTTGTAGGATCTTTAAGGCCTGAACCTCGAGATTGTCTAAATTATTTTTGAGGTTTTCTCGTGTTGAATCATATTTCTTCCTGGCCAAAGCCTTTCTCTCTATCCACTTTTCATCATTCTGAGCAGGTTGCATTTTCTGCATTTCGGAGATGGAATCTTCCATTTCTCTAATGCCTTTCGCAATAGGGAGCATAATCTCATCTGGAAAGCTTTCGAAATACAAATCTGATAATTTGTTGGCACCCTCTTTGGCTAAAGCGATCGCGTCGTAGGCTATGCTAAAGACACCATCATAATCTTTAGGATATATTTCCATGGTCACAAAAACTCCTCTTGTCGTATCAAGAAAAGCCATAACATCTGCATGTTGACTCGATGATGATCCGGACTTTTGGGCTTCTTGCTCAAGCTCATCTGTGGCTTGATTTAACCCTTGGAAAGTGAACCAGCCAAAGATTGCAATACATATAGCTCCTATAAGACTGCCACTTGTGAGTAGCACGATATAGCTTCGTACTCTCACTTTAAAACATCATAACTTATCGTTACTTAATAAGATTAACAGGTACAAGAACCTGTACTTTCTTGGGAAACGGGCTGTCCTCATAGCATGAATTATAATTACGAATAACTTTCAGTAATTGCCTGTCGACATCTGTTCCAGCAGCTGCAATTAAAAAACCATCATCAAGTCGTAATTCCTGAGACAGCCTCATTCCGATATCAATATCCTCAATACTTATTTCCTGAAGACTTGAAGTCTCGGCAGCAATTACAATCAAGTCAGAAAGAGACTTGGTGACTTTGGGATCATAATCTTTTTCCCTTTCTTTGAGCGTGTTAACGATCAGGCTCCTATTGTATCCTTGCTCTTCATAGTAATCGAAATCTAAAGCTACTTTCAGAATGGAAGCCGCTATCCTTACCCCATCTGGCTTTTCCTGTTCAAATCGATATTGGATATCAACGCTTTTAAGTATTTCACCCACTTCTTCAAGCCCTGGAATTTTATTTAGAATGTTCCTGGTATCTTCAGGAAATTTAGCCAGTAGAGATTTAACTTCCTTCGTTAAATCTTTTCGATAATACACATCCTCAGTCACATTCTCAGGCAAAGCTAAGTAAGCAAGTTGAGAAAAAACCGAGGCAACATCTACCCTCCAAGCGTGTGGGATCGATAATTTTTCAGCAAGTTCATTAGCCATTCGGCGCACTCGTTGTACTCGACCAAAAAACAGAGGTTTTGCGGTCGATAATGATTCAGCCAACGCATCCACTGCACCTCTTAAAGTTTGATCCAGAAGAATTCGTTTACTCTTAACCAAATCATGTTGCTCAAGACCATCATTGAGAACTTTAATTAAACGCTCAGGAGGGCAAGGTTTAGAAAGCATACGGAAAACATTACCGTCATTCACTGCTGCCATCGCTGAATCAAAATCAGTATGTCCGGTTAATAAAATCGTGGAGACTTCGTGGTCTCTCTTTTTAATCTCGGCTAACATGTCTGCACCGTTCATCCGAGGCATCCTCATGTCTGAAAGAACAAGCGCGAAACCTCCCTCTTTTTCAAAAACCTCAAGGCCCTCCACACCATCAGAGGCTAAATGGAGTTCGAAATCTTTTCGCAGATTTAATTGGAATCCTCTAAGAATCGAATCCTCATCATCTACGCACAATATTTTATTGTTCATTTAGGGGAGATACAGGGCTGAAGGTTGATGGAAATTATTAAGAAGCTTCGTGAATAAGGATCAATGCAAAAATTTTAAGTACCACAATGCCACTCAACGAAAAAAATTTTATAAAAAGATAAACACACCGCTACTTGAAGGTAGCCAGCATGTCATTGATTTTCTGCTCGCTCCATCGGTTATCTGGTGGGTAATCCTGATTAATTGTTAAATCCTTGGACTCTACTTTTCCGGCGTTGACCCCTGAATTCGGAATCTCCACTTTTGCTGTCCAGGCAATTCCATTTAGAACTAATTTGCGAAAATTATCGGATCCCCAGTTAACATGATTATGACCTCCAGTGAAGCCAAACCCGCGCCCTTCATTATAGTCCTTTCCCCGCTGATAGGCCCATGCAACATGTTGAGCTTCCTTCCTTCTTAAAACAGCATCCCGTACATGAGGATTGTTGCTATGAGGTCCATCCTTTCTTCGCAGAGTATCTGCGGAGGGCAAGGAAGATAGAATTGGTGTAACCCCGGACATAGCCTCGCGAAATCTCATATGGTAATACCATTCATCATTAATCGCAAAAGTACCTACTCCCGAAGCAACCGGGTGATTGGGCAGTTTAGCAAAGTTGGCAACCCAATGTGGATTTATAGACCAATTAGTTTCGAAATAACCACCTATCCATTTTAAAAAATAATCTCCTGGTGCACCTTTGGGTACTTCAACCCCATAGTGAATGCAGGTAAGTCCAATTCCCTTTTTCATGAGAATATCAAACTCTTTTAAATGCGGGTTCAACAAATGCCTGCCCCCTCCGTCACAGTAAACAACTATAGAAGCGGCGTCGTCCAAAATAGCTGGATTCTTGGGGTAACCATCATCCGTAACCACCATTGATTTAATTCCCACATCTGCCTCATTGAGGTATTTAGAAAGTAGCTTACTTCCAGCAATGTGTTCATGCGAAAAATAACCATGGCTTTTCTTCCCTGCAATAAACACGACTTTCTTTTCTGCACTAAGATAAAATACCGATAAAAATAAAACTAAAATAGGGTAGGCTAATTTCATAGAAATAGAATTTGTTGTTATGGCTAGGGTGTCAAGCTAGGGTTGGGCTAGAAAAAGAATGAGTTAATCCAGATGCACTACCAATGCGAAAAATAAAAAATATTTTTTGGGATTAATCGCTTCCATTTTGTTAAAAAATCTTCAAATTTAATTTTATGGAAAAGAATAACTATTCAAGAAGACAATTTGTAAAAGCGGGTTCGGCAATTTCTGCAGGAACCCTCCTTGCCTCTCCACACATTACCAATGCCCAAAACAGCTCCAAGACCATTAAGGTAGGTCTCGTTGGAATAGGTGGCCGAGGAAGTGGTGCTGCTGCTCAAGCAATGGCAGCTGATAAGAATGTAGCCCTCACTGCAATTGGAGATATGTTTGAAGATCGAATCAAATTGCGTAGCCGCATTCTTAAAGCACGCGGACGTGATAAATATCAGGTAACCCCTGAAACAACTTTTTCCGGATTCGATGCCTACAAAAAAGTAATCGACTCCGGTGTTGATGTGGTAATTTTAACCTCTCCCCCTAATTTTAGACCTCAACATTTGGAATATGCCGTAGAAAAAGGCGTTCACTGCTTCTTCGAAAAACCAGTGGCGGTTGATGCCCCCGGAATCCGTAAAGTGATTGAACTAGCCAAGAGAGCAAAAGAAAAGAACCTTGGATTTATGTCTGGTTTCTGTTGGAGGCACCACAAACCAAAGCAAGAAGTTTTTGGTAGAATCCTAGATGGTGGGTTGGGCGATGTTCACGCCATGTATTCTACTTACAATGGAGGAGAGGTATGGAAGAAAACTCGCGAGGAGGGATGGAGTGACCTTGAAGCACAGCTTAGAAACTGGAATGCACATCTTTGGCTTTCTGGAGATTCAATTGTCGAACAGGCTGTTCATTGTATTGACATGATGCAATGGGCCATGGGCGATCAACTTCCTTTATATGCTGAAGGCTCTGGTGGTCGACAAGTCTATGACGACCCTGATAAATATGGAAACATTTACGACCATTTTGCCTGTGTTTTCGAATGGGAAAACGGTGCCAAAGGATATCATTTTTCTCGGCAGCAAAATGGTACTGTTGGCAGTTATGAGGTTGAATTATTCGGAACCAAAGGAACTTGCTCTGCCAAAAATCGACATACTATCATTGCAGGCGATAATTCATGGCGTTACCGCGGGGAAAATAATGACATGTATCAGTCGGAACATGATGAATTGTTCGCGTCCATTCGTGCAGGTAAGCCTTTCAATGACGGAGAAAAAGCAGCACATAGTTCGATGGTTGCCATATTGGGAAGAATGGTTGCCTACACAGGGCAGAAAATAACCTACCAACAAGCACTCAATTCCAAGGAGGATTTGACTCCCTCACATTTAGATTGGAATAAATCCTTGGAAGTACCTGCTCCTCCTACTCCAGGAGTAACCCGTTTTATTTAGGGTACTTATAAGATTCAACCGATTGAGCTTCGATAATTTTTAAAGACTGGTAAAATTGGTAGAAAAGTGGGTCTTTCTCCCCTACTTCCAGAAGGATGTCTTTACCCATTTGTTCAAAATTAGTTCCTATCTTCAGAATTAATTCTCTGTTATTTGCTAGAGAAACACTAGGGTCATCAGCGTGCAAAGAACGATATTCTCGGACCATCTTGCAATCGAACGCCTGTGAGTTCTCCGTTTCAATTTTGGGCAATTCGGCCTGCAAGGTGCTGACTGTTGAAAAATCAAGTTGATCTGGAATTTCCTCACTAATAGAAACTTTGGGTTGTCTCTTTAAAGTTGGTTCAATTTTAGCGGCTTCTTTTATTGCAAACGAGCGTAACTTATCTTCCTCCAAGCTTTCATAAAAATTTATACATTCCCTGATCAGGGGAATATGAAACGAGACTAAACTTTGAGTAGAGAAATTATCGCGAATTCTCATTAAGCCTCCAATTTTTGATGGGTAAACATAATGAGAGTCACGAGAAGCGGCAACCCAACCCAACAGACCATCAACAAGTGCCATGTTTTTCAATTCTCCCTTCCCCAGAGTACAATAAAACCATGGGGCACTCTCAACCTGGGGCGCCTCTGCATATCCGCTTGGTGAATCGACGATGATCATATTGACTAAAAAGGGATTATTTGAACAACCAGTTAGGAGAATTTCGGCTTCTCGCCCATACGCCCTACAAATGATTTTCTGACAAACTGCGGGGTAAGTTTTCTTTAGCAGGCGAAGGTCATTTAAAAGACTATCCTTACTCCTTACTGGAAGAGAAAGGCAGGCTATTCCCTGTTCCAGAAAGAAATCGTAGTTTCTCTGCTCTGAAAAGGATTTCTCTAAGGAGAAAGGTGATGGTTTGATATCTACAAATAAGGCTTTTGCGTACTCCATCTGGTCCCTTTGTCGGCCAGCCCATCCTTTAGCCACCTCTTCGTCCGTTGGAAATCTCTGGAGCCCAGGTAGAGTTAATCCTCGTATGTGATTAATGTCTATAATCCTGTATGACTTCCTAAGAGGTTCTGGATCGTTAACAAAGTCGATAAAATGATCTCGTTGAGGTCTGCCAAAACTCATAATTTCGCAGGCATATTTGTCTTCCTCTAAAGCTTTAAACATGGAAAATTCCACCTCGCTATTATTGCTTGGTGTCTTCACGAAATGGCTCAAGGGTAGAATCTTCAAATATTTGTTTATATTCTCTGATTTTTTTTCGCCCCAGCTACTTTCGAGGCGAAACATTGCATACTTTTCTACCATTCTAAAGCATATGCCTTCGAAGAGAAAAAGGGCGAAAACGGATAAGCAAAAAATTAATATTCTTAGAATAAATCTCATGTAGCACTACTTTCTTTGCCTATTTCAGGATTTTCAATTTCAGAGCTCTCATCCCCTCCATCCTTCTTTAACTTTGCTAATTCAGCAGGCAATTCTTCTACAGATGGAGGAGGCAGCTCTTCGTCATCTGACATTGAGACTTGGGCATTTTCTTCCTCGGATGGTGGAGGTACATCGTCAGCACTCTCGTTGCTCTCACTCCCCTCTTTCAACTCAGCTAATTCAGCATGTAGTTCATTAATCGCAGGAGGTGGTAGCTCTTCTTCATCTCCCATTGAGACTTGGGCACTCTCTTCATCGGATGATGAAGGTAAATCGTCAGTACTCTCATCGACTAATTCATCTGAAATCTCTTTTTTTGTTTGTTCATTCGAAGTAGCTTTTTCCAACTCCTTATCAGTACCGGTTTTATCTTCATCAATATTTACTTGATCTGCATCAGCACTCACAGAGGTATCTTGCATATCTTTCTTCAGATCATCCGCAGTTGGTATTTGGGTCAAAACGGCTTTAGAAGCTAACGCTTTCTGTTTCCTCAAGCTTAGTAACAGTAATAAAACAATCGTAACGATAGAAAAAATTGTAAATTGCGAGAGCTCTATCTTTTCTACTCTCGATATGATATGGTCTTCATAAATTACCTTTAACCAAAGATATGAAAGAAAAGAAGTTAAGGGTATAACCAGTGAAAGGTAGAGGCACTGAAGCTTTAATTTCTTGGTTTTCATTGTGCCAACATAAAATAAAAAGCCACCATAAAGCACCACACATACTGTACAGATCATTTTTAACCGGAAAACCTGCTCAACTATTGAGTCTCCGCTGGCAGCACCCAATAACTGAGGAATTGTAAAACCAATGAAATAGGAATGACAGAGATTGACTAGGAAATTTTCCAAGGCTGAAAAATCGAAAGCTAAGCCTACCCAAAAAAGACCAAGCACTAGAAACATAACTGTTCCCAGGGAGAAGAAAAATACTCTGCTAAAGGAGTTCATGAGCAAACTCTTCTTTTATTTTAATTACACCCTTGTTGGCAAGAGTTTGTTCAGGGTCAAATCCTGACCAAAAAAACTAAGTTTCTTGTGTAGAGTTAAAGATCCTTAATGAGCCCGCTGCTATCTCCTACTTGTGAAGCTTGTACGCCCGCACGATCCAGCATCCCAAGATATAAGTTAGTCATTGGTACACCTTGAAAATCAACATGGCGACTTGTGGTAAGCCCATGAGAAGAACCGCCCGCAAGAAGAACAGGAAGGTTAGAATGTCTATGTCGGTTGCCATCACTGATACCACCTCCAAAGACAATCATACAGTGGTCAATTAGACGACTGCCATCTATTTCTTGGGTGGTCGAAAGTTTATCAATGAAATATGCAAATTGCTCAGAATAGAAGTGGTCAATCTTCGCGAGTTTTTTTATTTTTTCGGGATCATTCTTGTGATGAGAAAGAGAGTGGTGACCTTCAGGCACTCCGATATCTCGAAAACTACGATTGCTTCCATCATGAGCCAGCAAGAAAGAACTGATTCGAGTAGAGTCGCTTTGGAATGCAAGAACCATCATATCAAACATGAGCCGTAAATGCGCACGGTAATTCTCAGGTATGCCTACGGGGGATTTAAGATCTGGTAATTTTTCCCAATTTTTTTCTTCTCTCTCTATTCTCTTCTCTAGTTCACGAACACTGGTGAAGTACTCGCTTAGCTTTTCCTGATCTAGTTTACCTAGTCGTTTGTTAAAATTACTGGCTCCTTGTAGAGCAAAATCAAGAATGCTTTTATTGAGTGCTCTTCTTTTTAGTTGCCCCTTTCGATCCGTAGGCGAAGAAGCATTTCCAAAAAGTCGTTCAAAAACCAATCTTGGATTCGATTCCGGAACCATAGGCATGGATTCTGTCTTCCATGAAAGATTATATTGATAGGCACAACTATATCCAGAATCACATTTTCCTGATCTTCTTACCCCATCACAACTAAGTTCCAAAGATCGAAGCTTAGTTTTATCTCCAATTGCATCAGCTGCAATTTGGTCCACTGATACTCCTACTTTAATATCTTTGCCCGCAGTCTTTCTGGCCTGGCAACCAGTTAAGAATGTGGCATTGGCACGAGCATGATCTCCACCACCATCACCATTTGCATACGCTTTGGTATGATTCAAGCCACTGATTACCTGAAAATCTGCAGTATGATTTTGGAGAGGCTGCAGACTATTTGGTAAAGATTTTAAGGGTCCCGTTTCCAAGGGTCGCCATTCATCCATTATTACACCATTGGGTATGTAGGTGAAACCCATCCGTAATGGGATGCCAGAAACTCCGCCCACTGCGAATGATTCCAGAGAGGGAATAGCTAACGAAACCCCCAAACCACGCAGGATTGATCTTCGAGTAATTTTGGATGAAGTCATATCAAATTATAGCTTAAACTTACTAATTTAGGACCAATTAATCAAATCCTGTTATCGAGCATACTGAAAAGGTTTGCTCTGAATTACTTTGAACACGAGATCTCCTAGTTTGATTGGGTCACTTTCTCCAATCTTGATAACCTCATCCACAGCGACTCGATCTTTAAAAGTAAGCCCGCGACCCAAACCATAAACAAATAATTTTTGAGTAAGACAACGATAGATCGCTTTACTTTTATTAATTTTTAAGAAGTTTTGTAGTTCACGAACTCCGTTGAATTTTTCTCCAGAACTAAGTTTTCCTGATACATCGAGTGATTCTCCATCCTCCTGATCTCGCCATTTGCCCACAGCATCAAAATTATCCATTGCATAGCCCAAATTGTCCATACTGGCATGGCAAGAATAACAGGTTGGGTTTTTCGAATGCATCGCCATCTGCTCCCTAAAACTGATGGGGTGATCATTTTCATCATGAGCTTCTTCAAGTTCAGTTACGCCAGGAGGTGGATCTCTTGGCGGAGCAGCCAACAAATTATCCAAAACCCACTTTCCTCTTTTGACAGGGGATGTTCTCGTAGGATTAGATGTAATCGTCAAAATGGAACCATGGGTTAGCAAGCCTCCCCGCCTCTTCAAATCTTCACCTTTAAAAACCACTTTTTGAAAATTCTTATCAAAACTTCCATCTATCCCGTAATAATCAGCAAGTTCGCGATTGATCATTGAGAAATCTGCCCCCAATAAAAGCTCCAGTGGTAAATTTTCGGTAAGTAAGTATTTGAAAAAATTTTCAGTTTCTAAAATCATAGATTGACTGACTTCTTTTGTGAAAGAGGGAAACTGCTCTGGATTAGGGCTAGCCAATTTCAAATCTCTTAGCTGCAACCATTGTCCACAAAAGTTAGCTATAAATTGCTCAATTTTAGGATTTGCCAACATGCGCTGGAATTCTTCCCGTAAATTAGTTCTCAAATTTCCCTGCTTTGCCATGTTCCAAAGGCGATCATCGGGAATCGAGCTCCATAAAAAATAAGACATCCGATGAGCCAATGCATACTCATCAAGTAATTTAACAGTAGAAGAAGTTTTAATCTTATGCTTTCCTTCCTCTCGAAAAAGAAAACTCGGGGAGACCAGGGCGGCCTTAAAGACCTGCCTGGCAGATTCCAAAGGGTTCATTCCTCTCTTTCTCATTTCCAAATAAAAGGCGTCGTGCCTGGAAAACTCCTCCGAACTTAAAGGATTTCGATAGATTCTTGGAAGCCATTTCTGGAGAGATGTTTTGGCGACTTCATTCACAATCTGATTGGATTTCCATTCATCAAAAAGGTGCATGCGGGTCTCTTTTACAGAGTACGAGACGCCAGCCGGCTCCAAAATTTCAACCTTATCGATGTAAAGATTTCGATCTCTCCTTTTTGGGTTCTTATTTTTGGGGTCATAAAAATCGTTGGGGAAAGTAAGTGAAATCTCGTTATTAGGGGAAACGTTTGCTGAAAAGTCGAGTAGGTAGGTTTTCTGGTTGGGGTATTCCGCATCAACCGAAAATTCTTCAATTGTTTCCCCATTCAAACCGACAATCATATTGGCAAATTCGTTTCCTGCCCGACTTGCGGTCGCCCAAATCTTCACCTTGTAGAGCCCATCCTTGGTAAAGGGTAGTGACAGGTTGATACTCCCCCTAGATGATAAAACACGCATACTCCCACTGCTGCTGCCACCAATAAAATCGTCCGGTCGAAAAATATAAGTCTTTCCTTGATCATCTGAGGGCCCCAATGCTTTCTCCATCACAATTTCCGCCATGCTCAAATACTTTTCCATTAAGAGAGGAGAGAGCGTAAGCACTTCGCCAATCGTATCAAAGCCGTACCCCGTATCGTCGGCAGGAAAATATTCGCGCGCATCGATATCGACTCCAAAAATATCCTCTACCGTATTTTCATATTCTATTCGGTTCAATCTCCTTAGAACCACATGGCCAGGGTCATATTGATTAGAATTATGTCTAAATGAAGCCTTCTCGATCCATGAAAGAACGGTGGTAACTTCTTGGTCGAATGGTTGCGGCACATTGGCTGGCGGCATATTCCGATTATATAGATTTTTCCAAACACGGTCCCACTTTTTGGAATGCTTTTCAAAATTGCCCAGACTTATCAACTCGTCCATGGCGAAGTCACCCTTCTTAGCACCTTCACCGTGACAATCAAAGCAAAATTCTTCTAATAGAGGTAGCACTTTTTCGGTAAAGAAGAAATTTTCTTTTTTCGGAAATGCACTGGGTCCTAGCATTAGCAGCACCAAGTATGCAGTTAATGTTTGAAATTTCAGTAGTTGGAATGGCATTGAGAAAAATTTTCTTGCTGAGTTAAAACTACAATCTGACATCCTCAAACTTTCGCTAATTTTCTGTTAAATGACTTATTTTAATTCGAGCGAATTACAAGGTCATCAAAGAAAATAGGCATACTCGAGTATGGAAAGCCCCACAACGCACACTTGCCTCCTACATACTCAATATCGTATATCTCACTCAGATTCCACTCTACAGGTTCTTTTTGTTTTTTTGGCCAAAGCTTAAATTGTAGCCGAGTAGACTGATTTGAGTCTGCAACCAGTGCTTGAAAGCGAACCTGCCACCATTGGTCTCCTTCCCAAGAAAAAGGAAGCTCCCTAAGCACGGTTTCATCTAATGAAAGAACCACATTTCTAGCAGCCGGGTTAAGTCGTATACGATATCCCCGAATGCCTCCAATACTTGCAGCGACGGAAGGCATGCGACGCCCTTTTTTACTCGCAAAAAAACCGAAGCTTAACTCCAGGTTTTTTTCCTTTTCTCGCGGTCCAAAAAGTAATCCAAAATCTCCCATTGGTGCTCCCGGTAACTTAAGGCATTTTTCATCCCCTCCCTCTTGTTGGACTGTATAGGCACCATCAAGAATAAATAAGCTATCTGGTTCTTCTCCAATTCCTACTTCGGAAAAATTTTCCCTAAATTCTATATTCCAACCCTCTTCTTCTTTTTCATTTGTCTGGTCAACATTGTCTGGAAGGTTTGGTTGGTTGTTGATTTGTTGATACAAGCAACCAGAAAGACCTAAGAGTAAAAAAAAGACTAAAAGTATCCGCATGTAACCAAGCCAAAAAAGAAAAATTGAGTCTTTATTCATTCTTCAACAAGTGAAGCTGGCTTTTTCGTAAGGTCAAGAAAACGGCGAGGAAAACCCACAAAAAAGCGAGCGAGGCAAGTGCAGCAAAAAACCAAACAAAGCTCATACTCGGTTTATCCAGAACATTGCCAAACAAAGCAGGGGCAATAGCAACAAGTGCTGAAGACGATCCAATAATGATTCCCCAAATAGCCAATTGTAGGTGTTCACTGAAGGCTGATTTCTTAATTCTATTTAACTGAAATCCGAGAGCTTCGAATAAAGCGATCTCTTGACCTCTTTCAACCAGATTCCGGGCCACCACAAGGCCCAACCCACAAGTTCCTATTAACATACCAAGGCCCCCCAAGCCCTGAAAAATTGAAAGGTAAGTATTTTCCACCTCTTGCAGTTCAGACAATCTCTCCGTCGACTCACGAAATTCAATTCCGTGCTGCTGCAGTCGGTCCTCCAAATGCTTCGCGAGTCGACGGGCACCGTCTAATTTGCCTGAAATCATAAAACTACGATACCCACCCTGCTGTTTGAATTTACTAAGAAAATTTGCTTCATTTATGAAAAGGGCTCCCTGCAGCATCGATCCCTTGAGAGCCCCAACCAGTTCGATTTCAAAGGGTTGACCCTCTCCGTCCGTATATTGCAGGCGATCTCCTAATCCCATTTTCAGGGCCCACATCATGGTATTCTGATCAACCAAAGCAGGCACGGTATTTCCTTCCAAAACTACATTTAGACTATTCCAATTTCCCTCAGCAAAAGAAAACCTATTCTTAAAATCACTAGGTTTCACGCCGTAAATCCTTGGCCGCAAGGCCTTATTCAAGTTCAGGCAACTCGCATCATCTCCCTCTCGGACCCGAAGCGGAATGATACTGGAGGCTGACAAAAGGCTGTCATTCAAATCAAAGAGTTCACTGGCTGCCCTGCTATTTAAATCATCGTAAATTGGAGAAGCCGATTCTCCCCAGAAAGAGAAACCGCCTGTCCCTGACTCGAAATTCTCAGCGGATACTTCTGCTGATTTACGAAAAGCCCCGGTGCTCACAACCAGAAAAGCTCCTGCTGCCATCGATCCTGCTGTGACCAAAGCCCGACCAGATCTTCTACCTAGATTTCTCCGTTCAAGCTGAGGAATCTTTGTAATAACATTTTCCTCCCCGCCCGCTTTTCCGAGTCTTGCCCGAAAAAGGAAAAGGCCCCCGATGAGTAGCATTCCTCCCGCACCAAAAAAAGACATGGATACCTCAGGGCTATTCAAGCCAACTAACCAGGCTAAGCAAAAGGAAGCCCCGAAACATCCAAGCCCGACCAATTTATGCCATTTCCTTGAAACAGACGAGGACTGATATTCCTGAATTCCATAGCTCCCGGATTGTAAAAGTTCTCTTGGTTCACGCCTAAATAATTTTCGGGTCGACCAAATCATGGAAAGAAAACAAATGAGAGTCGAGGATCCACCTCCGATAATCATGGAAGTGGATGTGGCATCATAATCAAAACTTGCTCCCGAGACCGCCCCACTCCATTCGCCGGCAAGCAACTGAAGAATTACCTTTCCATATAAGGATGCAAGAAACACCCCAATGACAGATCCGATTACCCCAGCTGAAAAGCCTTCACTCCAAAATACAAATTTGATTTTTCGGGATTTCCACCCCAATGCACGCAATAACCCGATTTGCCTGCTTCTTTGGTCCATTGAAAAAGTAAATAGCATCCCCGTAATCGCCAGTACCGCGGCAATCACGAAAAAACTAAACCCCATGAATAATTGACCAAAGTCTACCGGAGATTCAACTGATTCTTTCGCATCCGAACGAAGTCCGTGAAGAATAAGACCCGCATCATCCGCATTTAGGTTTTGTCTTAATTGAAAAGCGAGCTCACTTTCGGAAAATTCTTTTTTCTCGACCCTCAAACCTGTGAGTGATCCCCATCGGTTGCCCCACATTTCCTTTCCTGCTTTCAGAGAAACAAAACCCTTGGGCTCACCGCGATACTTGTCCCAGTAATCTTCATCCCGATCTCTGACTTTATGAACAATCGGGATACCTGTGTCCCATTCTCCGCATGAATCCGCATCCGATAGTCCAGGAAATCGTGGTGTCCATTCACTTTCCTCTCCCTCTCCTACAGGAGAAGGCATCGGTAAAATCTTTGTCAGAAT
>CENU01013899.1_pt1 | contig 14990 bp, 13 predicted proteins | sample 361331 | NCBI WGS metagenome assembly CENU01 (sample SAMEA2619766, study PRJEB7988) | marine metagenome | isolation source: saline water (ENVO:00002010), including
ACGAGCGGAGCGCGTTTTGAAGTTTATATTTTCACATTTAATGCGATATTGTGAATAATGAATAATGTTACCGTTACTCTGGATGACGAATTATACCGCAAGACCCGGATCTTTGCTGCGGAAGCCGATACGACAGTAACGGCGGTGGTTCGTGACTTTCTCGTCACTCTGCAAGGAGAAAGCGCGAAGCAGCAGCAATCTCCTGATGAGTTGATCGAGGCGGCACTGAAGAAAGTCCGACAAAACCACCCCCGTTTTGGAAACGACCCACCTCACTCTCGTGAGGCCGTCTACGAAAGCGCGTGATGGTTTTTCTGGATACGAATATCCTGCTCTATTCTCTGCAGGATTCGGCAAACGAGAAAAAAGCGGCAATTGCTCAGGGAATTCTCCGGAGAGAAGACCTTGTTTTTTCCATTCAGGTCTTCCAAGAGTTCTAAGAGCCTTTGGTTGGAGAACTCCAAGGCAGCTACTCCAGACGAGTCAATATTGAGCTCCGGATGGTTTACCAGATATACGAAAAAGAAAAAACGGTGAAAGTCATTCGTATGTGATCGCACTACGACGAATGAGTCGGTGGTTTAGCCCACGAAGGCAACAAAGGGGTGACGATTAAGAGTTTTTTGGCAGAATAATTAGAAAAAGAGACAGTGGATTATTCTGCTAAAAAATCGATCCTTTGTGCTCCTTCGCGGGAAGAATTCTTATCGACTTCTACAGGTGCGTATCTGGGGCGCTTCCCGGTAAATGACGATGAGTTTTTTTTCTAGAGAAGGGTGTCCACTCGAGGGCATTTCGGTAGGGCGGTAGGCAGCGGTAGGCGGTGACTGCGGTTAGGGCGCCGATGGTATCGGCCAGCCAGTCATAAAACTCGACTGCGCGTCCGGGAGTGAGGGATTGGCGGTACTCGTCGATGCTACCGAATAGGACGACAAGCAGTGTGGCCGTCAGAGTGCCTTTCCATCGGGCACGGAGGAATTCCGGGTTTCGCAGGAGGAGAGTGGCGAGAAGCCCGAAGAAGAAAAAGTGGTAGAATTTATCGGGGGAGAAGCGGATTCCGAGGTCTGGGGTGGCCAGTTCAGAGACACTGGAAGCAAGGACAATGGAGGCTGCAAGTAGAATGGGGAGGGCACGGGTCATAGCTTGGACTGGGGGAGCCAGAAGCGGAATGTGGTACCTTCCGGGGAGGAATGGTCCAGTTCGATATTACCGCGGTGGGCACGCAGGATGCGCTTGGAGATGGCGAGCCCCAGGCCGGTGCCTTCGGGCCGGTGTGTGAGAAAGGAGTCGAAGATTTCGGATTGTTTATCCGGAGGGATCCCGTGCCCGGTATCGCGAATAATAAACTGCGCTTGTTCTTCTTCGGTGGCGGTCTCGATAAATATACTGCCGGCGCCCTCGATCGCGTGGGTGGCGTTGAGGATAAGGTTGAGCATGACTTGCTGAATTTGGCCTTTGTTGACTTCGATGCGAAGGCCTTCTGCCTGAGGCTGGAAGTGAATAGCGATCTTTTGCTGCTGGAGCTTAAGCCGTACCAGACGGAGTGTATCCGCGATGAGGTCGTTGAGGTCGCAACGGGTATTCATGCTCTCGCGGTTGCGCCCGAAACGCAGTACGCGTTCGACAATTTCTTCGAGTTGATTGATCTTTTCTGAGATAACGACGAGGTCAGTCTTTCGCGGGTCTTCCGAGGGAAAGTCCAGCCCGAGTGAGTCGAAGAGGAGTTTGATGACGGTGAGCGGGTTGCGGATTTCGTGGGCAATCTCAGCGGAAAGCATCCCGAGGGTGGTCAGCTTTTCATTACGGCGGAGGGATTCTTCAGTAGTGAAAACTCGATTGTAGAGGCGTGCATTGTTGATGGAAATAGCCCCTAGGCTGGAGAGGGTGGAGAATACTTTTTTCTCGTCGTTACTGAAGCGGTGCAGTTTATCAGTAAATGCACAAAGCACGCCGATGGCCTGATCGTTGAAAAGGATGGGTGCGGCCAGCATGGAAACGAGCCCTTCGCGACGGATGATTTTTTGGAACTGGCTTTCCTCGGTGTAGGGGAGGTTATTAATTTCGACGATTTTTCGGCGCTGCAGAGCAATACCAATGGTACTTTCGTATCGGTTAATACTGCCTCCGTTATCGAGGGGCCCGTCACGCCCGATCATGATATGAACATCCAGTTCCGGATCGTCCGGATGATGCAGGCATAAGGCACAGACATGGCTGTCCAGTAGTATTCGGGCTTCTTTTGCGATGCTCTGGTAAATGTGCTCCGGGTCGAGTTCACCCGCTATGCGTCGGCCCAGTTGAACAAGTGATTCTAGCTGGTTGGCTTTGGTCCGGGTTTGCTGGATCAGCCACAGCTTGGTAATGACTCGTGTGGCTTCATTCGTCAGCAGGGTGAGGATTTTAAGGGATTGTTGGTCAAAGAAGTCGAGCGTCTCACTGTCGACATTGACGACGCCGATGGTGGTGCCGTGGTCTTCCATGGGGACGGCCATCTCGGAGTGGATATTAGAACGAAAAGCAATGTAGCGTGGTTCTTTACTGACGTCGGGTACAATGAGGGGGCGCCCGTGCAGGGCAGTCCAACCGGTAATCCCTTGCCCAACGGCGAGTTCATTCTCTTGCCAGGAATCGGGCAGGCCATGGGAGACTTCGAGTTCAAGTTTCTTGGTGTCCGGTTTAATTAGAGAAATCGAGGCGCTGCTGGGCTGCAAGACACGAACAATCTCATCGAGGATGTATTGGAGCGCGATTTTTGGGTCTTCCGTATCAGAAATCAGGCTACTGATCCGGTAGAGCGAATCGATGGCTGTGTGCTCGGCCTTTTCGGGTTCCATGCGAACAAAGATCGTATGGGTATGGTCGAGGGACAAGGCCGTAATTTGGCTACGCAGCCAATTCGTTGCGTCGGGATCAGGTTTGCCCGCGTACGATTTGCTCAAGCTCTTCCCGAAGTTCCAGTAAATTGGCTGCGCCAGCGTGTTCGGTGCCTTTTACTTGTTCGATGTAAAAGGTATCCATGGCGACTCCGTGCTCGGTGGCAATGCGAGCGAAGGTGATGTCGAAGCCCTTACGGTAAATATGGCGGGCCAAGCGATAGAGGAGGCCGGGTTTGTCGGTGGCCTGAATCTCAATTATGGTACGCTTGAGGGTGAGCTCGTGATAAACGTCGATGCTCAGGGGGAACGGCGCGGGCAGGAGATCTGACTTCTTCCCCTCTTTGGCTTCCTCTTTTTGTTCGAGTGCTTCAATTGAGTCGATGAGACGGACACCATGAACCAGTGTCTCTTCGAGATGTTTACGAAAGATGGACTCGGCACCAGTGTGGGAAACGACGCCGCCTTGTGGGTCTGTGATGTAGAATGTATCGACAGAGATATGGTCGTTGCGGGAGATTGCGCGGGTGCTAAGAATATTTACGCCTGCTAGGGTGAGGGCGCCTGCAAGCTTATAGAAGAGCCCGGCACGATCCCACGTGACCACGTTGACAATGGTCATATTCAGTTCGGGATCATTGCGCCAATCGATTATTGGAATGAGGCTGCCGACAGACTCAGCTTGCTGGATCTGGCTGAGTAGCTCGTGTACCATTTTGACATGCAACTCGATTTGATCGGCATCGGTGTTAATAAAATATCTCTCTGGAAGCAGACTGAAGTGCGCCTCAATTTCTTCTTTGGATACACCGTCTATGCGGCGTTGGAATATTTCCTGATTTAGCATAACGATCTGTTCCTTTCGCTTACGTTGAAGGACCGTTTCTCCTGCATACTGTTCCAGAGTCTTCTGATAGAGTATGCGGTGCATGCTTTCTTTGTAATTGTTCCAAAGTGTGGGAGCCGTGCCTCGGGCATCGCAATAGGTATGCACATAGAGTAGCCGAAGCTTATCGGGGTCTTCCATGAATTTTGCAAATGAGGCTGCCGTCTGGGGGTCATCAAGATCGAAACGTTGCCAGATTCGTGCCATTTCGAGGTGGTGGCGTATAATAAATAGAATTTGTTTCTGTGCTTCCGGTAGAATCGAGAACCGGTCGAGTATCGGTTGGGCGAGCCGAACACCGTTGATGTCATGGTTTTTGATGCCCTCAGCCTTGCCTATGTCATGGAGGAGTAAGATGAGGTAGAGGATCTTCGGGTCTTCGATTTGGCGCAGTTCTTTTTCGTAGGGAACGGCATCCGGATGTGCTTTGAGGAAGATGTCGTCGAGATGCTTGATCGTTCGAAGTACATGCATGTCTGCGGTGTACCGGTGGTAGTACTCGTGCTGGACCATACAGGTGAGCTGGCCGAATTCAGGCAGATAGCGCCCGAGTACACCGATTTCGTGCATCGACAGGAGTATGGGATAGACCTGACCCGGTTCCCGCAGGATAGATAGAAAACTCTTTGCGGCAGAGGGGCTGTTAATTACTTTGCCATCAATCAGGGGGATCGAGCGGGAGATGCGATGTTGCAGTTCGCTGTCAAAGGCGGCACCAAATTGCTGCTTGTAGCGAAAGATGCGGATGAGGCGCTCGGGGGCTTCTTTAAAGACATTTTTGGTGGTGGCGCTGAGGGTATCTTCCTCCAGCAGAAAGCCGTCGATATGGCGTACTGGGCGGTGCTGGTGCGCACGAAGGGCTTCTTTGAAGCTGATCCGTGTGCCCCACCGGCTCGAATTGCCCTTCGTCAGGGCAAGCCGTTTCTTGAGATACTCGCTAGTGTGGTAGATCGTCCTTGCCGCAGAGTAGTAATCCTTCATGAAGGCCTCGACTCGCTGAAAAATGTCTTCTTGTGGGTAGAGTAGTTTTTCTGCGATAACCGGCTGTAGCTCGAGATCGAGCTTGTCGTTGGGTCGGCGATTATTGAGGTGAATTTCAGTTCTTATGCGGAGAAGAAAGTGGTAAGCTTTTTCCATGGCGATTCGTTCATCGCGTCGGAGCATTTTTGCTTTTTCCAATTCACGAAAGCTGCGAAAGCCAAACTTCAGGTTGGCCGTCCAGAGGATATTTTGAAAGTCGCGCAGGCCACCCACTCCATTTTTGATTTCCGGCTCCTGTAGGTAGGGCGTGTTGCCGTATTTTTTGTGGCGTATTTTTTCGTCGTGCAGCCGCTGTTGGATGTATTTTGCGATATTGTTTTTTTTGCAAAATTTCTGGAAACGTTCGGTCATATCCGTGAAGACAGGCCGTGAACCGCAGATGAAGCGCGATTCGAGTAATGCGTTTTTGGACTGGATTTCAGAGTGGGCTTCGTCGATGACTTCTTTGCTGTTGCGAGAGGCGTGACCAATCTTCCAGCCGAGATCCCAGAGTGGGTAGAGGATTTCTTCGGTAAGGATGGATTGGAAGACCGCGAAGCGTTTCTTGTTGTTGATCTTCTCGGGGTAGAGAAACATGATATCGATATCGCTGTGCGGGTTGAGCTCTCCACGGCCGTAACCACCGGTAGCGATTAGGGCGAGCTTACAAGGCAATCGACCTTCGCGGGTGGAGTATTCGTCGAGGGCACCAAGAAAGAGGTTTTCGATCACAACATCGACCATCGCCGCTCGTGCCTGGCAGACTCGAAAGCCGGAATCTCCTTTCCGATGGTAACGTTTGAGCATCTCGTTTTCGAGTGCGACAAATCGTTTGTATGCAGGTAATTGTTTATGTCGGGGTACGCCCGGGTCAAAAACAAGGCGTTTTTGGGCGTGTTTGTGGAGGCGGCGGAAGACTGGATTTTCCTTCAGAAACATAGGCTGTTTGGGAATGCTTCTAGGAACCTCCTTTTTATCGTTTGGGTCAAGCGACTTTGGGTGAAGAAGTGCGGACTTTGGCCTTGCTGGTGGCAGCGGCTCGTGTGAAGGTTCTTTATTTCTTAATTTTTACGCTAACGAATTATGCAAATTACCGAAGATACAGTCGTTTCCATGGATTACTTATTGAAGGATGATTCCGGGACAATTATCGATCAATCGTCGCCGGGGCAGCCGCTCGTCTACTTGCACGGGCACAAAAATATTATACCCGGTTTGGAAGCACAACTGGAGGGTAAGGTTGCGGGCGCATCTGTCGAAGCACGGGTCGCACCGATGGATGGCTATGGTGAGTTTAATCCGCAATTGGAGCAGGTTGTGCCGCGTGATCGCTTTCAGGGCGTGGAGGAACTAGGTGTCGGCATGCAATTTCAAGCGAACACCGAACAGGGTCCAGTTTCTGTGCGCGTGACGAAAGTGGAGGGTGACTCAGTGACCGTCGACGGGAATCATCCACTGGCTGGTCAGCACTTAAATTTTTCGGTGACGATTCAGGAAGTGCGTGAAGCGACGCAGACTGAGAAGGATCACGGACACGTAGAAGCCGAGGACAGCGGTTGCTGTGGCGGCGGCAGTGGTGATTCCGGTGGTGGTTGCGGTTGCAGCTAGCTGTTCGCTTTAAGCGGAACGTGTGGATCGATCGGACCGATTGGTTTTTGGTCGGATGTACCAAAAGCCGCATAGCTTACGTGAACGAACTGCGATCGGCACGAGCATCATAAAGAAAATCCATCCCAGCATTTGCGGGCCGGTGTACCAGTTGAGTTTTCGGGCCGAAGTCAGTACAGGCTCGTGGGCGAGAATTTTGAAGTGCATACTACGGCGGGATCCCCAGCGCTTAAGACGGTTAGACATTCGGACTTCTTCGCTGGCATAGAGTTTTTCATCGAATCCACCTTCATGGATAAAAGCTTCGCGCAGACAAAACAGGTAGCTCCCGGCTGCCGTGCGGGTGAGCTTGGAGATTTTTTCCCAGAGCCCGATACCGAAACGTCCGATGGCATTTACCTCGCCCTCAAAGTGTACGACTGCACCGCCGCCTACGCAATTTCCCTGACGGAGTGCATCCAGTGTGTGGGTCAGTAGGGTGGGGCTGATGCGGGTATCGGCATCGATAAAGATCAAGTATTTTCCGGAACTTACCCGGAAGCCGGCATTACGGGCGCGCGCGATCTGGTTAAACGATTCAAAGACAACACGGTCGGCTCCGTGTTGCGCGGCAATGTGTGCGGTGTCATCGCTGGAGTTGTTATCGACTACGATGAGCTCGCCGGTAGCAGACTGTGCTTCCATCGCTGCCCGGGTGGAAGCCAGTGTTTTGGGGAGTTCTCCGGCCTCGTTATAGGCGGGTATGATAATACTGTAGGTCACGACTACGGATCGTAGCGAACCGGTTGGACTTACCCGTGATCCCGTGCTTGTGCCTTCCTGGCTAGGATCAGATAAGCATGAGAGCGGGTGCTTCAAGGATTTCCTTGAGCGCCTGCAGGTATTGAGCGCCGACGGCTCCGTCTATTGTACGGTGGTCGCCGGAGAGCCCGACTTTCATGGTCTGCCCGATGACGATTTGGTCGAACTCATTGACTACAGGTTTCTTGATCGTCGCTCCAATGCTGAGGATGGCCGCATTGTTGGGATTGATGATTCCGTAAAAGTCGGAGATGCCGAACATACCAAGATTGGTGACTGTAAGGGTGGAGCCGCTCATTTCATCGGGTGCGAGTTTTTTGTCGCGCGCCTTTTTGATCAGCGTTTTGGCTTCGGCACTGATTTGGTGAAGGTTTTTAGACTCGGCTGCACGGATGACCGGTGTGAGGAGGCCGTCATCGATGGCCACACCAAATGCGAGGTGAACGTTAGCGTGCTGCTGGATGGTCTCGCCCTCCCAGGATCGGTTGATTGCCGGGACACGGCGAACGGCTTCGGCTGCTGCCTTTAGGGTGAGGTCATTGACTGAAAATTTGATCCCGCCCTGTTCTTTTGGGAGGTCGGCGTATTTGGCATTGATTGCTTTGCGGAAGGCGGCCAGCGGTGCGCCGTCGACTTCCATTTGCAGATAGAAATGGGGGGCCTGTGTTTTTGAGCCAACAAGTGCGCGGGCGATGCTTTTGCGCATATTGGAAACCGGGAGTGAGAGGGCTTCCATGGCCGGTGCCGCTGGTCTAGCTGCGGCGGGGGCATTACCGGCAGCGAGAACATCTGCTTTTACGATTCGTCCGCCGGGGCCACTGCCTTGAATGGCCGCGAGGTCGATACCTTTGTCGGCGGCAATTTTTTTAGCTAAGGGAGAGGCTTTGACCGGGCCGCTGGCTGTGACCGGTGCGGGTGTTGCCGGGGCAACGGGTGTGGGAGCGGCTGCGGGCGTGGTCGGCGCGGGCTCGGCGGGGGCTGGTGCGGCTTCTTCGGCGGCTTCAGGAGCCGGTGTCGAATCGACTTCCGGTGCGTCTTCGCCGGCTTCACCAATGGCAGCGATGGCACCTCCTACGGGGACTTCATCGCCTGCGCTGCAGTACTGTTTGAGAAGGACGCCGTCTTCAAAACACTCGACTTCCATGGTGGCCTTATCGGTCTCAACTTCGGCGATCATGTCGCCGTTGGAGACCGGGTCGCCCTCGTTTTTCAACCAGTTGACCAGTGTGCCTACGGTCATGGTATCGCTGAGTTTGGGCATGTCGATGAGTGTAGCCATTGTAAGTGTCTGGGTTGTAGTTTATAAGATAGTCGTCTTTTATTCCATCAGTGCGAGGGCGCGTTCGATGATGCGTTCCTCGTTGGGGATCTGCCAGTCCTCGAGTGGCTTGGCGTAAACCTGTGGGGCATCGATGGCCGAGACGCGGTGGATGGGAGCGTCGAGGTAATCGAATGCTTTGTACTGAATAAGGTGGGAGATCTGAGCGTCGACTCCGCAGTAGGGCTTGTTTTCTTCGACGAGTAGTGCGCGTCCGGTTTTTCTGACGGATTCGAGGATAGTTTCTTCGTCGAGTGGACGGATAGAGCGCAGGTCGATGAGTTCAGCAGAAATGCCGTGCGTTTCTTCGAGGGTCTTTGCGGCTTCGAGTGCGATCATGGCGCAACGTCCGTGCGAGACGATGGTCATGTCGGTACCCTCTTTGAGAATATTAGCAACGCCGAGTTCAACGATATATTCTTCTTCTGGGACTTCCCATTCCTGTCCGTAAAGGAGGGTGTTTTCCATAACGAATACGGGGTCGTTGTCACGGATCGCAGCTTTCATTAGGCCTTTTGCGTCATAGGCGTTGGAAGGACAGACGACTTTGAGGCCCGGATGATTGGCTACGAGATTTTCCGGGGTGTGGGAATGAGTGGCGCCGACGTTGGTTCCGCCATTGGCCGGGCCGCGCACGACGATGGGGACATTCATTAGACCGCCGGACATATAGCGACAGAACGATGCATTATTAAAAAGCTGATCGAATGCGACGTAGCTAAAGGACATGAACATCATTTCGATGACAGGACGGATGCCGAGTGCGGAGGCACCGATCGCGAGGCCGGAAAAAGCGGCTTCAGAGATGGGCGTGTCGATAATACGCTTGTCTCCGTATTTATCCCACATGCCTTCGGTGACTTTATAGGCACCATTATACTGGGCGACTTCCTCGCCCATGATGCAGACATTTTCGTCGCGCTCGATTTCTTCAGAGAGTGCTTGCTTGATAGCTTCGCGGTAAGTGATGCGTGGCATGGTAAAAGAGAGTTCGGTTTCGATTGTCTAGTCGTTGAAGAAATAGCTGCCCTTGAGGCGGCCTTCGGTGTCGTTATCGACTTCCCAGTAGACATCCGTTTGGATTTCGCTGCGTGGGGCTACCGGGCTGTCCTCAGCGAATTTGGCAGAGGCATCGGCTTCCGCTTTTTTCTCGTTACTGATTTCTTTCGCAAGGTCTTCAGTCAACGTGCCGTCGCTCAGTAGTTGTTCTTTGAGGACATTGATCGGGTCTTTATTCTTCTTATATTCCTCGATTTCTTCTTTGGTCCGATATTTCTCGTGGTTCGCATCGGCTACGGAGTGTCCTCGGTAACGGTAGGTGCGGATTTCAAGAAGGAAAGGTTTATGGCTGTCGCGGGCGCGGGTCATTGCACGGTCGGCAACTTCGCGCACTTCGAATACGTCATGCCCGTCACAGGACTCCCACTCGATGCCGAAGCCCTCGGCTCGACTGGCCAATTCTTTTTCGGCGGAAGAGCGTTCGAGGCTGGTGCCCATAGAGTAGCCGTTATTTTCGATGACGAAGACGACGGGGATATCCCAAAGAGAAACAAGATTCAGCGTTTCCATAAAGGCACCTTGATTGACCGCACCATCACCAAGGAAACAGACGCAGCAACCGTGCAGGCCTTTATATTTTAGGGCGAAGGCGAGGCCAGCGCCGAGGGGGGTCTGGCCGGCTACGATACCGTGGCCTCCCCAGAAGTTTTTATCCGGGGCAAAGAAGTGCATGGAGCCGCCCTTTCCTTTGGAGCAACCGGTGTGCTTGCCAAACATTTCGGCCATACATTCGTTCATCGACATGCCGACTGCAAGAGCGTGTCCGTGGTCGCGGTAGGCGGTTATAATGTGGTCGTTGGGGCCCATTAGAGAGGTGATCCCCGCAGCGACTGCTTCTTGCCCGATATAGAGATGAAGAAATCCACCGATCTTTCCCTGATTATAGGCTTGCAGTGAACGCTCCTCAAAACGGCGAATGCCGACTATGGTGCGATACAGTGTGAGCTTCTCTTCCGTGGAGAGCTTAGCGTTGACGGGCGCAGCGACGAAGTCAGCTTGTTTGGCTCCCTTCGTTTTATCTGCTGTGGCGGTTTTTTTCTGCGTAGTGGCCATACCTAAGCTCATTAGTTTGCATTATTGGTGCCGATGACAAGTAAATAGCGGCTTTCCTTCCGCAGGGCAATCTGGAGATTTCTTTTGTCGGCAATCAGCGATTGAGGAGGCGGTCTCTCATGTTCGGTGAAACCGGTTTTGCGCCGAGCCAGATACTGAAATAGTATTTTGCGAATTCTTTGCCTCGAATTTGGATGCGTTGTTCGTCGTTATAAATAAAGGTGGTTCCTTTTTTCGGGTGAAAACGAAGGATTGCCCGATCCCCTTTACTGATTTCGGTGTAGGTGTCGTGGAGTTGGGTGACGCGCTCACTGATTGCCTCCAATTGGGCGGGCAAGAGGTTTTTTTCGAGCATCCGGTTGGCAGACCGCAGGACGGTAGTTTTTTTGACGTCGCGGAGGTAGTGCAAGTGTAATTCGAAGGGGCAATCTGCGGAGAGCAAAGTTTCAGTTGTGGCGTCATGGGGGGCCAGCAGGGAAGCTTCATAGACTTTAAAAATGCCGTGGTGTAGGTAGCGGCAACTACCGCGAAGCTGCAATGTTAAGTCTTCTTTCTCTAGTGTATCGCTCTGTAGACTGACGGGTATGATGAGTGCCAGAATTGCTAGCAGCTGACTGGCCAGGCGCATTATCTAAGCGCGTGGCTTGGGCACAATGGTGGACAAGCCGCCATCGATGACAAAAACCTGCCCGGTAACAAAGCGAGCGGACTCGCTGAGTAGCCAATCTGCCAGACTGGCGACATCTCCGGAGTGTGCAATATCGCCTAGAGGGTGCATGCGTTTGGAGATTTGGAGGGCTTGTTCGCTGGAAATGATGGGTTTGGCCAGTGGGGTGTCGGTCAGACTTGGGGCGATGGCATTGATCCGGATACCACGTGGTGCGTAGGTCGCCGCGGCGGACCGCACCATGGCTTCGATGCCACCCTTGGCTGCCGCGATGGCCTCGTGGTTGGCGATACCGGTTTGGGCCGCAGCGGTACTGAAAAAGAGACAGGTGCCACCGCCGGGCTGTTTCTGCATGTGTTTGGCAACTGCAGAGAGTGCGTAGAAGGCGCTGGAAAGATTGGTTTGAAGAGTTTGTGCCCAGTTTTCCGGAGAGGTCAGGTGAGCCGGTTTGATCAGGATGGAGCCGATGGCGTGGACGTAAGCGTCTATCCGGCCATGATTTGCGATGGTTTGGTTAATAAAGGCGTTGATTGCCTCTGGCTCAGTCGCGTCGAGGACTTGTGTTTGGATGCCGGGCAAATCGGCTTCGAGTGCCTGTAGTTTGTCTGCGGAGCGGGCATAGCCACAAAGCAAGGCTTCCTGCTTGTGAAGGGAGGCAGCGAGGGTCGAACCGATTCCGCCGCTGATTCCGCCGATAACGATACATTTTTCGGGGGTGTTTGATTGCATTCTAACAGAACGCTCCGGGAGGGTCGGTCATTACAAGCTGACATTGGGCTTGAAAGAAGTGTGCGCAGAGCCAGCGTAGGACAGCTAATTACCTGCGAATAATGTCTGATATTGCAAAAGCCTACGATCCTGCAGAGGTGGAGCCACGGTGGTATGATAAGTGGCTCGAGTCCGGTTGTTTCCGTGCCCGTGTTGATCCGGCGCGCGCGCCGTACTGTATCATGATTCCGCCACCGAATGTGACCGGGATGCTGCATATGGGCCATGTTTTGGATAATACCTTGCAGGACATATTTATACGTCGGGCGCGATTGGAGGGGAAATCGGTGCTCTGGCAACCGGGGACAGATCATGCCGGTATCGCTACGCAGACCAAGGTAGAGAGGCAGTTGCGCGAGGCTGGTGAGCCAAACAAGTATGAACTCGGCCGGGAGGCTTTTCTTGAAAAGGTATGGGAATTTCGGGAGCAATCCGGTGGTGTTATATTAAATCAACTGCAAAAGCTGGGCGCTTCCTGCGATTGGGAGCGGACGAGTTTTACCCTGGATGAGGATTATTCGAAGGCGGTGTTGCGTGCTTTTGTAGATTTGTACAAGCGGGGTTACATTTACCGTGGCCAACGGATGGTTAACTGGTGCCCCGCTACGCACACGGCGATCTCTGATGAGGAGGTCAATATGAAGCCGCAGAATGGCTTTTTCTATAAAATGCGCTATGAATTGGTCGAGCCGGATGGCGAGCGTACCCATTTGGAAATTTCCACGACCCGTCCGGAGACGCTGATGGGAGATTCTGCAGTCGCTGTGCACCCGGAAGATGAACGCTATAAACATTTGATCGGAAAGTCGGTATGGCGTCCTTTCCCAAAGGCAGCGATCCCGATCATCGGCGATGCCTACGTAGACCGTGAATTTGGCACAGGCTGCCTAAAAGTGACGCCTGCGCATGACAAGAATGACTTTGAGATCGGGCAGCGGCACAACTTGGCGCTTATTGAAGTGATCGATCATGATGGCCGCTTGAATCAGCTGGCGGGAGAAGATTTCGCCGGGATGGATCGTTTTGAAGCAAGAAAGAAGGCGGCAGAGAAGCTGGATGGGATGGGTCTTCTTCTCGAGAGAGAGCCCTACGAAAACACGGTAGGCTTTTCCGAACGGGGTGATGTGCCGATTGAACCCCGCCTTTCGGAGCAATGGTTCTTACAATACCCTAAAGTGGAAGCCGCCAAGCGCGCTGTAGAAGCGGGTATTATACAGTTTCATCCCGATCGTTGGAAAAAGACTTACCTGCACTGGTTAAACGGGATTCAGGATTGGTGTATCAGTCGTCAACTCTGGTGGGGTCATCGGATTCCAGTCTGGTACCGCAAGGGGATCGATCGTGCTGACCTTAATTTTGAAGACCCGGAGCAAGTGCACGTCTCGGTGGAAGGCCCGGCAGACCCGGAAAACTGGGAACAGGAGGCAGATGTACTGGATACCTGGGCATCTTCCTATCTTTGGCCGATGGCTAATCTCGGCTGGCCGCAGCCGGATGCGGATGAGCAGAAGGAACTGGACTACTGGTACCCGACTTCAACTTTGGTTACGGGCTTTGACATTATTTTCTTTTGGGTGGCACGTATGATTATGGCCGGCCTGGAGTTGTACGGAGAAAATCGAAAAGAACTATCGGATGAGGCGATTGCGCGGCGTATTCCTTTTAAGAATGTCTACATCCATGGATTGATCCGGGATGAGAAAGGACGCAAGATGTCGAAGTCTCTGGGGAATTCGCCGGATCCTCTGGATTTGATTGCGAAATTCGGGGCTGATGGACTGCGTTTTGGGATATGTAACATAGCTCCCAGTGGTTCGGATATTCTCTTTTCGGAGGATCGTATTCAGATAGGTCGAAATTTTTGCAACAAGCTCTGGAATGCGGCCCGCTTTCGTCAGATGTCTGGTCCGATGGGAGACAATTCGAGTTTTAAGGCGATTGTTCATCGAATCGATCCGACCCTGATGGATGATTACGACCACTGGATTGTGGCTCGCTTAGAGGAGGCTACGGCAGATGTGGCGAAGTGTTTTACGGGCTATGAACTGGCTCCGTTGACGCATCATATCTACTCGTTCTTCTGGAGTGATTTTTGTGACTGGTATGTAGAGGCTTCGAAAGGGAAGCTTAAGGGAGAAGCGGCTATGCGGGATAATTGCTTGGCCATTCAGGATTTGATTTTACGGCAGGTGCTTCTCTTGGCCAACCCGGTGATTCCTCATATTACTGAGGAATTGTGGGAGTCTCTTGGTTATGCGACCGCAGTTTCATTTATTCAAAATGCGGGTAACCTGAATCTATCGACCGTTGGCGCGCATCTGCAGACTGATGTGGACGCCGTGCAGCGCGTTATTCAACTGAATGGGTTGATCTCGGAAGTGCGTGGGTTAAAGGCAAAATATAATTTAGCGAGCAAGCGCGATGTGGTCATTTTTTACGGATCCGAAGGCGAGGCTGCAAATACGGTTGCGGCGAACAGCGGACTTGTTTGCACGCTGGCCGGACTCGGACGACTGGAGTCTGCAGATGCAGAAGCGACGGATGGCCTGCCCGCTGCGGTTACACCGCTTGGGACGATTTATCTGGACCTCGGAAGTTCTATCGATGTGGAAGCGGAGAGGGCACGCCTGAGCAAGGAGTTGGCAAAGCTGGACAAATTGGTGGCAGCCGGTGAAGGCAAGTTGAGGAATCCGAAGTTTACCGAGAGTGCGCCTGCGCAGGTTGTTGAGGGGGCCCGCAAGCAGCTTGCGGAGACCTCTCAAAAGCGCGACGAAACGCGTCGTATTTTGCTAAGCCTATAGCTTTGGAAGCGACTTTCCGGGCATCATTTCGATGAGGTCGGAATATATGAGATACAAAAAAACCCCGGCGAACCGGGGTTGATGAGAATGGTGTGTATCTCGATGATTAGCCTCTATTCTCAGGACTTCGGTCGGA
>CENU01028585.1_pt1 | contig 14976 bp, 15 predicted proteins | sample 361331 | NCBI WGS metagenome assembly CENU01 (sample SAMEA2619766, study PRJEB7988) | marine metagenome | isolation source: saline water (ENVO:00002010), including
CGGGCATATCAAGGCCCGCGAGATTTCCCGGATATCCGATCTTCTCCAACGCTATGAACTACCAGTTCGCCTGAAGCAAAACTTACCCGTTGAAGATCTCATGGAAGCGATGCGCCGGGACAAAAAGAACCGTAGCGGGCAACTGCGTTTTGTTACTTTACAGAAGATAGGACAAGCTGTGACCAGCGATGGCATCGACCCCACTCAGATTACACGTATCTGGGAAGAGGCATCCGCCAAAGCGTAGACAGGAAACAAAGCGGCAAAGGCTTGGCAAAGGCTTACCGAATGAGGCACCCCGGATACCTCTAGCCCGACCAATAGCTCTTATAGTACTACCCGACCAGTGTGTTACTCAGAGAAATGCACCGCCAAAGGGCAGGCAATGCATGTCGAAATGATTTAAGGCAGAGTCATTCTGCTTTCATTCCTCTATCCATAAAAAGAAAAAGCGGCCACCCGTTATGGGTGACCGCTGGTGGAAACTTTTGGATCTTCGCTTCAGCTAGAGAGCATCACTGCCAGTCTCGTCCGTGCGAATACGCACGGCAGACTCAACAGCCAGAACGAAAACCTTGCCATCACCGATCTTACCGGTCTTAGCCGCATTGGCTACTACCTCGGCGGTCTTTTGCGCTTCTTCGTCATCAACGACGATTTCGAGCATGACCTTGGGCAAGAAGTCGACGGTATACTCACTGCCGCGATAGATTTCAGTATGACCTTTTTGTCGACCGAAGCCTTTAACTTCAGTCACGGTCATTCCTTCGATACCTATTTCAGAGAGAGCATCCTTCACCTCCTCGAGTTTGAAAGGCTTAATGATGGCTTTAATTAATTTCATGATAGTACTGTGCTATAACTTTTCAGTTATTTTCCAAGCCTTTAGCGGGCGCTGGATGCGAAGTCTGGGTAGGCTTCTTGGCCATGTTCGCCAATATCAAGACCTTCCGCTTCCTCTTCCGCACTGACACGTACACCAATGGTTGCCTTGAGTATGCCAAAGACGATAATGGAGAAAACAAAGGCGGCGATCGCCACAGCAAGTACACCGATCAACTGACCGATGATTGTATACCCATTATCTCCGGTGTCAAAGATAGCGCAGGCAAGGATACCCCAAATGCCGCAAATACCATGCACGGAGATCGCACCGACTGGATCGTCGATTTGGATCTTATCGAAGAAGATAATTGAGAAGACAACGATCACACCAGCGACCAGGCCTATAATGATAGAGCCCATCGGAGATACGATGTCTGCATTGGCTGTAATACCAACCAAACCGGCAAGAATACCATTCAGTGCCATAGACAGATCAGGCTTCTTCAGGAACACCCATGAAACGGCAATAGCAGCAAGAGCACCCGCACAGGCAGCCATCGCTGTGGTTGTGAAGACAAGACCAACGTACGTCACGTCAGCAGAAAGAACTGATCCGCCGTTGAAACCAAACCAACCGAGGAAGAGTAAGAAGACACCAATTGTCGCGAGTGGCATACTGTGGCCGAGGATCGGCTTGATGTTACCATCCACATACTTGCCGGCGCGGGGCCCAAGTATGATGACACAAGCGAGTGCTGCGAATCCGCCGAAAGCGTGAACAACTGCAGAACCGGCAAAATCCTTGAAGCCAGCGCCGTCATTCAGGCCGCCGAGCCAACCACCTCCCCAGTGCCATGAACCGACAACCGGGTAAGCAATCGCAACCAAAAGGGTTGAGAAAATCATAAAGCTGGAAAGCTTTACACGTTCGGCAACCGCACCCGAAACGATGGTCGCTGCTGTCGCGGCAAACATCGCTTGGAAGATAAAGTCACCATAGCCTGTCATGGCCAAGCCTACGCCACCGTAACCGAAAGTATCACCGCCATCTGCGTTGAGGTCACCGATCATGCTTCCAAAACTGATCCACCCATTAAAGTCACCCGGATAGTGTGTATTAAATCCGATCACGGCGTAGGAAATAACGCCGATTGAGATAATGAACACGTTCTTGAACATAATGTTCACTGTGTTCTTGGATTGAGTCAGACCCGCTTCTAGTGTAGCGAAGCCGAGGTGCATGATAAAGACAAGTGCGGCTGCTATTACCGTCCACAACATGGAGGTGGTAAAGAAGTCGAATGCATATGCGTACTCACCTTGTGCTTCCAGTAGTGCGAGGTAATCCTCCGCTTGATCGTTACCAGCCGCAACTGCAGCTGCAGCAGGAGCCATTGCCAAATCAGCGGCCGCGTCGGCTGCCTGTGTGGTTAATGGTCCGAAGAGCGCCGTTAGACCCAGCAAGAGGGCGAAAACAGATTTTTTGATCTTCATGATGATAGTTTTCTCAGTTGATTGTATGTTAGAATTTTCAGCCGTCTGATGTAATACCAGCGACAGAATTCGTAAAAACGAACAATTCATAAGAGCAACCTACATGCCAGTTTTCTAAACCCGCAGGAAAGACGACAAAAAAGAGCCTGTATATTAAAAATTTAATCTGTTAATCATTACTAGACAACAACTTATACATCAATTAACCCATTTTTTTAATCTTGGCAGAATCCAGCAATTAGGCTACTTACCCGATAAAATAAGTAAGTGGTAGAGTATAATTGAATAGCCACTATAGACGATTTTGAAAAAGGCTTACGGCCCATAAAACGCACCCATAGAGGCAATAACAGAGCCCCCGGATTTATTCCATTTCCCAAACAAAACGCCACGGCATAGCGGACCACTCGGGGCCCGCGTAGTTGACCCCGATTCGAGGTGTTGCCCGCACCATGGCCGCCTCCGGCCGATATCCATCGTCCTCGACCCATAATCCGTTGGCGCGGCACAAGAGCCGATCATTATCGGAGCCATTTAAATGAAAGTGTCGGGTCAACCGCCCTGGCCCGTTCACCGGCTCCACACTACGTATTAAGATCGCTGCCGGATAGCCTTTCTCGCGGGTAACAATATTGAGTAACCAGTGTACCCCATAACAAAGATAAATATAACTATGCCCGGCTGAGCCAAACATAACCACATTTCGGGGAGTAGGCCCGCGGTGGGCATGTGAAGCACGATCCTCAAATCCGTCATATGCTTCCGTCTCGGTAATTCGGGAACGAAGGATCTTACCGGATGGTAAACGACGACATAACGATGTACCGAGCAAATCACGGGCTAATGAAGACGTGTCTCCGCTGAAATAACTACGATTCAAAACTTTCGCCATGACTCATTCAGATTAGAAATCTCTTTGCGCAGAATCCAGAATCAGGGTGACCGGACCCTCATTGACCAAATCCACCTCCATATGCTGGCCAAAGCAACCGGTCGGCACCTCTTTTTGCAGATGTTCGGAAAGTTGCCGGACAAAGCCCTCGTAAAGGGTCTTTGCTCTGTCCGGAACGGCTGCGCGGTTGTAAGAGGGGCGACTTCCCTTTTTCAAGTTCCCCCAAAGTGTAAATTGACTGACCACCAGCACGGATCCGTTCACTGCCTCCAGAGAACGGTTCATTCGGCCATCTGCATCTTCCCATAGGCGTACCCGGCTAACCTTGCCTGCCAGCCAATCAATATCCGCAGCATTGTCACTGCCACCGATGCCCAACAAAACCAATAATCCCTTTCCAATAGAGCCAACCTCCTGGTCTTCCACTCGTACGGAGGCCCGACTGACACGCTGTATAACTGCCCGCATTTGTTCTTCTATCGAAGTCATCCGGAGCCACTTGGCCAGAGCAAATAGAGACTCGATTTATTCTTAAGCGAAAGATTGCCATGCCTTGGCTATTTTGCTGTACTAAGCTCCCATGTTGGAAGACCAGCAAGCTACACAGAAAGAAGATGCGAAGTTGCTCAAGGCGTCGACGGAGCGACTTTTCGATGTCCTCATGGAGCAATCGGCTGATCGGATTTATATCAAAGACCGCCAAAGCCGATTTGTTACGGTCAGTCAGACACTCGCAGAAATGCACGGCTTTGAAGAAAGAGGCGAGTTGGAAGGTAAATCAGACTTTGACCTCTTCTCCAAAGAACACGCTCAACAGGCCTATGAAGACGAGCAGGAGATCCTCCGTACTGGCCTACCGATGATCAATAAGATCGAAAAAGAAACCTGGCCAGATGGTTCCATCAGTTGGGTCACTTCCTCAAAAGTTCCGCTCCACCTAGACTCCAATGAATCCATCGGTATTGTCGGCATATCGCGTGATGTAACCTCCGAATTTATCGCACAGGAGCAACTGGCCAAGAGCGAACAACAACTGCGCGAGCAAAATATTAATATGCGGGCCGATTATGAAAGTGCTCGAAAAGTGCAGAGCGTCATCATACCGGGACGGATTCCGGAGAACGCCAACCTGTCAATTGGTCATCTATGGAAACCGATGTCCTCAGTCGGGGGAGACATCATCAGCTTCCCGCGCAACCCCAAAAAACTGACACTTTTTTATTTAGGTGATGTCTGTGGTCATGGTTTTACTGCCGCTTTCTACACTGTACTTTTAAAATACCTCAGCTCCCATGAGGCAGAAGTCTATGACGGACACCCGGATCGCTTCCTCAATGCGATTAATCGGGAACTGGGGGGTCAAATGTCCGAGGGTTTTGTTACCGGCATCGCTGGACACTTCAGCCGACGCCGCCCAGACGGCGGACGCACTCTACACCTCTCCCACTCTGGCCACCCGCTAACCTTGGTCTATCGCGCAGCAGAAAATACACTGGAGCCGATAGACCTGCCCCCCGGTATGGTTATGGGCCTTCCCGGCGGTACTGCATCGAACACGGTGGAAATAGAAATGCAGCGCTACGATCGGTTTTATACCTATACCGATGGCATTCTCGAAGCGGCAAACTCTGGAGATGAAGAATTCGGCAGTGAGCGCCTGATCGACTGTTTGCGGCAGCACTCCCACCGACCGCTACAAGAAGGCATCGACGCTGTTTACGCCGCTGCTTCGATGCACACGAACAAGGGGATTCAACAGGATGACATCACTCTGCTTGGGTTTGAACTACTCTAGCCGCAGACACGACTAGGCGCGCAATCGCCCCTCAGCAAGTTCGGCTAAGAAGGACGCATAGGTCAGCGCCAAGCCGGATTCGATAGTCAGAGAAGGAGACCATCCTGTAGATTGCAGGAGCGATGTATCCGTCAACTTACGAGGCGTACCATCGGGCTTGCTCGGATCTAAAGAGATCTCTCCCCGGTAACCGACGACCTGCTTGATCAAGCCGGCCAAATCTCCGATAGAAATCTCCTGACCACTGCCCAGATTCACCCAGTCCGGTGGATTTTGCAGCCGCAAAAGATGAAGGATGCCGGCAGCCGCGTCATCAGCGTGGAGAAATTCACGCAGTGGCTTTCCCGTACCCCAGATAACCACCTCAGGAGCGCCGCTTTGACGAGCCTCATGAAAGCGTCGAATCAAAGCAGGCAGGACATGCGAGTTTTCCGGGTGATAATTATCGCCCGGACCGTACAGGTTAGTCGGCATAGCAGAATGGAAAGAGACACCATATTGCTGACGGTAGAATTGGCATAGTTTTAACCCGGCAATCTTGGCAATGGCATATGCCTCGTTCGTCGGCTCCAGAGAAGCCGTTAATAAAGAGGACTCCTTTATCGGCTGTTCGGCAAACTTCGGGTAGATACAGGTGCTCCCCAAAAACAGGAGACGACCCACCTTTGAGCGGTAGGCCTGATGGATCGTGTTTTGTGCAATCGCTAGATTCTCATAGAGGAACTCTGCCGGATAGGTATGATTCGCTTGAATGCCGCCCACTCGCGCAGCAGCGATAATTGCTACATCCGGTTTCTCTGATTCATAAAAAGCACGCACATCCGCCTGACTGGTTAAATCCAACTCAGCACGAGTCCGCGTCACAATGTTTGCGTAACCAGCGGATTTCAGTGCACGAATAATCGCCGATCCGACCATCCCCTGATGACCGGCAACATAGATTTTTGATTGGGTATTCATGGGATTGGATTTCTACGCTCCATCGTGTCGCCTAAGCCTGAATCGCCTGTTTGTAAGCCAACTCTTGCTTCGCCAATACAAGGTCTGCATCGACCATAATTTTCACCAATTCCTTGAAACACACTTTTGGCTCCCAGTTTAATTGCGTTTTGGCTTTGGATGAATCGCCAATCAATAAATCAACCTCTGTCGGTCGCTCATAGCGTTTGTCATAGTCCACGTATTTTTCCCAATCCAAATCGAGTAAGCTAAAACTCTCCATAACAAACTCCTTTACCGAATGCGTCTCATTCGTCGCCATGACATAATCATCGCCAACATCCTGCTGCAACATCAACCACATCGCTTCAACATACTCCTTTGCATAGCCCCAGTCTCGCTGTGCATCCAGATTCCCCAAATAAAGCTTATCCTGCAGACCCATCTTAATACGAGTCGCTGCACGAGTGATTTTGCGCGTGACAAAGGTCTCCCCGCGACGTGGCGACTCATGGTTAAAGAGTATACCATTGGTCGCGTGCATATTGTACGATTCACGGTAGTTCACCGTCAGCCAATAGGCGTAGACCTTGGCACACCCATAGGGCGAGCGTGGATAAAAGGGCGTTTTTTCCGTTTGGGGCACTTCCTGTACCATCCCAAACATTTCCGATGAGGAAGCCTGGTAAAAACGGCATTTTCCTTCTAAACCAACTTCGCGTATGGCCTCAAGCAAGCGTACCGTACCCAGACCGGTCACATCTCCCGTGTACTCCGGCACATCAAAGGAGACACGCACATGGCTCTGTGCACCCAGATGGTAAATTTCATCGGGTTGCAATTGATAGAGCAACTTCATCAACATCACTCCGTCTGCCAGATCACCGTAATGGAGAAAGAGCTTTGTCCCGTTTACATGCGGATCATTGTACAGATGATCGATCCGGCTGGTATTAAAAGTCGAACTGCGACGGATAATTCCATGCACCTCGTAACCCTTTTCGAGAAGGAGTTCGGCTAGATAGGATCCGTCCTGCCCGGTTATTCCGGTTATCAATGCTTTTTTCATAGGGAGGAACTTATCATAAAAATTCGCATTTGTATTTTCGTATTTCCGTATTTTTAATTGTATATTTACGAATGAAACAACAGAAAACCATTGCAGTGGCCTATGACCTCAACTTTCGCCAAGCGGGTGAAATTTTACGTGGAGTCTCCGAACATATGCAAAAAGAGGCCCTCAACTGGCGACTCGTGCCCCTCCAATATGGATTTGAGACCACCCTAATGCAATTGGCTCAATCCGGCCAGCTCTCTGGGGCCATTGGTTCCTTTATCAGTGACCAATGGATCCAAGGTCTCTTGGAATGTGATGTCCTAGCCATTAACCTCTTTCGCGTATCCGATATAAAAAGTATTCCAAGTGTCTGCTTAAACGATACCGCAATCGCCCGGAAGGCCGCTGAACATCTGGTTGTCCAAGGCGCCACTCAGTTTATCTACTTTGCCAATGGCAACACACATGCTGATACATTCTATGAGCAAGGATTCAATAAAGCCCTGAAAGCGGACCCTTGTATCTCCCTCAAGCCGGGCCCTCTTCTAGGAGAATCCATATCCGCCGTACTCCAGAATGGCCATACGGTCGGTGTCTTTTGCACGAGTGATCGGCTGGCACGAGAGTTCATCACAGAAGCCAATCGGCAAAGCCTCAGCTGTGGGCGAGATTATCGACTGGTCTCTATCGGCAACGACCCCACCGAATCCGTCTTTGCCGGCACCGGCATTACCAGCTTTAACCCACCCATGTACACTTGTGGTGTCCGTGCAGCTAAACTCCTCGAAGAATCACTCAGTGGGCACATGCCCGCCCCGAGGGTCTACACGATCAGCCAGACCGAACTTCTCGTCCGCGAATCCTCACTCGCCTCACGTTCAGCGCGCATCGCACAAGCCGCAGCCAACTATATTAACGAGCACTTTTTCGACCCCACTCTGGATGCAGGTAAGCTGGCCCGAGCCATTGGTGTCTCCCGTCGCGTACTCGAACTCTCCCTTCAGGATACCGAACTCCCCAGCCCCTACCAACTCATTTCCCAAGCCCGTTTACAAGAGGCCAGCGATCTACTCAGCCAGACCGATCTGCCTGTCAGCGAAATCGGACGTCGCAGCGGCTATCCCGAACCGCATCATTTTTCTGCCTGGTTTAAAGCACGTACCGAACAATGCCCACGTAACTACAGACGATACAGAAAGCCCGCTTCTGTTTGACAACTTCCTTGCTCCGCTACCTTCTCACACCATGTCCAAACAGGGTGTCATTCTTCTTAACCTCGGATCACCGGACTCCACGGAAGTCGTTGATGTTCGTAACTACCTTCGGGAATTTCTCATGGATGAGCGCGTGCTCGATGCACCCGCACCGATTCGCTGGCTCATCGTCAACTGCTTCGTTCTACCCAAGCGCCCACGAGAATCGGCCGAGGCCTACGCCAGCATCTGGGAAGAAGACGGTTCACCCTTGATCCTAACCTCACGACTTCAGCAAAAAGCCCTCGCTGAAGCCACCGGCCTACCCATTGAATTGGGCATGCGCTATGGGAATCCCTCGACCGAAAGCGCTCTGCTCTCACTACTCGAACAAGGCGTTGATGACCTCTTCATCATACCGATGTATCCGCACTACGCCATGTCCAGTTACGAAACCGCAGTCGTGCAACTGATGAACTGCGTGCGCACCCACGCACCCACGCTAAAGACAACACTGCTGCCCCCCTTCTATAATGATCCCGGCTATATTGAGGCCCTGCTCGAATCTGCCCGCCCAGCCATTGAAAAGGGCGATTTTGACAAGCTCATCTTCTCCTTTCACGGCATCCCACAACGACATCTGATTAAAGGCGACCCCTCCCACCAGCACTGCCTAACCACCCCAGACTGCTGCAACACCTGCCACCCCGCACACGGCACCTGTTATCGACACCAGTGCGCCATGACCGTCGAAAAATTTGTTCAGGCCGCCGGTCTGCCCAAAGAGAAATATCGCCTCACCTTCCAATCCCGTTTGGGCCGGGATCCCTGGCTTCAACCGTACACTGACCAAACACTTGAATCGCTGCCCGAAGAAGGCGCAAAAAATGTTAAAGTTATCTGCCCTGCCTTCACTGCAGACTGTCTGGAGACCCTCGAGGAAATTGCCGGTGAAGGCAAAGAACTCTTCCTTGCTGCCGGCGGTGAACAATTTGAACAAATCCCCTGCCTTAATGACCACCCGCAATTTATCCGTTATCTAGCGGATACAATTCAATCCTGGCAAAACGGCGGCTACCAGACCGGTCGCGCCACCGAGCCGGCCTACGTCGCGCCGATGAAGCGTTAGTCCGCCTCGCTTATTCCAGCGAGCAACAGGCTTGGCAACGCGCCCCCATCCTACCAGTCTAACCGGACGATATGCCAGACGCACTCGACAACCCGGACCGACTCTTCCTCATCATCGGTGCCCTCCTCTATGGCGCCGCCTTTATTGCCGGGCTCCTACCCCTGCTCCTGCGCCGCAAATATCCACCTGCCCTCGTCTCCACCCTCACCGCTATGGGCTTTGCCCTGCAAACAATCGGACTCAATCTTCGCGGTCTGGAGGTCAAAGGCTGCCCCCTCGGCAACTCTTTTGAAATCGCACAATTCATCGGTTGGTCTCTCGTGCTCCTCTACTTTATCATCGGCCCAGTCTTTCGCATTCGCCTGCTCGGTTTCTTTGTCGCCGCGTTGGCCGCACTCGGCGGAGTCACTTGCCTAATCCCCGGGCTCGATCGCCCCTATCCACACAGCCTCTCCAGCGGCAACCCCTGGATTGAACTACACGCTACCCTCGCCCTCTTCAGTTACGGCCTCTTCGCACTCGTTGCCCTTGTCGCACTAATGTTTCTTATCCAGCGGCACGGCCTCAAAGAAAAGAAATACCAGGGCATCTACCCATACCTTCCCTCCGTCGAAAAACTCGACACCATGGGACGTCGCCTCCTTCTCGCCGGACTTCTCGGCCTCACGGCCGCACTCCTCTTTGGAGCCATCTTCTATCTCCGCAACAGTCACCTTGTACCCGTCTTTAAACTCACCGTTACTTGCCTCGTCTGGGCCGGCTACCTCGGTGTCGCCATCCTCCAATTACAAGGTCGCCTCGTCACCCGCCGTCACGCCATCGCCTCCATCCTCCTCTTCCTTCTCGCACTCCTTGCCCTTTGGCCCGTCCAGAACGCACGCAGTCTCCCCGAAACAGGCGCGCCGTCTTCCGCCGCTGAAGACTCCGCTAACCACTGAGACCCGCTCCATTGGACACGACACCTATGAGCGCAGACCCGCTGCAGTCCCTCTTTGTCTTTGGTTGCTCTCACCATGACACCCCCCTTGAAGTACGCGAACGCTTCACCCTCTCACCGGACCAGGCCGGCGCCCTTGGGCAAAACCTCCACCAACTCCCCGGGCTAAAGGAATGCCTCGTCCTCGGCACCTGTAACCGCACAGAAATCTACGGGCTCGCCCAGTCCCGTGATCACCTGCCCGCCCTCGAACAACACTTCTGCAGCCAGCGCGAAATCCAAACAAGCGACTTCCAAAAATACGCCTACCGCCACCACAACCTCGATACCCTTCAACACCTCTGCGAAGTCTCTGCCGGACTCGACTCACAGATGGTTGGTGAACCCGAGATCCTCGGTCAGGTCAAAGACGCTTACGCCCGCGCTAAAACCGCCCAGTCTGTCGGCCCCGTCCTCAGCCGTCTCTTTGAAAAAAGCTTTCAAGCCGCCAAAGCCGCACGCACCCAGACCGGAATCAACCGCGGACACGTCGGCATCGGCAACATTACCGCCGACCTCTCCAACCGCATCTTCGGACGCCTCGACCAGAGCCGCGTACTCCTCCTCGGCTCCGGAGAAGTCGGTGCCGCCACCGCACAGGCCCTCGCCGGCCGTGGTGTAGCCGATATCTCCGTAAGCAGCCGTACCCTCGAAAACGCACAAAAACTTGCCCGCCAACTTGGTGGTGCTGCCATCGACTTCGCAGACTTCCCCGCCCAACTCCACCGCTTCGATATTGTCGTCAGTTCCACTGCCGCAGCGGGTCAAGTCCTCTCCTTGGAAACCGTTCAAGAAGCCCTCCGCAAACGCGCCGGCAAAGCCCTCTTCCTTCTCGATCTCGCTATGCCCCGCGATATTGACCCAGCGGTACACCCACTCGATAGCCTCTACCTCTACAACCTCGACGACCTCTCCGCCATCGCTAACGAAAACCTCGCCCAGCGAAAAGCTGAAATCGAAAAGGCCCGCCGCATCTTAAAGAACCAGGCATGGACTCTCTGGCTCCAACTTCGCCGCCGCACTCGCCTGACTACCGCATAAGTGTACAGCAGCCTGAGGATCGATAGAGATCGATGCTTCCGCTAGGACTCATACTCGATCAATGCACAGGCCTTGAGCGCACCACAATTGACTATCGCACTTGCCCAAGAAAGCCCAACTCCGAAACCAGAGAGTAAGAGGCGCTTTTCCCGGCTGCCTAATTTCCCGTCCAATTCATCGCAAATGGCTACAGGAATGGAAGCAGAGCTCTGGTTGCCAAAGCGCTCCACCGAGCGCATCGGAACGCAGTCCGGATCCAACTTAAGACGCTTGGCGATATTGGATAAAATATAACGGTTTGCTTGGTGAAAGACAAAGTAATCAATCTCTCCCAGAGCGAGCCCCGCATATTCTGCCACCTCACGCACAGATGCCGGCTCCACCCGGATCGAAAAATTAAAAACTTCAGCTCCATCCATGCTCAGATTCTCTGCCGATCGGACATTACCCTCTGCATCGGTTCGCTCCACTCTAGTCTCCTCGCTTGAGGGACAACGAAAAGCACCCGCTGGAACAATCAAATTTTCATAGCCACTGCCGTCCGTATGCAGGCTAAACCAGGCCGGTGAGGGCTCCGTGAAGTGTTCAATCAGCGTGGCGCTCCCGCCATCGCCAAAAAGGGGTGCGACAGCACGATCCCGGGGATTTGTAATTCGGCTAATCGTATCGCCCGCTAAAAGCAACACCCGCTGACAACCCCCCGAATTGACCATCATATGCGCAAGCCAGAGTCCATAGACATAACCGGAACAACCGAGGTTAACGTCAAGGGCAGCACAATCCGACCCCAGTCCGAGGCGACCATGCAGAACTGCCGCATTGCAGGGTTGCCCATAATCCGGCGTCTGCGTAACACAAATCAGGGCGTCTACAGCCTGCGGAGCCAGTTTAGCCCGTTCCATCAAATCCCGCGCAGCCGAATAGCACAAGTCGGCTGCCGTCGTTGTGCCCTCGACAACACGACGCTTATCCAAGCCGATTGTCTTTTTTATACGCTCGATCTGCTGAACGTTGCCCCCGAAGAGTTCAACCGCATCATCAATCGATTTTTCTCCGCGGGGCACGCAGGAAACGACCCCGGAAATCCGGGCATTTTCAAAGGAACTCTTGGCCATATCTGCAAAAATGCCTTCTGCGCCGAGAAATGAAAGCCTATTTAACCCCGCGTTTACGACATTGACGCAGGCATCCACCATGCTCTTATTTCTTGTCTTACGATTCAACGAATGAATTATGTGCTCTGTTGGCAGCCATCAAATGGCTTTCGACATAGCTAACCAGCTAGTAACAACAACGTCTCTGAAAGGAACCGAACTTGGACTTAAAACTGATCAAACAGGTCGTCGAACTAATGGAACGTTCGGAAATTGCCGAATTAGAATTTGAAGAGGAGGGCCTCAAGCTCCGCCTTAGTCGCCAAAGCAAAGATGCCCCGGCGCAAATTATCCAAACAGCACCCATACCTGCCGCTCCGGTAGCCACTGCCGCTGAGACTCCGCCAGCCGCTGCCCCGACAGCACCCGTAGAAGAAGCTGGTATTTCTGTCATTAAATCACCGATGGTCGGCACCTTTTACAGTTCACCGTCCCCCGATAGCCCCTCTTTTGTCGATGTTGGTGGCAAAGTGAAGGCAGACAGTATTGTCTGCATCATTGAAGCGATGAAGGTAATGAATGAGATTCAAGCCGAAATCGCCGGTACCATTACCGAAGTACTTGTTGAAAACGGTGACGCCATCGAGTACGGCCAGCCTCTCTATAAGGTGAAAACCGCCTAGACCGAGCGAATGATCAAAAAGCTCCTCATCGCCAACCGCGGCGAAATCGCCCTGCGTATTGTACGTGCCTGCAACGAACTCGGCATTAAGACTTTGGCCGTCTACTCCGAGGCCGATGAGCAGTCCCTGCATGTACAGCTAGCAGATGAAGCCATCTGTATTGGCCCCGCAGCCAGCCAGTTCAGCTATCTCAAGGCCGATCGTATTATCGCTGCCGCTGAGATTGCAGATGTCGATGCCATTCATCCGGGGTATGGATTTCTCGCGGAAAACGCTGACTTTGCCGAACAGTGTGAGACCTGTAACATCAAGTTTGTCGGTCCCAGTTCGGATGCCATCCTGAACTTTGGTGACAAATCCCGAGCTCGTGAAATGGCGGTCAAAGCAAAAGTCCCTGTCATCCCCGGCAGTGAGGGCACAGTCGACAACGAAAAAGACGCCCTCACCGTAGCCAAAAAGATCGGCTTTCCGGTCATCGTTAAAGCTGTTGCCGGTGGTGGCGGAAAAGGCATGCGCACTGCACACAATGCAGTAGCCTTTAAAAAAGAATATAACAGCGCCCGGAGCGAAGCAGAAAAAGCCTTTGGTAATGGGTCCGTCTATATTGAGAAATTCCTCGAAGGGCCTAGGCATATCGAAATTCAAGTATTGGGTGACAGTAAAGGCAATGTCATCCACTTGGGTGAGCGGGATTGCTCGGTACAACGTCGCCACCAAAAACTAATCGAAGAGGCACCCTCTCCTTTTATTACCGACGAGACCCGCAAAAAAATGGGCCGCGATGCCGTAAAACTGGCTAAATCTGTCAAATACGAAGGTGCCGGCACTGTTGAGTTCCTCACCGATAGCGACGGCAACTACTACTTTATCGAGATGAACACTCGCATCCAAGTAGAACACGGTGTGACTGAAGAAGTTACCGGTATCGATCTGGTCAAAGAGCAACTTCTCATCGCCAGTGGCAGAAAACTCAGCTACGAGCAAAAAGATGTGAAAATCCTGCGTCACGCCATCGAGTGCCGCGTCAATGCCGAAGACCCCGGGCGCAACTTTGCCCCCTGCCCGGGGGGCATTGATCTCTATTACTCACCCGGAGGCCATGGTGTTCGTATCGATTCACATGTCTACAGTGGTTACTCGATCCCCCCGCACTACGATAGCATGATCGCCAAAGTCATTACTTTTGGGCGCACCCGCGAGCTCGCTCTTGACCGAATGGACCGCGCCCTCGGGGAATATTTGATCCGGGGCATCAAAACCAATATACCCTTTTCCCGGGCGATTATTCGCGACCCAATCTTCCGAGACGGCAAAGCCACCACCAAATTTGTCGAGGAATTCGTCAAGCGCGTGCCCAAGGATCTTTACACCTAGCATAATCTCCTCTATGTAGTTCGATTATTATGAGTAAAATTCCCGAAGAAAGTCAGGAGACCACTATACCCACTGTCTCGGAAGGGTCCAACACACTGGGTGATATCAGCATTAACAACAGCGTTGTTGCCAGCATTGTGCGACTTGCCAGTCTAGAGGTTACCGGGGTGGCTTCTGTCGGCACAGGATTTCGCGGGGTGGATGGGATCGCCGAGATTTTCACCAAAAAAGGCGATGAACGCGGCGTGCGAGTCGAAGTCGATGAAGTCGGCGACTACCGCATTGAAGTGCGCGTCATCCTGCGATTCGGTTGCCAGCTCGCTACCGTGGCCAGCCAAATCCAACAACGCGTCGTCGAACAGGTGGAAAATATGACCAGTAAAAATGTGGCTCGTGTCAATGTCATCATTGACGGGGTCCGCACTTCCGAAGAGAGCACCACGGAGGAAGACTGGGAAGAACAATCCCACACCGACTAAATCTT
>CENU01032228.1_pt1 | contig 14934 bp, 14 predicted proteins | sample 361331 | NCBI WGS metagenome assembly CENU01 (sample SAMEA2619766, study PRJEB7988) | marine metagenome | isolation source: saline water (ENVO:00002010), including
GAGCAGCAGTAACAACTGGCCGAGCTGGAAGGTGAGCGTCCCATCCAGCAGCGCCGGCCGCTGGCGGGCCAACCCCTCCAAGGCCAGCAGCAGCTCCTGCTGCAGGAGCGTCTCACGACCGTCCTCGCCGCTGAAGCGGCGCATGCGGGCGGCGATGGCACTGCTGTCAAGCGGCTCGCTGATGCGGGACTGATCGGTGTAGTTGCGCCCCACCACCAGCTGGCGATTGCGAACCAACAGGTCATCAAGGGCATCCTCCAGGTGGGGATGAACCAAACCCAGCAGACCGGCGCAGCGCCGGACAGGTTCCCAGTCACCGGCCTCAAGGCTGCGGCGATACACGGCCTCCAGCAGCTTGCGCAACGGCATGGGCTGCGGCTGATCCGGTGCCTGGATCTGGCCGCTGGCGCCAAGACGCAGCTGCAACTGCTCCAGCAGCTCAGCCTGCTCACGCAAGGAGGTGCTGTTCCAAAGCTGAGCGGCCAGATCCAGCACAGAGGTCGTCTCCAGTTCCAGCTCCTGCTCACGGGCGACCGTCAATGAGCGGTGACCACTGGCTTCAGCCAACCGCAGAGGGGTGGCCGGCACCGGCACCGCCGGCGCCAGTGGGGGCAGCTGCAGCCGCTCACAACCGAGATGGGGCAGGTGCTGCTCCAGGGTGCCCAGCTGCACCTCCACGCCCCCGACAGCACCAGAGGCGAGGCTGCGCGCCAGCGCCAGCATCTGCTCCTGGCGGCGGGCAAAGGCTGCCGCGGCCAGGGGCACCAGCAGCAGAGGCTCCCCTTGCGCTTGCCAATGGCGCTGCAACAGCCGCAACTCACCCAGCACCGCATCAGCGAGTTGCTCGGGATCATCCGCCAAATAAAAGGTGCCCTCCTCCAACACCGGCGGCAGGAAGGCGGTGAGCCGTTCGCCGCAGCGGTACAGCCGTGTCACCGACAGGGTGGCCAGGCCCCCTTCAGACGGTCCACTCAGGCCCAGCGCCGGGCAGGCCCCCACCCCCTGCAACGCTTCCGCCAGGCGATGGGAGGGCTCAACCGCCACACCCCCATCCCCAGGGGTGACCATCGGCAGCCCCTCGGCCGCCAGAGCATCAGCAACGGCAGCATCACCCGGCACCAGGGCCACCCGCACCTGGCGGCAGCCCGGAGATTCCGGTCGGCGACGCCCACAGGGATCGAGCTCAGCCGGGGTGATCAGTCCTTCCAGCAGCAGCTGACCCAGCAGCCAGAGACTCTGGCTCCACAGCAGCGGCACATTGTCGTTGGCCTCACGCGACTGACTGCCGGGGTAGCGGCGTTCAGCATCGACGCCTGCTTCAGGCACCCGGTAAAGCTCAGGCAGCACAGCATCAGGCCCCTGCTCGATGGCCAGACCACGCAGCCGCAGATCCAGGGCGCGGGCCTCTTCCCAACGCTCCTCCACACAGGCGGTCACCAGCTCAAAGGCCAAAAAGAGTGGCCACTGACATTCGATGTTCTCGAAACAGGCCAGCTCCTCAGGTTCGTAATGGAGCCTGGAGCTGTCCTCGACAACGGTCTGGTGACCATCGCGGCGGAAGCGGGCGTAGCCGTAACGCCCACCCAGCTCGCGGCGGATGGCCTCGAGGGTGCGGCGCCGCAGCTCAGGTCGCTCCACGGCCCAGGCTGGATAGCCGATCACCGCCAAGCAACCGCTATCCACCTCCTTGCTGGCAGATTCCCGCGGCAGCAGCGCCTCCAGCGAGCGACGCAACCGCACCACCGCATCGGGGGGGACCCACAGCAGCTGCTGGCCATCGCCCTCCGGTCCGAAGGGATCCAGCCCGTCAACGGCCTCAAGAGCCGCCTTGACCAAACCGATGGAACTGGCGTTGCGCTCTGGAGCGCCGTTATTGCCTTTATCGCCCCGCTCCCAGATGCCGTAGTCCGCCACGCGGTACGCCCGGCTGAGATAGAAGATCAGGTTCTGCAGAAAAGCGACCTGGGCCTGGCTGGCCACCACCACCAGCCCGGAGCGCGTCAGTTGGGCGAGCTGCAGCAGAAACAGTGCGGTGGCATCGAGCTGCAGATGGCCCCAGGCGTTATCGGCCACCACCGGCTGACCTGTTGCGGTGTCGTATTTGGCATGCAGGGCATCGAGCAGCTCCTGATCGGCCTTGAAGCGCTCCACCTTCGCTGCCTGACCCATCATCGAGCGCAGCAGTCCCCGCATCAGCGCCAGCACGCTCTGTTCGAGTTCAAACACCCTCTGGGGCCGGCCGCCCTGACGACGCCAGGCCAGGGCCATGCCCCAGACAGCCTGGATGGTGTAGATGCCATCACGGACCCAAGCATCGCTGTAGTCGCCGTGCACCGTGACGGCTGTGCTGGCCGGCATCAGGCCGGAGATGGGGTGCTGGCGCGCCAGAAAAACACGATCCAGCTGCGCATCGAGCTGGATCAGAGCTGGTGGTGCCGTTGTCAGGCTGGTCTTCATCGGTCAGATTCTCTCGGGTCAGCCGTCCCCCCCATGAGCAGCGCGGTCCGTTCGAACCAGCGCCGCCAGGTGCTGAGTCTCCCCATCGATGCCTGCAGCGATGTGCTGGAGGCCGCGCTGGCGCTGCACCGCCATGGTGGCGGCCAGCTCGTCACCCTCAACGCTGAGATGACGATGACCGCCCTTGAGCGGCCGGAACTGGAGCAGGCCATCCGCCAGGCCGACCTGGTGATCCCCGATGGTGCCGGTGTGGTGTGGGCCCTGCGTCGCCAGGGGGTGTGGGTCCGGCGCAGCCCTGGAATCGAATTGGCCCATGACCTGCTGGCCCACAGCGCTCGTCAGGGGTGGCGCGTGGCCCTGGTCGGTGCCTCACCAGAAGTCATGGACACCCTGGTGGAGCGCCTGCCCCAGCAGCACCCCGGCCTGCAGCTGGTCATGGCCCTGCACGGCTACCAGCCCGCTGAGGTCTGGCCTGAACTGGAGCGTCAGCTGCTGGCCTTGCAGCCGGATCTGGTGCTCGCTGCCTTGGGAGTACCGCGCCAGGAAACCTGGATCGCCAGGCTCCGCCGTGGTCAGCCCGGCCTGTGGATGGGGGTCGGGGGCAGTTTTGATGTCTGGTCAGGCCAAAAGAAAAGGGCCCCACGCTGGATGGGAACCCTGCAAATCGAATGGCTCTACCGGCTGCTTCAAGAGCCCAGACGCTGGCGGCGCATGCTCTCCCTGCCGAAATTTGCGCTGGCGGTGATCAGCGGAAGCCGACCGAGGCCTGCCACACAAAAGCCAACAGGAGGAAGAACACCGGGATGAGCGGAAGGATGTCCACCAGGGGGCCGAAGGCGCGGTAAGCCTCGGGAAGCTGGGCCATCAGGGGCAAAACAGCGTTCACCATCGCGTTCGCAACCATGCAGTCGCTGGACGCTACCACGTGTGAGCGGCAGGGGAGCCGGGCTCCCAGGGAGCGAAACGCTCTGAAAAGACCCCATCACCGATGGCCTGCCCCATGGCGGTGGTGAAGCGAACCAGCTGGGTGATGTTGTGCAGGCTCAGCAGGGTCAGCCCCAGGATTTCATCGCTCTTGAGCAGATGGTGCAGGTAGGCGCGCGTGTGATGGCGGCAGCAGTAACAGGGACAGCTGGGGTCCAGGGGTGTGTGGTCTTCCCGGAAGCGGGCGTTTTTGAGATTCCAACGCTCCCCCCCCACCAGGGCCGCACCGTGACGCCCCAAACGGGTGGGCAGGACGCAATCAAAGAGATCAATGCCGTGGGCCACCGCCTGGGCCATCTCCGGGAGCGTGCCCACGCCCATCAGATAGCGAGGCTTGTGCTCGGGCAGCAGCGGCGTGCACCAGCGCACCACCTCATGCATGGCCGCAGCGGGCTCACCGACGCTGACACCACCGATGGCGCAGCCCGGCAGATCAAAACCAGCCACCACTCGGGCCGACTCGCGGCGGAGGTCTTCAAAGACTCCCCCCTGAACGATGCCGAAGAGGGCCTGATCGGCCCGCTGATGCGAACTGGCGCAGCGCTCAAGCCAACGATGGGTGCGGCCGCAGGCCTCGCGCACATCCTCATGGCTGGCTGGGTAGGGCGGACACTGGTCAAAGGCCATGGCCACATCGGCCCCAAGCTGCCCTTGGATGGCCATGGCCCGCTCAGGCGTCAGCTCAACCACGGCCCCATCCCTGGGGGACTGAAAGGTGACGCCACGCTCTTTGATCGCGTTGAGGCTGGCGAGCGAAAAGACCTGAAAGCCGCCGGAATCGGTAAGCATCGGGCCATCCCAACCCATGAACTGATGCAGACCGCCAGCCGCGGCGACGATGCCCTCACCAGGCTGCAGGTGCAGATGGAACGTGTTGGAGAGGACCATCTGCGCTCCGGTGCTGCGCAGCTGCTCGATGCTGATGCCCTTCACCGTGGCCGCGGTACCCACCGGCATGAAGCGGGGCGTGTCCACCACACCGTGGGGGGTATGAAAACGGCCCACCCGAGCACCGGTGTTGGCGCAGCGCTGCAATAGCTCAAAGCGGAAGGGAGCAGCCGACTGACTCAAAGCACGGTGGAATGACGCTTCACCCTATGGCGCCCTCCAGGATGGGCTCAGTCGCGTTGGCGCTGAGATGCCTCGCTGGTGGCCTGACCTGGCAGGCAGCTGGATCTTCTACAGCACCCTGCCAGCACTGCCTGGGGCGACGCCGCGCTTTGCGCGCATCGCCCGTTTTGCCCCCTGGCTTGGGCTGGTGATCGGCGGCGGCCAGGCCACGCTCTGGTGGTTGGGCCAGCAGCTGGGTCTGCCGCCTGCCGCCTGCACGGCCCTGGTGCTGGGCTTTGGGCTGTTGCTCAGCGGAGGACTGCACCTCGATGGCGTCATGGACACCGGCGATGGCCTGGCAGCTGGGCCGCGCCAGCTCGAGGCCATGGCCGACAGCCGCATCGGCGCCAGTGGTCTGGTGGCGGCGCTGCTGGTGCTGCTGCTCAAGGCCGCTGCCTTGCTCAGCTTGGGGCCACTGGCGCCAGCACTGCTGATCTGGAGTGCGGTATGGGGGCGGATTGCCCCGCTGCCCGCCATGGCCTGGTTTCCTTACTTGCGAGCGGAAGGCAGCGCTGCGTTTCATCGCCAGCAGCAACGTGCGCTGCCGCAGGAATTGGTGCCTGCAGCGGTGCTGGTGGCCCTGCTCGCTGTTCTCTGCCTTGGCAGCCAGGCCAGCGCTGAGCGAACCGCGGGCCTGGTGGCAGGTCTGTCGGGATTGCCCCCCGCGATCTTGGTGCCGCTTGAACTGGGCCGCCGGCTGGGCGGCCACACAGGTGACAGTTATGGCGCCTGCGTGGAGTGGACAGAAGCGCTGACGCTGTGGTGTGGCTGGTTCAGCTGGTGGCTGCTGCATTGAGCGGGAGACTCAACACAAACGCATTGCCGCAGGCAGCCAGTTCAGGCGCCAGCTGGGAGGCGGGCACCACTAATTCGAGCCTGCCACCGAGGGCCTCAGCCTGATCGCGGGCCAGGGCGAGCCCCAGTCCCGTACCGCTCAAACCAGCACCACGTTCACCGCGCTCACCGCGCTGGAAGATGCGCTTGCGCTCTTGAGGAGCAATGGCCGGACCGCTGTCCCAAACCGCAAGGTGCAGCATCCCCTTGTCCTGGAGGCACCACAGCCCCAAATCACCGCTGGCATCGCTGTAGCGGAAAGCATTTTCAAGCAGGTTGGCCAGGATCTCGGCCACCGATGCAGCCGCCAGCTTCACCTCAGGCAGGGCCGCTGGGGGACACCAGCGCCTGCCCTGAAGACTGGCCGTGGCTGCCGCCCGAGCCAGCAGCGGCTGGAGCCGGGGTTGCAGCGGCTCGCTCTGATCAGCCGCAAGCGCTGGAGGCAGCAGGAGTGGCGCTTCGGCGGCACCATCACCAGGCAGGGCCGGAGCCGATTCGCTCTGAGTAAGGGCATCGAGATAGCGATCCAGGGCCAGCTCCTCCTCCAACAGGTGTTCCACCAGTTCGCGGCGGGTATCACCAGGCTCAACACGACGCAGCAACAACTGGGTGAAGGTGCGCAAGGCCGCCAGAGGGTTGCGCATCTGGTGCACCAGCAAGGAACGCTGGCGTCGCTCCTGCTCCAGCTGGCCTTGCAGGCGCTGCTGCTCGAGATCCAGCAACAAGGCATCGCTGAGCAGTAGTGCAGCCCCTTGCAATCGCGCCCGCAGGGCATCGGACCAGGGCTCGGCGCTGCTGTCGACCCGCAGGGCACCGACAATTGCAGCCTCGCGCCGCAGCGGCAGCCAGCGCCGCTGTTGATCAGCCAGCAACAACGGATCACCGCTGGCAACAGGCTCAAGCCGGGCGGTCCGCTCTGGCCAGGCCTGAATCAACTGCAGCTGCAGCTCACCGGAGGCCGAGGGCAGGGCCACATAGACACCGAGACCAACCAGCTGAGCGCAATCGCTGAACTGGTTGAGCTGTTGCGCGACCAGATGGCGGAAGCGTGGCGAGATCATCGGCCGCGTGCCAATCGGCAAGTTGGCGCCCCCAGCCAAAAGGGCCTTGCCAAATTCGGAGAAAGTCTTAAGATCAGTGTTACGACCAATACTTCACAGTCCCGGGGCACTGGTCCTGTGGAGCTGGTTCCATCAAGCACCGTGGCTTTTCTGGCACTTCCCTGCTGGAAAGGCTACAGCAGGGGTAGTTCAAACCCCCTGCGTCCCTCGTTACGACGGTAACGACGATCGGTGGAGCCAACCTCCCAGCCTTGGATTCATTGAATCCATGTTCCGGTCGACAAGACGTATGGGCGCTGCAGGGATACCTGCGCCTGAGCCGAAGCCGCTGACGCCTTGCGCCAGCGGGGGGCTTGTCCTGTCCGATCCACCCACCCCGGAGCTGGGGTCCTGCCATGTCGAAGAAGAGAAAGCGCATCAGCCGCCGCCGTCTGGCGGGTCAGCGTGTGCTGGCCCATGTCCCGACCTTCAACCTTGAAACCGGCGAACACAAGCCGGTCACTGCGGCACGCCGCTACATCGCCGAGTCCCATCTCGTGGCTCCGGCGCTGATCAACGTGCGACGCAACGAGCACACCACCGATCGCTTTTTCTGGGGCGAAAAGGGGCTCTTCAGCGCTCAGTACGCCGAGGAAAACCACTTCCTCTTCCCCTCGCTGCGCTCGATTGTCGATTCAGTCGGCGAAGAGACGATCTTCGCGGGCCTCGAAGCGATCGCCGATGACTGGGAGGAGATGGAGGAGTACGAGTACGCCTTCGTTTGAATCCGGCTCGCTCAGCTGACGCTGCCCCGATTCATCAAGCCCAAGCCGTCGAGGAACTGGGCCATGTGCTGCACGGCCTCAGGGCCGATGGTGTGGCCGCCGCTGACGATGTGGCATTCCACCCGTCCTCCAGCAGCAGCCACCTTGCTGGCGATGGCCTCCGCGGCGGCAACCGGTACGACCTGATCGTCGCGGCCATGCAGAACCAGTAAGGGGACATCCATGGTTCCCTCTGGGCTCCAGCCCGGATGGGGGTAACCGCTGCAAGCAATCACAGCGGCGCATGGTCTGGCCATGGCTGTTTCCAGCGCCATCGCTGCGCCCTGGGAAAAACCCAGCACCACCACCGCCTCGTTGCCGGCCTTGGCCAGAGCCCCATCGAGGCGCTGTCCCAAGTCGGCCACTGCTGCCGGAATGCCAGGCCATCCAGGGGCATTGAGGTCGTACCACTGACGCGCGCCTCCGCCTGCAGGATGGGCATCAGGCGCCTCAAGGGCGATCGACGTGACGGCCTCATCGGATGGGGCCATGGCCTCGATGAGGGCCTGCGCGAGGGGCAAAAGGTCATCACCGCTGGCACCCCAGCCGTGCAGAAGGATTAGATGCAAGGTCTTGGGGGAGAAGTCCGCCCCATACCATCAGAGATTGGCCATCCCCGTCCATGGCCGCCTGCTACCTGATCAAAAGCCCATGGCCCGTCTGGCACTGCTGAGTGTGTCCAACAAGGAAGGGCTGGAGCCCCTGGCGCGTGCCCTGGTGGAGCGCCACGGTTTTCAGCTGCTCTCCAGTGGTGGCACGGCGCAATGCATTGCTGCCGCTGGATTGCCCGTCACGAAGGTGGCCGAACACACCGGAGCACCGGAAATCCTGGGGGGCCGTGTCAAGACGCTTCACCCCCGCGTCCATGGCGGCATCCTGGCCCGCCCAAGCGAAGCAGCCGACCAGGCGGATCTCGAGGCGCAGCAGATCCCCCCGATCGAGCTGGTGGTGGTGAACCTCTATCCCTTTGAGGCCACCATTGCCCAGCCGGATGTGCGCTGGGAGGACGCCATTGAAAAGATCGACATTGGCGGGCCGGCCATGGTGCGCGCGGCCGCCAAGAACCACGCCCACGTCAGTGTGCTGACCAGCCCTGAGCAGTACAAACGGCTGCTCAACGCCCTCGACGCCGGTCCAGTGCCCCTTGAGCTGCGCAAGCAACTGGCCCTGGAGGCCTTCCAGCACACGGCCGGCTACGACCGCGCCATCAGCACCTGGCTGGGGCAACAGCTCCAAGGAGACGCAGCCGAGGGTTCGGCCACAACGCTGGAACTGGCCTTACCGCTGCGCCAAAGCTTGCGCTACGGCGAGAACCCCCACCAAAGCGCGGGCTGGTTCAGCAGCAGCAATGGCTGGGGCGGGGCCCAACAACTGCAAGGCAAAGCCCTGAGCTACAACAATTTGCTCGACCTTGATGCTGCCCAGGCGGCGGTGGAACGCTTCCCCGCAGCAGAAGGCCCTGCAGCGGTGGTGATCAAGCACACCAACCCCTGTGGCGTCGCCACCGGCAACAGCTGCGCCGAGGCCCTCGCCCGAGCCATCGCCGCTGATCCGGTCTCCGCCTTTGGAGGGATCATCGCTCTGAACCAGACCCTGGACGCAGCCGCCTGCGCCAGCTTGGAGGGGCTGTTTCTTGAATGCATCGTCGCGCCCAGCATCAGTGCAGAAGCCCGCGAGCAGCTCGCTGCCAAGACCAACCTGCGCCTGTTGGAGCTCCCCAGCCAGGCCAGCGCCCAGGCCAGCCGGCAGCACCTGCGCTCGATCCTCGGTGGGGTGTTGGTGCAGGATCGCGATCAAAGCGCCGATGAGCCTGAGGCATGGCAGGTCGCGACGGAGCGCCAACCAGAGCGCGATGAGCTGGAGGATCTGCGCTTTGCCTGGCGCGTGGTCCGCCATGTGCGCTCCAACGCCATCGTCGTCGCCAAAGCCGGTCAGAGCCTGGGGGTGGGCGCCGGTCAGATGAACCGGGTGGGATCAGCGGAGATCGCTCTAGCGGCAGCTGGGGATGGTGCCCGTGGTGCCGTGCTCGCCAGCGATGGCTTCTTCCCCTTTGATGACACGGTCAAGCTGGCCACCAGCCGCGGAATCCGCGCTGTGATTCAGCCAGGAGGCAGCAAGCGGGATGCGGATTCGATTGCTGCCTGCAACGCTGCAGGGGTGGCCATGGTGCTGACCGGGCGACGCCACTTCCTGCACTGAACCGGCGGCCCGGTAGCGTCGCCTGATCCGACCCCGATCCGATGCCCGAGGCTCTGGTCTTCAATCTCAATTTCCTGCATCCGCTCCTGATGTGGGCGTTGCTCGCTGGCTCCGGCTACGCCCTCTACCTGGGCATCAAGGCCAAGAAAACCAGAACCGCTTCTGCAGAGGAGCGGAAGGAGCTGATCAAAGGGAAGTTCGCCCAGCGGCACTACCTCATCGGCAGCGGGGTGCTGGCCGTGATGGTGCTCGGCACCCTCGGCGGTATGGCGGTCACTTACCTGAACAACGGCAAGCTGTTTGTCGGCGCCCACCTGCTGGCGGGCCTGGGCATGACAGGCCTGATCGCCTTGGCGGCCTCCCTCTCGCCACTGATGCAGCGCGGCAATCTGATCGCGCGCAAAGCCCATGTCGGGCTCAACATGCTCGTGATGACACTGTTCCTGTGGCAAGCCGTCAGCGGCATGCAGATCGTCAACAAGATCTGGACCAGCCGCTAACGCCCTGAGGCCAGCTCAGAACAAGGCACGGCGGCGCGGAGGGCAACTCAGGCCGGCATGGGCGTGAAAGTCTTCCTGCACTTTCCATGTCAGCCGCCGTGACACCTGGCGCACGATCTGGCGGAGCAGATGATCGCCGCTGGACTGAACCAGGGATTCAGGCAAAACGCCGATGAAGGCTGGCAGGCGAATCGCCACGGCCAGATCGAGATCCCACTGCACCAAGGTGTGCTCCTGCTCGGGGCGCAGTTGCAAGGAGGCCTGAAAATCAACGGCATAAACCTCGGCCACCCCATCGCTGCTGGGGTCGTCAAGGGTCTCAATGCGATAAACGCTCTGCTGCTGGGGCAGCAGTTCCAGAGCGATGGTGGGCTCCAGCTCAAAGCCAAAGTTGCCAAAACGACCCAGGGTGAGGCGATAGCCGTTGCATCCCAGTGGCATCACCTGCATCGGCGCAGCACAACGGCCGAACCAGCCCTGATGGGCATCGAGGTACTCCGAAACCTGCGCCACCGGGGCACGCATCTCCATCACATCCGCAAAGCGGCTGGAATAGGTCCGCAGAGCGCCGTCACCCATGGGACGACGCGGATCTCGCGGCAAGCGGCAGGGAAGCGTCAGTGTCACAGCGACCGATCAGTCCCATGTCAGGCGGCCAATGTAACGGAGCATTAAGCCCCGGTTTGTGCCTCTGCACTCACCTCGAGCGGTTGGTCGGCAGCAAGGGACAGCAGACGATCAATCACCCCCTCCACGACCCGATCCGGCGTGGATGCCCCTGAGGTGATCCCGATCCGCAACTGACCTTGAGGCAGGAATGGGGCCATGCGGGTGAGGTCCTGACCGAGGGGCTTGTGCTCAACGCTGTTGTCAGGTCCGATGCGCTCCGGCGCATCGATATGGACGGAAGCGATGCCCCGGCTGATCGCGATCTCCTGGAGATGGGTGGTGTTGGAGGAGTTGTAACCACCGATCACCACCATCAGATCAAGCGGCTCATCCACCAGCGAGAACATGGCGTCCTGGCGCTCCTGGGTTGCATCACAGATGGTGTTGAACGCCAGGAAGTGGTCATTGATCGCATCGGGGCCATAACGGCGCAGCAGGGTGCGTTCAAACAAACGACCGATCTCCTCGGTTTCACTTTTGAGCATCGTGGTCTGGTTGGCCACGCCAATCCGCGCCAGGTCTCTGTCAGGGTCGAAGCCAGGAGAGGTGGCCCCTGCAAAGCGTTGCAGGAAGGTGTCGCGATCACCCTGGCCCAGGATGTAATCGCAGACCAACTGCGCCTCTTCCAGGTCCAGAACAACCAGATAGGTCCCGGCAAAAGAACTGGTGGCCAGGGTCTCCTCATGCTTCACCTTGCCGTGAATCACCGAGGTGAAGGAGTGCTTCTTGTGGCGCTCCACGCTGTTCCACACCTTGGAGACCCAAGGACAGGTGGTATCAACGATGTGGCACCCCCGCTCGTTGAGCAACTGCATCTCCTGCACCGTCGCACCGAATGCCGGCAGGATCACCACATCACCGCTCTCCACCTCCGAGAAATCCTTGACGCCCTCGTCCACCGCAATGAAGAGCACATCCATCTCACGCAAATGGGCATTCACCGAGGGGTTATGAATGATTTCGTTGGTGATCCAGATGCGCTCGGTGGGGTAGTGACGGCGGGTTTCATAGGCAATGGCAACCGCTCGTTCCACGCCCCAGCAAAAGCCGAAAGCCTCCGCCAGCCGGATCGTGACGCGGCCCTCTACCAGGACATAGCCGTTGTCACGGATGCTCTGGATCAGATCGCTTTTGTAGGCCTCTTCCAGGCTGCCAGCCACCTCTTCCGCGCGGCCGAAGCCCCGACGGTTGTAACGCTCAGAGTGGTGCAGGGAACGCTTGAACGCGCGGGTATCCATGGCGAAGACGCTGCACCGGTCCGGACCAATCTATGGGTCATGCAGCCATAAAAAAGCACCCGCCCAAAGGCGGGTGCCAGCGAACGCAACAGCACTCAGCTGCTGAATGGCTCAGCTCACTTGGCCGAAGCGAAATCGGGATAGGCCTCCATGCCGTGCTCACCGATATCAAGACCTTCGATCTCTTCTTTCTCCGTCACGCGGATCCCACCGAAGAGGCCACCGATGATCTGCCAGGCGATCCAGCAGGTGATCAAGGTCCAGATGGCGTAAGCAGCGCAACCGACGGCCTGGATACCCAGCTGGCTGATGCCGCCACCATTGAGCAGGCCGATGCCAGCAGAACCGGGATCCATGCCGTCGACGCCCCAAAGGCCGATGACCAGAGTTCCCCAGATGCCACAGACACCGTGAACAGAGAACGCACCAACAGGGTCATCGATTCCTGCTGAGTCAAGGGCCGCCACGGAGAAGACCACAATGATGCCGCCGACGGCACCAGCAACCCAGGAGCCCACCAGCGTCATGTTGCCGCAACCGGCGGTGATGCTGACTAGGCCGGCAAGGATGCCATTGATGATCATGGTCAGGTCCGGCTTGCCTGAAGTCATCGTTGACACAATGGTTGCAGCGATGGCACCACCGGCAGCAGCCAGGGTGGTGGTCACAGCGACGTAGGGCACGTACTGGTCCATGGCCAGCTCCGAACCAGGGTTGAAGCCGTACCAGCCGATCCACAGGATCAGGGCACCAAGGGTGGCGATGGCCATGTTGTGACCGGGAATCGCCTGGGGGCGGCCTTCAACAAACTTGCCGATGCGGGGACCCAGCAGCATGGCTCCAACAAGTCCAGCCCAAGCGCCAACGGAGTGGACGATGGATGATCCAGCAAAGTCAATGAAGCCCAGTTCGCTCAACCAGCCGCCGTTCCACTGCCAAGAACCGGAAATGGGGTAGATGATCGCGGTCAGCACAAGCGCGAAGACCACAAACTCGCCGAACTTGACGCGCTCGGCAACGAGACCGGAAACGATGGTGGCGGCGGTGCCAGCGAAAGCAGCCTGGAAGAGGAAATCAACCGTCGGCACCAGCGCAGCTTCTTCCACCATCTCTGGAGTCACCGCTGGGTCAAAGAACAGTCCGGCGAAATAGAACCAACCGTTGTCACCATTGCCGTACATCAGCGAATAGCCGATGAACCAGTAGGCCGTCACCGCCAAGGCGAAGACGAAAAGGTTTTTGGCGAGAATGTTGACTGCGTTTTTCTGACGACACATCCCGGCTTCCACCATGGCGAAGCCGGCGTTCATGAAGATCACCAGGATCGTTGCAATGAACAACCAGAGGTTGTTGGCCAGGAACGCTGCATTGAGCTCAGGAAGCTCAGCTGCCTTGGCAGAGAGGTTGAACACCCCCAGACCGAACAGAGCAACTGGCACGCAGGCCAGCCAGGTAAGGGAGTGGGTTGAGGAGAGTCCGCGCACCTTGCTCAGCAGAAGCTGAGGAGCTTCAAGCAGGGTGGCCTCCCGCAGGGTCCGCGGGCGAGGCCGCGGCAAGGGTTGGGCAGTCATGAAAAAAGCAAGCAGTCAACAGACGGATCACCGCCATGGAGGAAATCTGTTCACTGGAGCGCGCATGGACTGTTTGCGTTGATACAAAAACTGGCATCAGTCGCCTGAAAGACGACGCCTTCGCGCCTGGATTGAAGGAAAAGCGGTAGCTAATCGATACCGAATTCAGAACTCATCAAGCCAATCTCACAAAATGTTCACAATGAACATCAGAAACACGCTATAGATGGTGCGGAAAGACAAAACGTTGGAAGCGACGCCCCAGGGCCCTGTCGTTTCGGAAGTAGCCCACCGCACGGCGAAGCAACGCTCTTTCCCTTGAAGCGGTTCTCCCCCTTCTTGGCCCATCACCATGACCAAATTGCAATTCCTCGGCGTCAGCTACGACCCCACCCATCGCGAGCAGCCAGACACCACCCCCGTTGAGCACACCTATCGGGGACAACAGTTCGCAGCACCTCTGCGCCATGAGGCTGCTGCAACAACTCAGACCAAGACGCTTTATTACCGCGGCCGTGCCTATCAACGGCGCGTAGCCGAAGCAGCAGCCCAAGTCCAGGCCAACTGAGACAGCGCGCAATCTGACATTCCGTCACGGTTGTTACGCCTCATTGATGCTCCTGAGACTCCAATGGTCTTAGGAGCTTTGGATGAGCCCATGGACCTGACGCTGGCCTGCCTGGGCACCACCTATCGGCTGATGCCCCATTCGGCGTTGGGAATGCTCTGGCTGCAGACCCACTTTGAAGATGAACACTGGGAACTTCTGAGCTTGGGCGGGATTCAACTGGAAGCGGACTGCGCTGATGAGCTCTGCAGTGATGCCACCGAAGCTGGCGTCGCGATCAGCCGGCTTGCCGCTGCTGCACCGGCAGCACCCTCTCAAACAACACCGCATCAGGCCTGAAGCGGAACTGACACGGCAGCACCTCCACACCAGCCTCAATGGCCTGGCGGAACAACTCGCCGTACCGAGGGTCAGCACTGTCACCTGGTGCGAACGCATCCACATCGTCACGGCTGATGCAGGGGAGCAGCACAGCTCGCGCTTCGCTCAGTACCCCCACAAGCTCGATGAGGTGCTTCTGGCCCCGCTCGGTCACGGTGTCGGGAAATAACGCCAAGCGATCCGCGCTCCAGGTGGTGTTCTTGACTTCGACGTAGATCGGCCTGGGATCAAGGGCATCCGCCGGCGGGCTCAGCAGCAGGTCGATACGACTGCGTCGCTCGTGGCCATAGGGGACCTCAGCACGGATGGAGGCCACCGGCCCCAGCCATGGCTCCAGCAAGCCGGCCTCCACCGTGGCGCGGATCAGCTTGTTCGGCAGCGCCGTGTTCACCCCAGCCCAGCAAGTCCCTCCGCCAGCAGCGGGCACTTCGGCCTGCTCCCAGGTGTAGGCCAACTTGCGCTTGGGCGATGGATCGTGGCGCAGCCGCACTCGCTGCCCCGGGTGCAACACCCCGATCATGGGACCTGTGTTGGCGCAATGGGCGGTGACGAGCTGACC
>CENU01167580.1_pt1 | contig 14920 bp, 24 predicted proteins | sample 361331 | NCBI WGS metagenome assembly CENU01 (sample SAMEA2619766, study PRJEB7988) | marine metagenome | isolation source: saline water (ENVO:00002010), including
GATGTGTCATGCTCGTATGGATTACAAGTTAATGTAATATACGGTTTATCTAATGCTGGTTTAACACTCATAATTATAATGCTCCATCATGAAATTTACCATCTTTAATACTTGCTTCAAATGATTCCCAAAGTTTTTTAAATCGTAACTCTGTAAGGTGTTTTAGTCCTAACAATTGATTTTGCAAGTTATCACAATCTTTAGCATTTAAAGTCATTTCATCTGTTGCATGATAAATTAAATCAATATCATCTACAGTATGCCAAGCTTCCATTATATCTGCTTCTAAATCAAATCTGTTTTTCATTTTGTTTATCTTCATATTGAGTCAATAATTTTCCAACTGATAACTGTGTCGGCAATAAATGAACGCCAAGCAGCCTTGTCTATACACCAACAAACAATCTGAGCAGATTCTGGTCTCTGGGATTCTACTGTTGTATCAATACCATTTTTTTTCAAAATATCTGGGTGTAATGTACAAGGCATTACCCTAATTTCTTCAGTTGTGATTTTCTTAAATGTTACCTCAACACCAGTTTGACTCTGTGTAAGAGCTTCGATTAATCTTTGTTTTTCACTTTTTTCCATGTTTAACTCCAGCAATATTTTTTGATTTGTTCTTCACTAAATCGGTCTTTGAGGGGAAATATTTCTGATATCACTTTTGCACATTCCATTGCGATATCCATATGTTCCCTTTGAGTTCCATTTTCGGCTCTCAATTCTACATAATGAATCCAACTCCTTAAAGTTCCATTCATATACATTTTACTTACGGTACAACCTTCTGGAAGAACTGACCGAGCTTGTTCTTTTGCAATACCATTTTCAATTGCCCATTTATATGCATCTTTTGAAACTTTTATAACTTCTTGTTGTTTCACATCCCACATATCTTGTATCGATTGAGGGGCTGCATCAATAGAATTTTGTCTATTTTTAGGGTCTTGTAATCTTGCACCTCTTCGAACAAAAGATAAGTCTTCTGTTGGGTCGGCGTATCTTTGACTAAATTCTTGAAATGAAAATGAACGATGTCTGAGCATTTGTCTTGCAATGTCTCTAGTCGTTTCGATTTCCATGCATACATTTACCATTTCAAAAGGAGACCAATGTTGATTTTTAATCAAGTATTTTATCAACTTAGATGAATTTTCCATATTCTCTTGACCACTAGGATTACTTACTTTTGCACAGTAAGCAACTAATGTTTCAAGATTTCCGTTTGATATACTTTTGATGGGTTCATGTAGTTTTGAGTAAGAGAATAATTTAACTTTCATCTTCTTCCTTTTTCACCACTTCATTCCATTTAGCTTTAGTTTTTTCCGATACAGCAAACTTTTCTGATTGAATATCAGCGTAGTCCTGTAAAACTTCTTCATCAGAGGGTTGAACTCCTTGTAAAGATTTCAACCTCTGTTTTATTTCTTTTCGTGTCATGATGTAGCACCGGCTAAAAATTTAGCACGTTCCTCTGCTTTCTTTTCGTTGATAAAAAATTGTGTGGTAACTTCTGGGCCACCAGAACGAGACCACGGCGAAGCGAAGTCAATTAGTTTGACTTCATACCCCCAATTATGTTTTCTCCATATAAGTGGACGCATCTTTACGATAGCGTTACGAGAATAATTTTTAAGGGTTAGGGTCTTCTCTTTTTTGGACATTGGTAATTTCCTCATGTTTCCTCACTTCAATTTGATTCATTTCTGCCTTTAGGTTATTAGAAACCAAAAAGCACATTAATATTAATCCCACTACTCCTACAAGGATAACACCAGAAAGGACATTAACCATGTAAGAGCAATTACTCATGAGACTAGTTCTTCGGGTAGTAAATCTGGATAAGTTTCTCTGACTAACCTTTCCGTAAGTCCAGAAACTTTCATTTTTTTATTGATAATCTTACATAAGATGTCTGACTCTCTTTTTGGAATAATTTCTAACACATTAATTAGAATATTTTCTGCTCTTTCATTTGAAAGATTATTCCCTTCAATATCATACAACCTATCTATCATAAACATCTGTTTTTCCAACTGAGTAGATGACAATCCATCTGGGTCATCACATACCTTATATTTGGGTGCAGATTTTACTTTATACTTTATAGATTTATCAAACATATTCTTCAATATAGATTTGAACTGAGGACGCTCATTATCCAAAAGGATTTGTTGTTTTTCTTTTACAGATTTAGTATCTGCGATTTCGTCAAAAATTTCGTGAATTAACTTCATATTTCTTCTCTTTAAAATCATGGATTTCTTCCATCAAAAGTATCATCCTATTCTTTATAAAATAATCAAACACCTTTGACATGTCTCCAATCGGTTGTTTATTATATTCGTCCAGAATTTCTGTTTCCATTGATTCTGGTACAAACGACAAGTCTACTAAGGTTTCGTTACGTTTATAATTACGCAACATATTTGCATCACAAAAGTCTTCTGGGTTTCGATTTATATCTAACCAATCTGACATTTTTTTCTTCACCAGAGGTTTCTGCCTCTGTTCACTCACAAAAACATCATCTGGGGAAAGAAAGTTAGGTACACCATCACCCCTATCGCCACGAATTATGTGTTCTCTGATATATTTATAAGGATTATCAGTTGTCAAAAACTTTTTAAGAATTGGACTATACTGTTTAACATTTGGATATCTCTGTAACTGTTTAAAATCCTTATCACTGGAGATTATGATAGTTTTCTCGTACTTTGAATAATGTTTTACCAAAACACCGATAACATCATCAGCTTCTGCTCGATGTACCTCAATTATTTTGTATGGAAAAACTTCACGCAAATCATTTTTCATTTGCGTAATAGTATTAAAGATAAGATTCCAATCAAAGTTAGACGATTCTCTGGTCTTTTTTCTCCCCGCTTTGTAGTAAGGAAAAATGTCTTTTCTCCAGAAGTTTTTGTTGTCACAACAAAGTATAACATTTCCATACTCATCCGAAAATCTTTTCTTCACGCTTCGAATACTATTCAAGATCATGTGACGAACAAGATTTTCGTCCATTGTCTCTTGATAATTATTCATCTGAACCATAAGGTTCGATATCACCACTTGGTTTAAGTCTATTAAAATCATAACGATTACTCGCTTGTTTGAACGTAATTATATTTATAATACACTACTTAGGTTCAAATGTCAAGCTCTTCTTCCACTTTTTCGAAAACTTTTTCTACTTTCACACGATTGAACATGGTTTCATTGTGTTTACTATATTCATTATATTGATGAGTTTTTACAGTTCCTGTAAAATGAAAACACTGACCAATATGTTCGTGATTCAATTCATCTAGAAGGTCTGAGAAAAATGCTCCAAACTTACCAGAACGTGTTTCAAACTTGTAGATGTGACGTTCCCCATAATGGGTATTAACTCTTTTACACTCAACTAGTTTTACGAAAAACTTTGCTCTTTCGTGTTCTTTTCCGATAAACTTATTAAGGTCTATTTTTTCATTTTCCATAATTTAACTCTCTATAAACCACTGAGGGATTTCACGTTTTGTCCATTTCATTTTAAACCGTTTTTGTTTGGTTTTGTAAAAAAGACGATAAGATTTTATCGGGTCATCGATAAACATACATTCTGGATTAGACTTCATTGCAAGTTTGAATGGAGTCATAGGAATATGTGGAATGTTTTTTGGTGGAACAGACAAAAGTTCCATCAATAATGTTTCCGTACTGTGAACTTTTTCATATCTATATTGATACTCAATACATAATGCATACCAATGGTCGTAATGCCAAGCATAATTTGAAAGAGATTCCATAGTCCATAATGTTGAAGGGTGACTTGGATGTACAGCCTTATATAAAGTATTTTCTATATTCTTATTTGGATGAACCCAATAGTCAACCATTCGTTTTCCAGATTTTGATAGTTTTTTTGTTTTTGCACCATCAAGTATTCTGTGTGCAGTGGAGAGCATCTGGGCACTCTCAACAATCATTTTCACTACATGTTTGTCGCACTGTTCCTGTGCGGCTACAATAGGATTTTCATTTATAGCAAATATATTCATGTTGCTTTCCCTAACTTATACTACATCATACCAAATCTAGGCACTTTTGTCAAGCAAATATTTACAAATATAGTAAGAATCTACTATATCTGACACTGGATTTCCTATTTTTTGTGATTTTATCTGAAATTCTTCTTGAAGGTTTGTCGATGTCTCTTCAAGAAATGAAGAAAACATCAATTCTTTGTTTGCATTTCCTTTACCAGACGCAAACTTTTTAATAGAAGATGGTGAAACCAATTCATAATCCAATTCTGCTTGCCAAAGCTTCCATTTTAGTAGTCCACAATTCTCGGCAATATGAAATACCTTTCCTGTTGAACCATAACTATAATCTTCTAGTGCCACTTCTTCTATTTCATGTTTTAAAAGAATATCTATAGCCCAATCAGAGATAAAGTCATACCTCTCTTCTGGACATGAGTATTCTGTCAAATTACTTTGACCATCAATATTATTTTTTTGATAATCTGAATATTTTTTTGTATTACTTAAAAAGTATACTTTGCAGTTCTTAAATTTGAAGTTTTCAACTTCCCCTTCATATACGCAAACTGAAGGGGAAGTCAGGCTGTAATCAATACCACCTATTCTTCTTCCCAATCGACATCCCATAGATCACCTTCTCCATCATTATCGTGATCTATATAGTCTTCTATTTTTTCACCACAAGAAGGGCAGTATTTTATAACTTCCTCTTCTTCTTCGAAAATTACTAAAAACTGAGAACCACAATAATGACATTCGGTTTTTTCTATGTCGGGCATTTTCAACTCCTTTGTTGTCCCTCTCAACCTATTTAGAGTCTTAAAATTCTTAAAACCTTCGTTTAAAGGGTTATGCACATACCTCACAATCTACTTCTGCGAGACCTTTGTACGCATCTTGCCAATCACCCTTCAACCCAGCAACTTCATATTCTGTTACTCTGTTCTCAAAAAAGTTGGTATGATCAGCACCGTTAAGAATCCATTCTAACCAAGGAAGTGGGTTATCTTTTACTTTAAATACAGTTTTCATTCCCAACTGAAGTAAACGCCTATCGGTTATATATCTGATATACTGTTTTACTTCCTTAGAACTTAGACCTTCGATTTCTCCCATTGCATAAGTTAAATCTACGAACTTATCTTCAAGGTCAACAGACAGTTCTGCCATTTCGTAAATTTTTGTTTTAAACTCATCATTTACAATTTTAGGATGTTCACCACAGAATTGTCTAAACACTTTTGACATTCCTTCAACATGCATTGATTCGTCACGAATAGACCATTCTACAACTTTCCCCATTCCTTTCATTTTTCCATATCTTTGAAAATTCAATAACATTACAAAAGATGCAAAGAGAGCAACTCCTTCATTGAATACAGATTTTGCAACTGCAAGACCTAAACCGTTGATGGTAGAAACATCTGAATCAGTCATGAAATCGACTTTATCAGTCATTTCGGAGTACTCAAGAAATGAATGAAATTCACTATCGGGCAAACCTAAAGTATCATTTAAAAGTGCATAAGCTCTTTGATGTATTGCTTCTCTTGTTGCAAAAGAACCAAGCATATTTCTAACTTCGTTATTTTTAAATTTTGGAATAAACTGTTCATAGTAGTTTTTACCAACCTCAACATCAGATTGAGTAAATAGACGCAGAATATTAGTAGTATAATCCTTTTCCAAATCAGTCATCTTGCCAGCTTTCCAATCAGTAACATCTTCTGACATATCGATTTCTTCTTCAATCCAATGTGCCTTTTCGTGCCTAACTGACAACTCGACTGCCCAAGGATAATAAAAAGGTTTATATGTCTTGGATGGTTTCATTAGTCCACCAGATATTTTTTTAAGTATACTATCCGAAAACTCCATTAATCTCTCATACCCACCGATATGTTTATCATCGATGTATATCTGAGGCATAGAATTAACTCTTCTCGTTAATGCGCCATCACCAATTGTTTCTTGGGTATTATTAATTTTCTGATAGAATCCTAATCTTTGTTCTTCATCATCCAATTTTACTTCTGTGAATCGAATATTATGTTCGTTAAACCATTTTCTGGTCATATCACAAAAATTACAACCAGATTTTGAGTACATCATTACTTTCATTTATTTTTTCTCCTATCCTTGACATGCAAGACATTCATCTTGCGATTCCTCTTTGTTATTTAAAGACTCCGATAAAGCGACTCTATGAACTTTTTCTGCGACATTTTCCGCTCTATTTGTTGCCTCCGTTCTGAGATAATACAATCCCTTACAACCATGTCTCCACGCCTCAAAATGTACACTGTGGAGATATGACTTCGATGCACCAGCAGGAAAAAATATATTCAAAGATTGCCCTTGACATAAATGTTTTTGTCTGCTTCCTGCCAGCCTTACTACATGCAATTGGTCTATTTCAATTGCAGTTTTAAACACATTTTTAGTGTGTTCATCTAAAAACTCTAGATGTTGAACAGAACCACCAGTGGTTATTATTGAACTCCATACTTCATCTGTGTTCTGGTCTATTCTTTTGAGTTCTTTTTCTAAATATTGATTCTTAACTAAATGAGAACCAGCTCTTGTTCTGTGAGTATATGCATTTGCCTTTTGGGGTTCTATAGAAGGTGAAGTACCACAAATTATAGAACTATTTGCATTTGGAGCAATTGCAAGAAGATGTGAATTTCTTCTTCCAGTTCCTTCCATATCTGGACATTCTCCCTTCTGCTCTGCCAAAAGCATAGTCTCTGCATCTGCTTCTTTTCTAATATGACTAAAAATCTCTTCGTCTTTTTCGATTGCATCAGTTGATTCAAACGGTATCATATGTTTGTGAAAATATGAATGAAGTCCCATAGCACCAAGACCCAAATCTCTTGATTGTTGTGCAGAAAATCTTGCTCGTGATATTTCGTCTGGGGCGTTTTCAATAAAAAATTCTAGAACATTATCCAAAAATCTTATTAAATCTCTGACTAGATTTGTATCTTTCCATTCATCATATTTTTCAACATTAAGAGATGAAAGGCAACATACAGCAGTCCTATCTGCATCAGTAGGAAGGTGAATTTCATTACAAAGATTAGAACCATGTATCTTTAACCCTTTTCTTTTCATTGGTTCGGGCAAATCTCTATTTGCCGTATCAATAAAATTAAGATATGGTTCACCAGTTCTATATCTAGCTTCTAAGATTTGTTCCCACAATTTTCTCGCATTTACTGTCTCTCTTACTTGTTCTCCTCTTTCATTGGGGTCTACTAAATCCCAAGGTAAATCTGCTTGAACAGCACACATAAATTTGTCTGTTATATTTACTGCATGATGCAAATTAAGACACTTTCTATTGACATCACCAGTTGGTATTCTTAGATTTATGAACTCTGCAATATCTGGATGGTCAACATCAATATAGGCTGCATATGACCCCTTACGAGTCCTTCCTTGACGATATGCCGTCATATCTGAGTCTACTGTGTGTAAGAAAGGAATGGGGCCAGGCGCCTTGTCAGACACGCTACGGACATGTGACCAATGACCACCTACTCCACCACCCTTTACAGATAACCATCTTAATTCAGAAGTATGGTCAATTAAACCTTCTAATGTATCTGGTACATAGGTTAGAAAACAAGATATTGGCAGCGCTTTTGCTTTACCGCCAGGCAGTGGCGCATTAGATAAAACTGGAGATGAAAACATAAACCAACCACTTGATACAGCATCATAAATTCTTTGTGCTAGTTTTTTGTCTCCACCAGAATATGCAGTGGAAGCTCTTGCGAATGCTTGTTGAGGAGAGTTCTCATCTGGTGTACAATAATAATCTTTTAATAATTTATAAGATTGTTCTGATAGTGTTGTGTCTTTCGAAAAATCAACAGACACGCCAGCATAGTAATCTTCTGACATTTTTTACTCCCAAAATTTGTATATTATCAACACTTTTTCCACGATGAAAGTGTGAGTTTTGCGTTTAGACCAGATGTGGTATTTTTACTTATTATGTCCAAGATTTCAGAACTATCGATTCCACTCAATATTGCATCATTTATATCTTTTGTTTTAATATATTTTGGCCAGAAAAATATATCAAAATTTTGGGAAATAACTTTTTCCATTCTATCTACAATTTGTTTGTTTCTTGGTTCATTATCAAAAACAAATACTACATCTAGTTCTTTAAAATAATCTACGTCTATATCAGCCCCAGCCATAGCAATGGAGTTTTTTAAAAATAAACTATCAATTGGGCCTTCAACCACCAGAGTTTTTTGTTCTGCGTTTAGTCGTTCAAGACCATATATTTTTGGTGCATCTTCATCTATCTTAATAGTAATATATCTCATATTACTTTCACCAATGCTTCTACCTTGCAATGCGATTACATTACAATCATCATCAAAAAAAGGTATTACAATTCTTTTGTCGTTCTCAATGAGTTTATATCTATCTTTCGTAAGTTTTTCAACTACAGATTTGAAGTCATCTGTGTAAAATAATAATCCCTCATGTGGTATTTTTCTCTCTTCCACATAAACTCTTGCTGGGTGGTCAACATCCAAATCAGATATTTTTGTTCCAAAATCAAAACTACAACGTCTTTTGAACTTTGGTTTAAAATCAAAGTTATATTTGTTGTCTGTTTCTTTTACTGGAGTTGGTCTTCCAGTTTGGCCAGACTTCCACTTTTCTATTTTGTATTCTTTTGAAAGTTTCGGAGAAACTTGTTCAAGGAAAGAGTATAATGTCATAGATGCACCACAATTATGACACATATAGTTAAACTGATTACCCTTTTGGTAAAAAAATCCTCTCGCCTTCCACGCTTTAGTTTTTGAATCTCCACATAAAGGACAACGACAATTGTATAAATTGTCCTTTTTCTGTGTAAATCTTTCTAGTTGGTGGGAAAGTTGATTGATGTAAATTTTATCTATATGAATCACGAAACACACTCATTGTTTATATATTTCTATCATAGTACACTAATATACCATGAATGTCAAGTTTTTTTATAAAAAAGACATCAGAGAGGATTTTTACGATACTCGCTACCTAAACAGTATCTTTTACTCTGATGTCTTTCTTTGTGGTCTTTATAGAGTTTCCTACTCTTGCAGATTTGTTCATTATTTTTTAGAGTGGTTATGAACTAGGGGGCACCCCCAAGGCAGTCCACTATTCCTACTTATATTCCTTGTTCTATTGCGGCCTCTTGCATTATTTGTGTCAAGATGGGTTCTAACTTTATATTGAAATTATCGAACTGATGTTGACTTATACCGCCCCTAGTGTAGACAGACATATCAAAGAACTGCGTGAAATGACTCCTACGATTCATAAGACCATTATTGAAAAGGTCATGTATAAGATTCTGTGCAACACGAAACTTTTCTAGTTTTTTGTTCTTGGAACGTCCTTGAGGAACTTTTCCTTGAAATGGGACAAGTTCATTTAACTTTTCTTGAAGGTCTTTAAATCCTTCATTAACTGCCCAAGAAGTTTGAAACAAAGGTAACTGTTCCATCATTATAAAATATCTCCATCATTTGCTTCTACGAAATTAGTAGCGATTGCGACTTCTAACTCAAATAGTTCTTGCGACATCTCAGAAAAGTCTAGATGACTAATATAGTCATAGATGTTTTGAGCATAGTTTTGGGAACAGTTTAAGAGGTCTTTGATTTGATTCACATAGTACATTACGAAGTGCTTTCTCTCTGATTACATATACATGATCGCATAAGCCTAGGGGAAAGTCAAGCACTATTTGTATTTTTTTACTTTTTTATTGAGTTTTCTGAGAAAGCATAATCTGAATCAATTGAGCAAGTTTCTCATCAGATGCCTTAGATATCTCTTGCTGTTGGGCAAGACTATTACTTATCTGTCTAATGGCCTGTGCATTGAGTTGAACACCAGTGCTATTGTGTTGAGAAAGTTGTTCATTCGATTCTACAATTTTTTCTATTCTTTCAACTTCATCCTCTGTCGCTTGGGCGTTAGCTTGGGCAGCTCCATATGATACTGCACCAACCACAGCGCTCACCACGAAAGGTAGTGCCCATGTAGGGACTTTTATCGCATCAGTCATAGATACGTTCTCCTAATGTTGTGATTAAGTTTTTATTGAACCATTATTTAATTCTTGACGGCTAATATATCTCTAAGTTCTTCTCTAGTGATATATTTACCCATTTCTTTCTGAAGGTCATCTATATCAGATTCTATTACTGCAAGTCTTTGGGTTTGAACATCCAAAGCATTCTTGAGTGAAGTTGATTCAGATAACATTTGGGCGAGACCGACTTTAACATCTACAAGTCCTGTTCCTACCCATGAAAGAAATCCTACAATAAGAACCATGGCAATCGTCTGGATACGAGTTTCTAATGCATGATTTCGTTGTATACCCAACGTATTTTGTGCGACTGACTTTTTTAGTGCATCAATATCGATATCTGTTGGGTCTGACATGGTAAATACCTTATATTGTTATTATGTGGTTTTAATCTACTAGTATTTAGTGTTTTTTTATTCTGACTCAGACACCGAATCTTCTTCATAGTACTCTTTATATTGTAAAATAATTAATTTTTGTTCTTTCATATATCTCAACATCTCTGCAATATTTATTGATAATTTTTGATAATCTTGTGTATTGACTGCATATAGAGCTTTACTGCCTCCATTCTTTTTCAATTCTTCCAATTTTTCTTCGTAATTTTCTGGAGTAATGACAATAAAATCAATATGTTTCCACTTCATACTTGCTGGAGATTCTAAATTTAGAGGAATTTTTTCCACAAGAACTTCTTCTGTAATTATTTTTTCTGGTCTTGAGAATGTACTGCAACCAGAAAGAATAACTAGTAAAACTATTCCAAGTAAGGGTGTGTACTTATTCATCAGTACCTTCTTCTTTCATTATTTCTTCCAAAACTTTTTCGATATCTCTTTCTATTGCACTATTTATTAGTCTTTCTATAGTGTCTGGTTTCTTCTCTGCAAGATATCCCAAGTCATGTTCAGCAAACTTGTCTCTCAGATTGTCCACTTCCTGACTTAATTCTTCTCTTTGTTCTTGAACTTCTTGAGATATCTCTTTTAATTCAATAACATTATCATTTAATCTTTCTATTTCTTGAGTCTTAGAATCAACAGCTGTCGATAACTGTTCATTTGCAACTCTAAATTCTACTATACTTTCTTGTAGCTTTTTAACATAGAGATAACCCCCACCCGCCATCAATAGCGGGATAACTATTAAAGCTATCCTACCAGCACTAAAAATACCCATTTTATACCTCGTTGTGTCTTCGCAATATAGTCATTATCCCATATTGGTCATCTTGTAAAACAATTTTCTTTTTTGGATTTTTTCTTATATATTCTCTGATTGGAGATGCCTCATCAGATTCTATATATTTTGCCCATCTAGCATACTTCTTTTTACCCCCAAGGAGTTTATTATATGTAGAAGATTTTATTCGAAAGATGGGCATACCAGCAAACTTAGCTGGAACACCAGTTAAGCCTGCAATATTCGAACCATCTCCTACAGAGTTTATCGGAGCATCCTCTAACAAATTTTCACCTTGTTTTTGTACTTCTTCTTCTAAAAGATTTATGTAATCACAGAGTTGTCCTTCCAATAATTCATAACTATCATCATCTAAATGTTGTTCGTCTTTCCATTCTCTTAAAAGTGCAAACGCAGCTGCGTATGAAGCAATCCTACTTCTTCCGAATGGAAACTTTTCTAAAATTCTTTTGAGATTAAATACGAGGCGATGGAAGAGAGTGTATGAATTTTTTTCTTTCTGTGTTTCTAAATCTGCTGTTTTCTTTAGTTGCTTGCCGTTTTCGTCTATGATACCAAGATCATAGGCTGGCATTTTATTCCACTTAGTAGTAAGTGTTTTTATGAACTGGTATGCAACAAAAGCGTTAAATATTGATGCCATTTAATTAAATTTCCCTTAGTACGGATATTATGTTTTCGTCCAGTGATATATCAGAAGTAAAAATATCTTTACTCCTTATTCCTTCAACTTTTACTGGCAACTTATTTATAAATAATAAAAAAGACTTCAAAATATAGTATTGAACCTCATCAGTTTTTAAGAATAATATTCTTGTACAAGCCTCATTTCCTAGAACATTATAAAGAACAACTAAATGATTGAGAATCAATCTTTCTTTTAAAATCTTTTTGGTGTGATACCTATAAAACAATCTTTTAATATATTTTATCCTTTTCATATCATCCATAAACTCATCTATGGAAAAACATTGAGGATTTTCATACGCTTTCATCTGGTATAAATTAACATTTTCATCAGTCAAATTTTCAAACATTAAACATATTCTCTTTCAATCAAATTATAAAATTATTTATATAGAAAATAAACGACCTATTTCTAGTTGGTAGAAATTGCCAATTCCATTTCTTCTATTTCTTCAATCAACGCAGCCTTAGTTTTTCTTTTATCTAAATCAACGTCAAATTTATCTTGTGCATATGCTTCAAGTTGGTCTTTGGTCATTGAACTAAGACTTGACTCTTCAACCTTTTCCTTTACCTCTACCTTTTTAACTGGAGCTGCTTTTTCTACGAGATGACCAGCAGCAATCATTTTATCTCTGAGTCCACGATGACTAACGTAAACTTCTCCTGTCTTTGAATTTTCCCACCCACGATTAGTAGGTACTGCGTTTTTTCCTTTATTAATATACCATGCCATGATATTCTCCTATTATTTGATGTGTGAAGCGATTTTTGTTGCTCTTGATTTATTTTTGTACTTTTCCATTGCTAGGTCAAATACTTTTTTCTTGAGTTCGTTAGCTTTTAACTTTGGTTCAAGTTCTTTAACTAACTCAGACATCTCTTTTGCATCAGATTTATCTGACTCAGCAATAACTTCAAGAATTGCTTCTTCATTCTGTCTCTTCAAAACAGCAGCAACTTGTTTGTGATTTGACAAACCTTTTTTGATTTTCTCAATCGCTTTAGAAGCACCAGTATAATTACCACCCTTGTATCTAGGGTCAGAAGCAATACCAATGGCCATTTTGATTTCTTTGGCTGTAAATTTTGCCTCAGTAATTTCATCTGACTCATACATCTTACGATGGGCAAATGCAATACTTCTCAAATAATCTCCAACTTCTGCATTTGGATACATTTTCATAAATGTTGCTGGGTCATTTTGATTTATGTTTGAAAGTATTCTTTCACTTGGGTCTGTATCAATATTCCATGCAATTTTTCCAAGTTTTTTGAGGTCACCCTTTACATATGCAGCTTTCGCCTTTTTGAAGTCTGCCGTATCAATACTATCACTCTTAATCATCTTATCAAACTCTTTTACAGCAGCTGCTTGAGTTTTTGCCTCAATAAGTGCAATTGACTCTTTTACCATCTTAGGAAGTTTACGAATACTATCATTATCTTCTAAAGCAGACTTTACATCTTTAACCTTATCTTTTGATACATAGAGTTTTCCGTCTGCAAAATAAGCATCATATTCTAGACCAGCATCTTGAAGAGTGTCCATTACTGTTCTTTCATAACCTTCCAGAACAACTGATTCTCTTTTCATCATCTTGTGTGCAATATCAACCAATTTTGGCAATGCAAGACCGTCCATCTTTTTCTTGTTTGCATCGTTAACTTTGTCATAAATTTGAGTAATCATAGATGCAGTAAATAGGTCTACAGTTACACCTTTAATCTTCGCATGTTGTTTGTCTTTAACAATTGTTTGAAGTTGAGGAATAACACTTTTCGCCTCATCAATTTCAATACCAATAACTGTTTCTTCGTTCTTTTTCTTTCTCAACTTTGCAAGGTCATCACCATCAACTTCACCATTTTTGTTGAGGTCAATTTTCTTTTGTTTTGAAGAAAGTTCTTCTTCTTTCTTCTCTTTTTCTTTCTTTGAAATTGCAATTGCGGCTTGTTGAGCTGGACTGACTGCCTCTTTAAAATCTTTCAAAGTTTTTAACATATCCCTGTAGGATTTTGCCATTGCGTTTTGAAACTTTTCTTTACTTCTTGGTTTCATTTTATCAAATCTCTGTAATGCATAATTAAGAAATTTTAGGTCAACCTTTTTACTCTTTCCATCTGCAAACTTGATTTTGTGATTTCCCTTGACATCGATTGCTTTACGAATTTGCATGATGATATTCATCTTTGCAGCTTCTTTATCAGCAGCTGTTGCATCGTTATCGATATCTGCTGGGTCAATATCTTTTTTAACTTCGAAAATGCTATCATTAATGTTCATTATTGTCTCCTCTTTGAAATCTGCTATTGAAGCCCCCATATCACCAATTGCAAATGTTACTCGACCATCTCTCTTGTACATAAATCTTTTCACACCTGTAGGATTACCTTGCAAAATTAATGCAATTTTTTCTACACCATTTTTTAATTTATTTTTTGATTTAACAACATATGGTTGGAGTCCTTTTCCTTTACTAATTGAGGAGTCTACTTTTAATTGAATAACGTCTTTTGTTTTTAGTTTATCAAATACTTTTACTAATTTGTTTGAGTCTACCTTTTCTGTGAGAACTCCACTGTTCAAGAGAGAAATAAATAGTTCCTCTTCTTTGTAACAATGAGATGCATTGAGTGGTTGACCAATCATTTGCTTCTTCTTAGTTTTTATAATTCTTAATGTCTTTTTATCTTTAACTTTAATTGGTGGAAGTTCAGCTGATGCGATTGAAGATTTTGCACCTTTCTCATCTGAAGCAGTTGCAACTATTTTATTTTTATCAGCAGTGTCGTATACTACAAATGGTTCTTTTAATTCATTGAGTATATTAACCATTTCCTTATTAAGTGCGAATTTCTC
>CENU01004674.1_pt1 | contig 14895 bp, 12 predicted proteins | sample 361331 | NCBI WGS metagenome assembly CENU01 (sample SAMEA2619766, study PRJEB7988) | marine metagenome | isolation source: saline water (ENVO:00002010), including
ATTGATTATCCCGGGATTGATTTTTCCGGAATGCTGCGCTCAGGCCTTTGTTGTCCTGGTCAGCCATTCACGTCCCTTGAGCATGGCGCCCCAGTAGACTTTCGGCAGAACCGTTTTCTTCAGCATCCATGCAGACCGTCTCGCCTTGGTGGAATCCCATGGGAATGAAGGCATTACCTTGCCGCCATAACCGAACTCGGCGAGGATGATCTTTCCCTTTTCGACGGTCAGCGGGCATGAACCATAGCCGTCATAAAGCGGTTTCAGCTCACGCCCGGCCATAAAGGCCTTGACGTTCTGCGCCACAATCGGGGCCTGTTTCCGGGCAGCCGCGGCTGTCTTGGCGTTTGGTGTTGATGCCACATCCCCGAGTGAGAAGACATTGGGGAAACCGGTGTGCTGCAATGTTTCCTGATCAACGTCGACCCAGCCGCCAGCGTTGGCAAGCGGGCTTTTGCTGATGAAATCAGGCGCGCATTGCGGCGGGCATACATGGATCATGTCAAACTTGCGTTCGATCATTTGCGGCTCTTCACCTTCTTTGGTGACCTTGAACCAAGCGGTTTTGGATGCGCCGTCAATCTTGGTCAGGTTATGACCGAAATCGAGGTTGATGCCGTATTTGTCGACATATTTCATCAGTGGCGGCACATAGGTTGCGCAACCGAACAGAACCGGTCCAGCGTTGCAGAACGACACATTCATGCCGCTGAGCCGACCTGTTTTCTGCCAGTGATCACAGGACAGGTACATCGCCTTTTGCGGCGCGCCTGCGCATTTGATCGGCATGCCGGGCATGGTGAAAATCGCATCCTTGCCCTGGAATTCCTGAACCAGCTGCCAGGTGTAGGGCGCGAGGTCATAATTGTAGTTTGACGTGACACCGTTGTGACCGAGCGAATCCGTCAGGCCTTCGATGGCATCCCAGTCCAGTTTCAGCCCTGATGCCACGATCAGGATCTCATAACCGATCTTGGTCTTGTCGTTCAGCGTCACCGTGTTGTTTTTCGGGTCGAACGATTTGACCGCGTTGCGGATGCGTTCAACGCCAGCAGGCCAGACGGAATCCATGTCCCTGCAGGTTTCTTCCTTCTGGAAAATCCCCGCGCCGACCATTGTCCATCCAGGCTGATAATAATGCTTGTCCGCCGGTTCAACGATCGCGATTTCAAGCGACCTGTCCCTGTTATGCAGGCTGGCGGCTGTGGCCAGACCCGCAGCCCCGCCACCAACAATTAGAATTTGATAAGACCTTGTCATTTTTTCCCCCTCGAGTTCTGCTCACCGTGAGCCTTATGTACTGGATAGCGGATATACAAAAAATTAAGATATGACTTTACCTATCCACGATTTTCGAATTTAAATATTAGTGTCGATTTTATTTTCGATGATAACAACAAAAAAACGAATTAGGGGGGCTATTTTAACCTTTTTGATTTTCAGACCGTCAAAGTTCCATTCAACGGTGGGTCTTTGCTGCTTAAAGGCTTGGGGATAGCAGGGTGAATAGTTTCTTTTCGTCATGTATAGGAGAAACAAATGTCACAGAACAATGGAAGTTGTTGCGCAGGCCCTGGTTATGCTTCACCGCAGGATGCCATCAAGGCACCACGGGAAAAAGTCGTCTACACGATTTGTATCTACACCGGAACAGGGATTGAAAAGCCGGATTATCTGGCCACCATCGATGTTGATGAGACCAGCCCTACCTACAACCAGATCATCCACCGCACCGAGGTTGGTGTGGTCGGGGATGAATTGCACCACATGGGCTGGAACGCCTGTTCTTCATGCAATGATGATGACAGCATGGAAAGAAAATACCTGATCATCCCCGGTGTCCGGACTTCAAATTTCTACATTGTCGACACCGCAACAGACCCAAGGAAGCCAACCGTTTTCAAAACCATTGACGGTGAAGAAATCAAAAAGAAAACAAATCTGTCCGCACCGCATACGGTTCATTGCCTCGGCTCCGATATCATCGTATCGATGCTGGGTGATGCCGATGGCAACGCCCCTGGCGGCTACCTCCACCTCGACAAGGATTTCAATATTGTCGGGCGTTGGGAAACCAACACGACAGGCATGAACTTCAGCTATGATTTCTGGTACCAGCCACGCCATAACATGATGGTGTCAACCGAATGGGCGGCCCCGAATACATTCATGCCTGGCTTTGATCTTGAGGATGTTGCCAATGGCAAATACGGCCAGCACATCCATTTCTGGGATTTCAAAAATCGCACAATCGAGAAATCCATTGACCTTGGTGCCGAAGGCCTGATCCCGCTGGAAACCCGTTTCCATCATAACCCGGACAGCACCCACGGTTTTGTCGGGGCGACGCTGAGCTCCAACATCTTCCACTGGTACAAGGATGATGAAGGTGAGTTGCAGATCGAGAAAGTCATTGATGTCGAGCATATCGACGTTGAGGATTTTCCTGTCCCCATGCCCGGGCTGATCACCGATATCCTGATCTCGATGGATGACAAGTATCTGTACTTCTCCAACTGGTTGCACGGTGACCTGAGGCAGTATGATATTTCTGATCCTTCGAACCCGAAACTGACGGGCCAGGTATGGATTGGCGGTCTCCTCGGCAAGGCACCTGAGGTCAACGGCCGTGCTGTCAATGGCGCGCCCCAGATGATCCAGCTGTCCCTTGATGGCAAGCGCCTGTTTGTCACCACGTCGCTGTTCTCGACATGGGACAACCAGTTCTATCCTGAAATGAAGGAGTCGGGCGGCATCATGCTGATCGTTGATTGTGATGTTGAAAACGGTGGCATGACCATCCGTGAAGACTTCATGATCGATTTCGGCAATGAGCCAAACGGTCCCGCACGGGCCCATGAGACACGATACCCCGGCGGGGATTGTTCGTCGGATATCTGGGTTTAGGGAAATTCAAGGGGGCCTGTTTTCGGACAGGCCCCTTTTACTCAGTTGATGACCAGTTCAAAAACCACGTTCAACGTCACCTTGCGGAACCGGGATAACACCACGCTCAAGGTCGGTGATCAGGACAAGATTATCGATGTTTTTGAGGCCGCAGGACACGATCTGCCAATTGCCTGCCGGTATGGCGGCTGTATTACCTGTGCCGCCAAGCTGATATCGGGAAAGGTCCGTCAGCCCAACGCCACGGCCCTTAACAAGCGGCAGTCTCAAGACGGCTACATCCTGCTGTGCGTTGCCCAGCCCAGGGAAGATTGCGTTCTCGACGTCGGTGTGGAAAGTCACGACACGCTGTATCAGAATCCGTTTGCCCAGACCAGGGCTGTCGCGCTGATGGCAAAGGCGAAGTCACGATGAAGCTGACCTCGGAAAAGATATTTAAATACCCCCCAACAGGGATGGAAGCGTTCCTGACGATCCTCTTTATTGTCACGCTCGGCTGGCTCTACAGCCTGCTCCAGCTGCTGAACCTCAAGGATGGGGGCGGCTTTGGCCAGTTCGGGCCAGGAATGGAAATTCTCGATCTGGCGAATTTCTATTTTGTCGATAACCCCTACAGCTACCTCGCCAACCTGTCCTTTTGCAGCACCCCGGACGGAACCTGGACCATTGAAACCTGGCTTGGGTCGTTTGTCATGTGGTTCAGCATGGTGCTGGCGATGATGGTACCCAGCCTGCTGCCTTCAATCCGGTCAAAGCGGTTTAACTCAACCTTCGTTTTCTGGTTTTTCCTCGGCTACATCATTGTCTGGTCCTTGTGCTGCATGGTGGGGGTTTCGCTGCAATGGATGCTGTATTCGGCAGGGCTGCTCAACAACCAGATGGTCATCAGCCAGCCGTGGTTTTCATCAATCATTTTCTTCATCATCGGGGTCTATCAGTTCTCACGCTTCAAGATGAGCGCCTGCGTCAGCCGGAAAAGACTGCTCGATCTGGCCGCGGGTCCATCCACCAGCAACGCCGATAAACTGCATTATGGAAAACAGTATGGCCTGGCCTGTGTCCGGGGCTGCTGCCCCTTGATGCTGGGCATGTTTGCCCTCGGCCTGATGAACATTGTTGCCATGCTCGCGCTGACCATGGTGATGTTCATGGAAAACAACACCCCTGCCATCGGCCAGCATGCCAAACTCTTTGGCTCGGCCTCAATCGCATTGGGGTTCATTTCGCTGTTTTACAATTTTCTCTGATCAGCATCCGAAAGCCCTGAAATCACCTGGAGATCCCCATGACCTACAGATCATCGGCCGGGATATGGCAGTTGATCACATGGCCTCCCCCCATTTGCTGGGCGGGGGGTGTATCGGTTTCACAGATTGTGCCGATCTTTTTGGGGCATCGCCGCTGGAACGGGCAACCTTGCGCCGGTGGTGACAGTTCAACCACGTCATCCGCGCTCAGCTTGGGGGCCTTTTCAGGGTCAGGTTCCAGCACAGCACCCAGCAGAACATCGGTATAGGGATGGAACGGCGGCTTATAGACAGCGTCAACCGGGCCAATTTCACAGAGCCGGCCCTGATAGAGAACAGCGATACGATCCGAAATCGCCTTCACCACCGCCAGATCATGCGAAACGAAAATATACGTTGTCTGCTGCTGTGTTTTCAGCTCATTGAGCAGGTTGAGTACCGCCGCCTGGACCGATACATCCAGCGCCGATGTCACTTCATCACAGAGGACGATTTCAGGTTCGGCGGCAAAGGCACGGGCCACGGCGATACGCTGTTTCTCCCCACCGGAAAGCTGGCTCGGCAGGCGTTCGAGATAGTGCGAACCCAGCCTGACTTTTTCCAGCAGCTCAATGCTGCGTTGCCGCAGATCATCACCGGAAAGCCTGAAATAAAGCCGCAACGGCTGGGCCAGAATCTGCGCCACGGTGTGACGCGGGTTGAGGCTGTCATCAGGGTTCTGGAAAATCAGCTGGATCTGCCGCAGGTTGACGGCTGGCCTGTCTTCCACCTTGGCGGTCAGGGGGGACTGTCCCTCCAGCGCGATGCTGCCTGTCTTGGGTGAAATCAGCCCGGCAATGGATTTGAGGATCGTCGATTTGCCTGACCCGCTCTCCCCCACAAGGCCGAGCGTCTCCCCCTTGACGATGGTGATGTTGATCCCCTCAACCGTTGCGGGCGGGTCTTTCCGGCTGGTCAGCAGTGACGCCAGAAAATCAGGCTTGGCGTAAGTGATGGAGAGGTCATCCATGACCAGGGCAGCATCAGGCTTCCCAGATGCGGAGGGTTTTTTCCGCGCGGCTGTTTTGCTGGCCCTGGGGAGCTGGCTGATCTTGCCGGGATGGAAACACCGGACATGCTCCCCTGTATCGATGGGAACCAGCGGCGGCGGTGATGCCGTGCATGTGCTGTCAGCAATCCCACATCGATCAGCAAAGGCACAGCCGTTGATCATCTCCCCCGGCATGGGGGGACGGCCATCAAGCGCCACCGGCAGGCTCTGCTGGCTGAGCCGGGGGATGGAGGCCAGCAGCCCATGCGCGTAGGGATGCCGGGGGGATTTCAGGACCTGCCTGGCACTGCCCTGCAATACGATTTCACCGGCATACATGACAACAACCCGATCACAGACACGGGCAATCGCGCCGAGATCATGACTGACGTAAAGCATCGCCATATTGCGGTCACTGGCCAAATCACGGAGCAATTCCAGAATATGCGCCTGGGTGGTGACATCGAGGCCGGTGGTCGGCTCATCAAGCAGCAGCGCATCAGGCTGGCCCGCCAGGGCCATAGCAATGGCGACACGTTGCTGCTGGCCACCTGATAATTCATGCGGATAGCGGCTGATCAGCGCGGCCGGGTCCGGCAGGCGAACCTGGGTCAGCAGTTCCACCACACGGTGATCAAATTCATCGGCCTCAAGCTCGCTATGCAGGCGCAAGGCCTCAGCCACCTGCTGGCCGATCCTTAACGTCGGTGTCAGGGACTGGCCCGAATTCTGGGGGATCAGCGCCAGCCTGCCGCCACGGATTTTCTGGATATCATCACGGCCGAGATCAAGCATATCGATGCCGTCAAAATGGATCTGGCCATCAAGCACCCTCAGCCCCCGCTTGAAGTAGCCAAGGGCGGCGAGGGCCAGGGTACTCTTGCCCGACCCGCTCTCCCCAACCAGGCCGACACTCTCCCCCCGATTGATGGTCAGGCTGACATCACGCAGGACCTTCACGGTCTCTCCGGCACGGCTGGTATAGCCGATTGACAGGTTCCGGACATCAATAAAGGACGGAGTGGTCATGCTACATCGGGGCTTTCTGTGCGCGGTCAATGCCCAGTGCTTTGGCGAGGGCATCAGCGGTCAGATTGATCCCGATGATCAGCGATGACAGGGCAATCACAGGCCCGATCACACCCCATGGAGCGAAAGACATGAAACCGCGGGCATCGGAAATCATCAGCCCCCAGTCAGGCGTTGGCGGTGATACACCAAACCCGAGGAAGGACAGGGACGAAAACGCAAGCAGCATCCACGACCAGCGCATGGCCCCCTCAACCATCAGTGTATCGAGGACATTGGGCAGCAATTCGCGCCAGATGATGCTGATCCGGCTATGCCCCCGTGCCTTGGCGGCCCAGACAAAATCACGGGCAATAACATCATGGGTTGCCGCCCGGGCAATACGGATCACCGGAATGCCATAGAAAAAGGCAAGCGTCGGGATCAGCACCTCAACCCCGGTGCCAAAGGTCACGATCAGCACCAGCATCTTGAGAATCCATGGCAGGGACAGAAAGGCATCAACAACCCGCATCAGCACTTCATCAAGGCGGCCGCCCACCAGCCCGAAAAGTATCCCGATAAACCCGCCCCAAATAACAGCCAGTGGCGTGGCCACCCCTGTCACCAGCAGGGCCTCACGCCCGCCCATCAGGGTTCGGGAAAAGACATCACGGCCGAGGTGATCCGCGCCCAGCCAGTGAACAGCATCAGGGCCGGTCAGCATCAGGCTGGAGTTCTGCAACTTGTAGTCAAAAGGCACGATATAGGGGCTGACCAGGGCGAGGGCGACATGGAATATCACCAGCGTCAGGCCGATAGCCCCCGATGGCCGCGATGCCAGATCCTTTAGGACAGTCACGACCCGGTTGCCGGATACCATTGACGTTGCGGTGGTTGCTGCCATCATTTCCTCGTGTAAATGGTGCGCAGTTTCGGGTTGGCCAGCATGGTCAACAGGTCAGCCGCCAGATTGACACAGACATAGATACTGGCAACGATGAGGGCGATCGACTGCACCACCGGCAGGTCCCTGTCAGAGATCGAGTCGATCATCAACCGGCCCAGCCCGGGGTAATTGAACACCACCTCAATAACGACAACACCGCCAAGCAGCCAGGCGATGGTGAGGGCAACAACATTGATCGCTGGCAAGAGAGCATTGGGCAGGGCATGGCTGAACACCATGCGCCAGTACGGCACGCCCTTCAGGGTTGCCATCTGCACATAGTCGCTTTCCATGACCTCGATGACCGATGATCGCACCATGCGCATGATATGCGCGCACATCACCAGCGAAAGCACGATCACCGGCAACAGGATTTCAGGGAAAAATTCAGACGCAGGCGCGCTCGCTGAAGTCAACACAATGCCGGGCAGCCAGCCGAGCCATATGCTGAAGATCAGGATCAGCAGGGTTGCCGAGACAAATTCAGGAATGGTCATGGCGAAAATGGCCAGGGTTGATGCGATGAGATCAGGTTTGCGGTCACGCCATAATCCGGTGATAACGCCAAGCAACAGGGCCAGCGGCACGCCGACAATCATGGCGCAGAAAGCCAGCAGGAGCGAGTTTTTGAGCCGGTCACCGACAATGGTGCTGATCTTGGTCTTGCCATCAACAGCCGTGCCTAGGTCGCCGGTGACAGCACCCCCCGCCCATTCCTGGAACCGTTCCAGTGCGGGCCTGTTGAGATCAAGGTCCTTGCGGCACTGGGCCAGCAATTCATCATCAGCCTGGTATTCGCCAAGATACTGGGTGCAGGCATCACCGGGGAGAATTTCAACACCGGCGAAGATGATCAGGGATACAAGACTGACCGTCACAATGCCCAGCATTATTCTTCTGATCAGCATCATCAACATGGGTTGTCTTCCTGAAGGATGGAAATATTCAGACAGTGCTGATGGGCCAGCGCAAACCCGGGTTGTTCCGGGTTCGTCACTGGCCCATCAATAGATAGAGCCTTATCGCGGCCTAGTTCACGGTGACCTTATGCCAGCGAATGGTGTGGTTTTCGACAGGGTCGATACCATCCACCCGGGCATTCATCACATAGAGCTTGGACACATGATAAGGGATAAGCGTGCCGGCGGTGTCATGCAGATGCTCCTGCGCCTTGACATAGAGTGCCTTGCGCTTGTTGAAATCCAGCTCACGCCGGGCTTCGCCAAGGAGTGAATCAAACGCCGGATCATTGTAGTAGGATTCGTTCCACTTCGCGGTTGAGAGGTAAATCTCATGAAGGGCTGAATCCGCCGGACGTTCGTTCCAGCGCGTTGCGGATACCGTCTTCTGCATCCATGTATCGCTCCAGTAACCGTCTGATGGAACCTGCTTGATGGTCACCCTGATGCCAGCCTTGGCGGCCTGCTGCTGATAGGCTTCAGCCAGGATAGGCCATGTTGGCTCAAGGGTGGCAACGTAGACTTCAACATCGATACCATCGGGGAAACCTGCCTCGGCGAGCAGCTTTTTCGCACCGGCAACATCTTGCGGGCATTTGATGTCAGCGCGATACTGATCATCAGGCTTGACCGGCGTGTCACAGGCAACCGTGGCGGCACCGCCCATGATCAGCTTGACCAGTTCTTCCCGGTCAGCCGCCATCCGCACGGCCTGACGCACGCGAACATCGGTGAAGGGGGCAACGTCCGTGCGGAACACAAGACCACGCCAGTTGCCGGTTGGCACTTCCATCATCTTGAACTTGTTGCTGCTGGCGAACATCGGCTTCTGCTGATTGGTGACGGTGTTTTCGAAATCAATCTGGCCACCCAGCAGGGCCTGCATGCGGGCCTGGCCATCACCGATCCCGATGACTTCCATCTTGGCCACACCGGGCGCACCCTCCCAGTAATCCATGTTGGCTTCGAGCTTGGTCACGCCAGCCGCATCATAGGAAACCAGCTTGAACGGGCCGGTACCAATGCCGCTGGTGGCGATGCTGTCCCCCGAATTTTCAGGAATGATCCGGAGCCGGTAATCCATCAGCTGAAGAGGCATATCAGCAAACGGGGTCGACAGCGTGAATTTCACGGTCATGTCATCCGGTGCTTCCATTTTTTCGATCATCTTGATCGCTGACCGTGCCGGTGACTTGTTTTCAGGGTCCAGCACACGGCTGAACGTGTAGATCACATCACCTGAATCGAAACCGCTGCCGTCATGGAATTTGACGCCTTCACGGAGATTGAGTGTCCATACCGTTGCCTCATCGTTGGAACTCCACGATGTTGCCAGATCAGGGCTTGGTGACCCTTTCATGTCAGGCCGGATCAGACGGCTCATCAATTTTTCGGTGATCTGCATGACACGGCCACGCGATGCCGGATCAAGGCTCGACTTATCGCCATAACCGTACTCGTGAGCTTGCCTGAACGTACCATTCGGGGCGGCGATTGCCGTTGTCCCGGAAAGCACGATCGTCATGGCTGCCGCAATAAACAATTTTATCATTGAAACTTCCTCCCATACTCACATTCAAGGCCATCCGTCGTTGACTGTCGTGAATGCTCGTTATTGATTGATCTGCATGATCCGAAGCAAAAAATTGACCTCCGGCCATGCGAGTTTTGACAAGTATGAGATTCCTGAAAACTGATAACAAATATAATTTGCAAATATAAGTATACGGAAATCGTATGAATTACTTTTTTTAATCCGGATTGCTTATTTAGGGCTTTCTTATCAGAATAAGCAACATGAGGAGCGGGAATTTGACCACCAGTCCGTCACCATCCGTTCAGGTTTTTGCCATAGGCGGTGGCGGTTTCACCCACCCCGGGGATGGCTGGCCTGAAGATGCCGTGCTGGAGGACAGATTGCTTGCCCTCGCCGGTCCTGCACCATCGGTCAGGATTGGCTATATAGGCCATGCCAGCAATGATCATCCGGACCGTATCACCGCTTTTCATGAGCGGTTTCGGGATTGCGCATCGGCCACCCACCTGCCAATGACAGCCGATGCAGAAATGGCGGCGGCGTTTTTGTCTGAGCTGGATATCGTCTATGTCGGCGGCGGCACCACATCAGCCATGCTCACCCTCTGGCAGGAAAAGGGCCTTGACCATGCGATCGCCTGTGCTGCCCGGAACGGGCTGATCCTGTCCGGGGTCAGTGCCGGGGCGATCTGCTGGTTTGAAGACTTGCTGCTGGGAACAGCCGAGGACGGCTATGCACTATGGCCCGGGATGGGGCTTCTCAAGGGCAGTGCCTGCCCCCACTATCGCAACGAGCTGCCTCGCAAACAGTCCTTTGACCATCATGTCCTGACCGGCCAGCTGGCCCCGGGGATTGCCATTGATGATGGCGTGGCGGTGCACATCATTGATGGTGTTGTCGCCAGTGTTGAACATGCCCGCGATGATGGCGGCGATGCCTTTCTGGTTCATGCTGACAATACCGAGGTTGAGATTACAGGGGTTGACAATACCGGGCTTAAAACCGAACCCCTGCAACCCGGGTTCAGGCTCACCTCATCCCGTTAGGCTGCTCATCAAGGGGCAAGGGACCTGATGATTGTGTCATCATCGAGGGCTTTGATGAGCGCGTCGGCCAGCATCCGGGTTTCACGGGTCATCGTGTCCACACCCCGGGTGATAATGGCGATCTGGTATTGCAGTTTCTGCACCAGAGGCCGAACCATGACACCGCCTGCCTCAACCGACATGCGCGCTGAAAAGGGATCAACAAGGGCTGGAACACCCGTTTCCCGCACCAGCGCCGTGGCGGGCAGCATATTGGCCACACTGTAGCGGGCATTCTGCTGCAACTGTTCGGCAAGGGCAGGATTAATGCCCTGCATTTCCAGCGGGTAGACATTGCCAAAGGTCACGAACTCATGCTTCCCGGCGACTTCGGCCAGATCGAGCTGACCGTCACTTTCAGCCAGGGGATGATCAGCCGGGATCAGCGCAACGTAATTCAGGCTTCGCTGATACAGCGTGTGAACACCTTCATAGGGCGGTGAGCGCGACACGATCCCCAGATCAAATTGCTGCAACCGGATAGCATCAACAATCGACGGGGTGTTGTGCATATAGATAACCGTATGGGTCTGATCTTCTGTCTGCCTCAACTGCCCCAGAATCTGCGGCAGAAGCGTGATCGAGATAATCGGGATCACACCAATTGAAACCTTGCCGGTTGAGGTTTGCCGGATAGCGGCGGCCATTTCATCAAGTCGTTCAATATTGATAAAAGCGCTCTCAACCGCCTGATGGAACCGCCGCGCCTCAACAGTGGGGACAATACCGCGACCCTGGCGAACGAAAAGCGAAAAGCCGAGGGAATTTTCCAGCTCATTGATCAGCCGGGTGACACTCGGCTGGGAAACGTGCATGTTATGGGCAGCCGCCGTGATGGTGCCATGCCTCATCACGCTGTTGAATGCCTTGAGTTGCCTGAAGTTCATGGTTTTCAATCACCCCCGTGAGACAAATCATAACTTTTAGTTATTGATTTATTCAATAATTTTATTTGTTTTATAAATCCAAATTTTTGTTAATGGGGTTTGAATAATGGAAAGTGTATGAATTTGTCTCGACCGCTGTTTTCAGTTGAAGAAGCCCGCAAGCGCGCCAGAAAGCGTCTGCCACGAATGATTTTTGATTTCATTGACGGGGCTTCGGGGGACGAAACCCTGCGTGATTTCAATACCGAGGCGATGGATAATATCCGCCTGATGCCCCGGATTCTGCTCGATGTATCGGAACGCGATACCTCAACCTCCGTGCTTGGGACAACCGCAGGATTGCCCTTTGGGATGGCCCCCATGGGCATGTGTTCACTGGCCTGGCCCGGTGCGGACATGATCATGGCAAGGGAGGCGGCGCGGAGGCGAATACCGCTCTGTGTTTCAACCGCCTCCTCATCCCCGCTTGAGACAATCATCGAACGCGCCGAGGGCCATGCCTGGTTCCAGCTCTATGCCGATCAGTCGATTGAGTTTGTGGATGAGCTGGTTGATAAGGCGATGGCCGCCGATTATGAGGTGCTGATCCTGACCGTGGATGTGCCGATCCCTTCGGTGCGGGCGCGTGACCTGCGCAACGGTTTCAAGGTGCCGATGACATGGGGGCCGCGCCAGATCTGGGATCTGGCAACCCATCCCGGATGGTCGCTTGCCATGATGATGCACAGTCTTTCCCATGGCATCCCCCGGCCGATGAATTACGCGGCCTCCAACCATGCCACCCGTTTTGTCCGCAATGCCAGCCGGGGCCTCGCCGACTGGGCCTTTCTTGATCGGCTGAGGGATCGCTGGAAGGGCAAGCTCGTCGTCAAGGGCGTGCTATGCCCGGAGGATGCGGTGCGCATCAAATCCATGGGCGTTGACGGCATTTATGTCTCCAACCATGGTGGCCGGCAGCTCAATGCAGCCCCGCCGGCGATTGATGCGCTGGGGAAGATCAGGGCGGCGGTGGGCGATACCATGCCGCTGATTTTCGACAGCGGTATCCGCAGTGGTGAACACGTCATCAAGGCCCTTGCCTCAGGGGCTGATTTTGTCATGCTGGGCCGGAGTGTCATGTATGGCCTTGGTGCTGGCGGGGCAACGGGTTTGTCGGATATCCTCGATCTGACTGGAAATGAGGCGAGCGCAATCATGGGATTACTCGGCCATACCGATATTGAGAGCATTGATCGCAACAGCCTTGCATCATCACATGAACACCTTTCCCTCAGGACAGTGAACCGGAGTATTGCAGAATGAACAGTCCTCGAAAAATCCGTGGGGGTGCCTTGCTGGCACGGGCGCTTCAGGAAAAGGGCATCGAGCATGTTTTCACCCTGTCGGGCGGTTTCTGCAACCCTGCCCTCGAAGGGTTCATGGAATGCCAGATGAAGGTGATCAACTGCCCTCACGAACAGATTGCAGGGCATTTCGCCGATGGACACACTCGGATCACCCGCAAACCCAGTGTCTGCCTTGTCGGCCCTGAAGGTTTCGCCAACGCGGTTCCGGCGATGATGGAGGCATGGGGCGAACGTTCACCGGTTATTTTCGTCACCGGTTCAAGCACGCTGAAACGTCAGGGTGCCGGCGGGTTCAAGGAAATCGATGATGTCGCCATTGCCGAACCCCTGACCAAATACAGCGCGACCATCACCGATGGTGAGCGCATCAATGAATTTGTTGACAGGGCCTACAAGATGGCCACCAACGGCTACCCTGGTGCGGTTCACCTGAGCCTGCCTGTTGATATCATGTTTTCATCCTTTGCCGAGGATGCAGGCAGGCAGGAACGGCCATTTGATCTGGCACCGCAGAAAGCCGCCCGGGCCTGGCCCGAACCCGCACGCTTGCAGCAGGTTCTGGATAAAGTCAGCGCCGCCCGGCGGCCTGTGCTGATTGGCGGGCATGGTGTCTGGTGGTCCGGTGCCGAGGCGATGCTGGAGGAGGCAGGGCGCAAGCTGGCCATCCCGATTTTCAACATTCCCTATCACCAGAAACTGCTCGGCGAAGAATGCGAGGCCTATATGGGGCTTGCCGATGTGCATCAGTATCACCCCTCGGCCGATGCTTTCCATGAGGCTGATCTGGTGCTGATGCTGGGTGCGCGCCTGGATAACCAGATGAATTTTGGCAACCCGCCGCTGTTCCCTGAAACAGCCGAGCTTGTCTGCATCAACGGATCGCACGAGGAAATTGATTTCAACCGGGCGGCTGATTTCACCCTCCTGAGTGACCCCGGGGCCTTTCTTGAGGCCCTGATCGCGCATCAGCACAGCCCTGATTTCACGCTTGGCCGCGACTGGTATGATCTCAACCGCCAGCGGCGGGCTGAATGGGTGGAAAAAATGCTGAAGGATCTCGATCAGGAGGCCAGCGACCCGGCTTTCGGCGGGCGCATCCATCCGTTGCAGCTTGCCCTCGATGTTCAGGAGGCCATGAGTGACGATGACTGGCTGGTAATCGATGGCGGCAACACGCATTTCTGGTCTGAAATCGCGGTCAATATCGCTGGCCACAAAGGCAGAAAACTGGGCGGCATCCTGCATCCGGGGACATTCAGCATGCTCGGTGTCGGGGTCTCGTTTGCGATCTCGGCAAAAAATGTTCACCCTGACCGGAATATCGTGCTGATCAGTGGTGACGGGGCCTTCCTGTCAGGCGGGCTGTCGATTGAGGCGGCTTTCCAGGAAAACAGGCCCGTCACCGTTATCATTGACAATAATGGCGGGCTGGATTGCATTTCCCAGCAGCAGGAACGCCTGTTTGAAAGCGGCAAGCACTACGCCACCGATTTCAGGGATATCCCTTTCCACAGCATGTTTGAGGGGCTGGGCGGATACGGTGAAGTCGTCACCCGGCGTGAGGATATTATCCCGGCGGTGAAACGGGCCATGGCCAGTGGCAAGACAGCCTGTGTCAACGTCAAGGTCAAGGGGGTGATCAGCCCGATCGTGCTGGCCACCACATCAAAGCGGGACAAGGCATCAATTGAATAGAGGGCATCAATTGAATAAAGGGCATCAATTTAATAGAGGGGCGGGAGGTTCACCATGGCGGTTCTGACATCACATTTGCTCAATGGCGTTGACGGCAGCCATGCCGGTCATGTCGGCATCACGCTGGAACAGATTGATGATGATGGAACACGCCGCCCTGTTCTGGATACCCGAACCGATGCTGGCGGCAGGCTGTCGGCCGAGGTTGAGGTGGATGGGGCTGGCAGCTATGAAATGGTGATTGC